>Ga0190273_10000255_pt1 | contig 23952 bp, 24 predicted proteins | sample Popmic504IS_FD_134513 | JGI IMG/M metagenome (GOLD analysis project Ga0190273, IMG submission 134513) | Populus adjacent soil microbial communities from riparian zone of Shoshone River, Wyoming, USA - 504 IS | ecosystem: Environmental > Terrestrial > Soil > Riparian zone > Trees stand | place... | reverse complement strand
CTCGCACGCCAGCACAACGATGCCAACGTGCTCGCATTGGGTGCTCGCACCACTCCCCCCTCAGATATTCCGAAGATCGTGCGTGCGTGGTTCGAGACCCCGTTCGATGGAGGCCGTCACAGCGCGCGCGTCGAAAAGATCAGACAGATCGAAGAATCATAATCGTCTTAACGTCAGAGGAGAAGGCATGAGAGATAAGAGGAATGCGCCGCTCAGTGAAATCGATCCTTTAATCAGCCGCGCGATTGATGATGAAGTAGCGCGACAGGCCAACGGCCTTGAGCTGATTGCGTCCGAGAATTTCGTCAGCGAGGCGGTGCTCGAAGCGATGGGCTCTGTCTTTACGAACAAGTACGCCGAAGGGTATCCACGGAAGCGTTACTACGGCGGCTGCGAGTTTACGGATGTGGTCGAGCAGGCGGCGATTGATCGCGCGAAAGAACTCTTCAGCGCCGAGCATGCCAATGTCCAGCCGCACAGCGGCGCGCAGGCCAACATGGCCGTCTATCTGGCTGCCGTGCAGTATGGCGATCAGATTCTCGGTATGAATCTCTCGCACGGCGGCCATCTCACGCACGGCCATCCGATGAACTTCTCCGGCCTCAGCTATAAAGTGGCCGACTACGGCGTCTCGCCTGAGACAGAGCAGATCGATTACGCCCAGTTGCAGCGCATCGCCGAAGAGCACAAGCCCAAGCTCATCATCTGCGGCGCGAGTGCCTATCCGCGCATAATCGATTTCGAGCGCATAGGCGAGATCGCAAAGAGCGTCGGCGCGCGCATGTTCGCGGACATCGCGCACATCGCGGGCCCTATCGCCGCAGGGCTTCATCCATCGCCCGTGCCGCACGCCGATTACGTGACGACCACGACGCACAAGACGCTGCGCGGCCCGCGCGGCGGTCTTATACTTTGCAGGGAGGAGCACGCGACCGAAATCAACCGCAAGCTCTTTCCGGGCGTGCAGGGAGGCCCGCTCGTACACATCATCGCCGCCAAGGCCGTCGCCTTCGGCGAAGCGCTCACGGAAGATTTCAAAACTTATCAGCAGAACGTTTTGGAGAATGCCAAGGCGCTCGCCGCAGAGTTGCAGGAGCAGGGCCTGCGCATCGTCTCCGGCGGCACAGACAATCACCTGATGCTCGTAGACGTTTTTATGGGCGGCAAGGGGATCACCGGCAAAGACGCCGAGAAGGCGCTCGAAGCGGCCAACATCACCGTCAACAAGAACACGATTCCGTTTGATACCAACAAGCCGTTTGTGACTTCCGGCATCAGGCTAGGCACGCCTGCCCTGACCACGCGCGGCATGGGTGAAGCCGAGATGCGCGAGATCGGTCGCCTCATCGCTGAAGTCCTGCACGACCCGCAATCCGAAGACGTACGCCAAAAGGTTCGTCAAGGGGTCTCGGAACTCTCGGCACGTTTTCCGCTCTATCCGAACCGCTTGAAGCAGACAGTAGCGCAGCCTGAAGCGATGGGCGCAGATTAGCATGGAAGAGATATTCGGGCGCGACAATCGAACTTTTACGCGTTAGCGGCCCAAGCCGCTGTTCGATTCCAGCGATAGGTAACGATTGATTGGTTATCATAGAAACTACCGTCTTTACTCGCAGGATAGATGAGCTACTGTCAGATGATGAATATGGCCTGCTACAGGAGGAGCTGGTTGCCAGGCCGGATTTAGGCAAGATCATTCCGGGCAGCGGCGGTTTGCGTAAGTTGCGTTGGGCCCTGTCCGGGCGCGGTAAGAGAGGCGGCGCGCGGATTATTTATTATTGGGTTGTAGACAAGGATACGATTCTGATGTTGTATGCTTATGCCAAGAATGAATTAACCGATTTAACGCCGCTACAGCTCAATTTATTGCGGAAAGTTGTTGAGGAAGAATTCAAATGAAGAAAGCGGCATTCGATGAACTGTTGGAAAGCGTCAGACAGGGTGGCGCGATGCTCCGCGGAGAAATGAGACCCGCGCGCACGTTTGAATATGCACATCTAAAAGCTCAGACACGAAAGCAACAGGGTAAGACATCACAAACGAAAGATCTCTTCGCAATCTGCGTGTATTCGGATGATCCTGATTCCCTGAAAGTAAAAAAAGTGTATCAAGTCTTGCCAGACGAAAGAGCGTTTAAGGATGATTACCTGAGAGTAATTGACGAAACAGGCGAGGATTACTTATACCCGTCAGACCATTTCATCTTGCTGGATGTCCCAAATAAAGCTCATCGTGAATTATTGAAAGCCTCTTAGCATGAAAGAGATATTCGGGCGCGAGGGATTGATCGCGCGCATGCATCCTGAATACGAATACAGGCCCGGCCAGATAGAGATGGCCGAGGCAGTGCTGCGTGCTTTCGATGCGAAGCGCCATCTGATCGTTGAAGCGGGCACGGGTACGGGAAAGACTCTGGCCTATCTTGTGCCCGCGATTGCTGCGGCTGTGGCGACGAGCGGGCGCGTCATCATCTCCACGGGGACGAAGAATCTGCAAGAGCAGTTGATGGAAAAGGACATCCCTTTCCTTCAGCGCGTCCTGCCGCGAAAGTTCTCCGCCGCGTACATGAAGGGCCGCAGCAATTACGCCTGTCTACAGCGCATCAAGCGCGCGGAGAACTCGCCCGTGCTCGACGGCCTTGAAGAGATGGATTACTTCGACGAGGTGAGGCAGTGGGCCAGAGAGTCGCAGACGGGCGATCGCGCAGAGCTAACTGCGCTGCCCGAAAACCTCTCATTCTGGCGTCACATAGATGCGCGCTCAGAGACCTGCCTGGGACAAAAATGTCCGGACTTCGATCCGTGCTTTATCACACGCATGCGGCAGCGCGCGATGGATGCCGACATAGTGATCGTTAATCATCATCTGTTCTTCGCTGATCTGGCGCTGCGCAACAGCGAATACGGACAGGTCTTGCCGGATTACTCTGCTGTCGTTTTCGACGAAGCTCATCTGATTGAAGACGTGGCGTCTGAGTACTTCGGCGCTCATGTTTCCAGCTATCAATTGGAAGACCTCGTGCGCGATCTGGCGCAGCTTCCCATCACCAACTCGGATGTCAATAAAGAGCTGACGCGCACAGCCGGGCGACTGACGCGCTTTGCCGATAACTTCTGGATGGGTTTTCGCGACGGGCGCGGCGAAGAGGGAAGGTTTCCGCTCCTGCCCGGCACGTTTGCGCGACGCACGACGGCAGGAGAAATCGAGGCGACGCCGCTTGGCGATGCTTATCTGGGGCTCGACGGCGCGCTCGAAAGAATGGAGACGACGCTCGATGCCATACGCGAACAGCCGCCGGAATTGGAAAATCTGGTGCGGCGCGTGCGGCAGGTTCGTTTCGATTTGCAGTTTATCGTCGCGGGCGACGACCGCGCCTTCGTTTACTGGCTGGAGCGCAGAGGTCGCGGAGCTTTCCTGCGCGCTTCGCCCATAGACGTATCGGGGCTGTTGCAGGACAAGCTTTTCGAGCGCGTCGAGACGGTCGTTCTTACTTCGGCGACGCTCGCGAGCGCAGGCAGCTTCGGCTTTATACGCGAGCGGCTGGGACTCGCAGAGGCCGATGATCTGGTTGCTCCGCCGAGCTACGATTACGAGAACCAGGCCGTGCTTTATCTTCCGCAACGCATGCCTGATCCGCGCTCGCCGCAGTGGGCCCAATCGGCGGCAGCCGAAGTCATAAAAATTCTTAATGCGACAGAGGGGCGAGCCTTCGTTCTTTCGACCAGCTTTGCAGGGATGCGCTCTCTTTACGATTTGGTCGCGCGCGAAGTCGATTATCCTTGCCTGTTGCAGGGCACGGCGTCCAAGGCAGGGCTGCTGGAAAAATTTCGCGAGACGCCGCACGCTGTGCTGTTTGCTACCTCCAGTTTCTGGCAGGGCGTGGACGTGCGCGGCGCGCAGCTTTCGTGCGTCATCATAGACAAGCTGCCGTTCGCCGTCCCGTCTGATCCGGTCGTCGCCGCCAGGCAGCGTTATATAGACGAGCAGGGCGGCTCAAGCTTTTATGAATACAGCGTGCCGCAGGCGATCATCAGCTTGAAGCAGGGCCTTGGTCGATTGATTCGCAGCACGACCGACAGGGGCGCGCTCGCCGTGCTCGACCCGCGCCTGCGCACTAAAGCCTACGGGCGCATGTTCCTCGAAAGCCTGCCGCCCTGCCGCATCACTTCAAACATAGAGGATGTAGCGCGCGTGTTTGAAGAAAACGAGACGGTCGCGCGATAATATGAGTAGGTTAGACGAATACGGATAAATCGAACTTAAAGGGAATCAAGAATTAAAGATGGCGGGACAATTTGAAGTGATGATCGAGCGCAACTTTTCCAGCGCGCACCAACTGCGCGGCTACAAGGGAAAGTGCGAGAACCTGCACGGGCACAACTACAAGATAGAGATCTACGCGCGCGGGCGCGAGCTGGATAATATCGGACTGCTGGTGGATTTCGGCGAGCTGAAGACGGCGGCGGACGAGGTCGTGCAATACCTGGATCACCGCAACATCAACGAGCTTGCGCCCTTTGATGAAGAGTTGAACCCATCGGCGGAAAATCTGGCGCGCTACATACTGGAACGCGTCTCTGCCAGTGTCGGCGATGATCGAGTGCAGGTCTACAAGGTGCGCTGCTTCGAGACGCCGACCAGCGTGGCGACCTATCAGGTAGATCAGTAAACCATTTTAGATTTTAGATTGGCGCTACGGGAGACTTGAATCTGAGTATTTTAGATTTGAAAGCTCAAACAGAATTGCTCACGTCTAAAATCACTCCCCTTATAATCTAAAATCCAAAATGGAATCAGGGTTCTGTCGTCTCTTCCGCTTCTTCCGCTTCGGCCTTTCGAGTCTCCCATGTTGAGCGTGCCGCTTCGTCCGAGATATGAAGGCTCGGGCTGCCCGCGATCATCAACGCTGTGGCCTGAAAATCGTTGCAATCGAGTTGCTGCCCGCCGCGAGACCTCTGCGCCCAGGCCGTTGCGGGCATCCCCAGGGCGCGGCTCATCCCCGCGACAAACTCTTCGAGCGCCTGCCACTTGAACGCTCTGTTATAACCGATCCAGACAGAGGTCAGACGCCCGTCAAGAAATTCCAGCGAGATGGTGCGCACGCCTTGAAAGGCCGTCTTATCCATCGCCGGATCAAAGTCCGGCGAGAAACTGGTCTTCATCAGACCGAACGCATCCGTTGGCCCAAGCACGAGCTTTGGCAGCCGCGCTTTGACCTGCTCGATGGTCATGCCCAGCCGAAAGCCGTACAACTCCTGCGCGTCCGCGAGCTGCGTCGCCTTCAACGGACACTGCTTAGCCCCCTGCGCCGCGACCGCCAGAGCGCAGACCATCATCAAGGCGAGAATAAAGACTGCACGAATAAACTGCATACCGTTTTTCTCCGCTTGTAGGATAGTGAGGCGAGCACGTTCGCCCTTGGGGAGAGACTTCCGCCGCGCATCTTAACCGAAGTCCGAGCGTGCCGACAAGAAGCGCCACATCACGCGCCGACCGTCAAAGCATCTGAAGTGACTAAGACGGCAATCAACCTCAAACGCGTTTGTATGTCGGTCTATAGCCCCCTTTTCAAGATTCTTACCCTGATGTAGATTGAATATCTGCGTTCGGAGCAGGTTGATTCAGATATTAGGTGTAGGCGCTACACTAGGTCATTCGCTAACAAGACGAAGGAGGGCTATGCATGAAAGTAGCATGCAGATTCTTAATCGTGCTGACATTCCTGTGGTGTGCGTCGTTCGTTAGTGCTCAGGAACTCAGCCGTCAGCAGGTCGGAGAGTTGTTGGAGAGGGATGGATGCGTCACGTTAGCGGCGGGTAAGGTCAAGGTCTGTAAGTATGACTACTCATCCGACGGCCTCTCGATGGAGGCCATCTCGTTTCGCCCCGTAGCGGATGGCCCTTTCCCGGCGCTGATGCTCATACCGGGCTATGCGCGAACCGCCAGAGATTATCTCCCTTTAGGAATCATGTTTGCCGGCGAGGGGTACGCCTGTGTCGCCATCACCCAGCCCGGTTTCGGCAAATCACAGGGAAGGCCCGACTATGTCGGCCCGGCTACACTGAAAGCCTTGACCGCCGGGTGGAAGAAGTTCAAGCAAGAGCCTTTCGTAGACTCAAAAAGGATGGGTATATACGGTCACTCTCGCGGGGGGATGGCGGCTTCACTTTTAAGTGTCAGGCTCGATGATGTAAGAGCAGCTATTCTTTCGGCAGGCGTATATGATTTCAAAAAAGCGTATGACGAAGCCATGATCGAGGGGATTCGTGAAAATATGAAATCGGAGACGGGAATGACTGACGAGGCGGTGAGAGAACGCTCTTCGATACTTCAGATGGAAAATCTAAAATGCCCGGTGCTGATTCTGCACGGCGACAAAGACGAAAACGTCTCGGTCGGGCAGGCGCTGCTTTTACGTGATCGCCTGACGGCCTTGAAGAAGGAGTTTGAGCTCAAGATTTTTCCAGGTCAGGATCACGCTCTAAGATCAGGCTCGACGGCGAAAGAGGTAAATATGACGATGCTGGACTTCTTGAAACGGAGGCTCGCCGCAGTCAACTCTAATAAATAGTCGCGCCGCTCGATGTATGTAGATTGCACGCAAACAGAATCGCCGGAATGTGCCTGACAATTCATACAACCGAAGCGGCAATGGCCCACACTTTTCATCCGCGAGACTTGAATGCCTGATACAATATTTCCCGCGCGGTTAATCCCGGCGTGATGATGCTTTGCCGGTTACTCTGATGAAAGGAGCGTAATGATGATGAATCATTTTTCACTCGGATTACACATTTCGCTGGTAATAACTCTTATCTTGATCTTTTGCTCCGTGGAAGTTAATGCACAAGCTGATGAGAAAAGCTTAATCCTGAAGAATTGTACAGAGCTGTTTGGCCCACCCGTTGATGCGGAGCAGAGTCTGTTCGAGATAAATTCCCTTTACGCTCTTGCGGTGAGATTCGATTCTCAAGGCAGCCTTAATGAGCTGGCGTTCTTCCCAAAATACTTTTTTGGAGAGACCTATCCTGAATGGAATCGTCCGCAGGCACCGATTCATCTTTCCAAAGTTGAATATGAGAATTTGTTGAAACGCCTGGACAGTGTCAAATCTAAAGGAAACTTAATTAAGACGGCGGCGAATCCTACGACATCAAATTTCTCTGTTCGCTTTCTGGATCAATATGAACGCGCCTTTTTATATCGTGTAGAGGAATTAGGGGACAGCCTTGATGTGCATAATGTTCGATTTGCCAGCTTGTACTTTTCCCATGAGATTGAGGGTAAAGTTAGAAAGAAGCAGAAGTACCAATACTCCTGGTTAAGGAAAGATTACTATCAGGTGTCAGTTGGAAAACTCAATTATTTTGTCGGCAGGGAAGTTTATCTAAAGCTCAGGCCCGGTCGAGTGGCGAAATTCCCGGCTGTTGGCCCAATTAAAGGCATTTGCGACGACAGTAATTGTAATCCATAACGGCAAAACGACCTGCGTTGGGCCGCTTCGGGCTTGAGTTGGTCTCGAAAGAAGAGAAGGATAGGGAAACGGAAATGACCAGACTCAGCGTCAACCTTAACAAGGTTGCTCTGCTAAGAAATGCTCGCAGTATAGGTATTCCGAGCGTCACGAAAGCGGCGCGGATTTGTATTAGTGCGGGCGCTCATGGGATCACAGTTCATCCACGCCCGGACGAGCGCCACGCCAGGTCTAAGGATGTTTATGAGCTGGCAGAACTACTCGCTGCCGAGCCGAATATCGAATTTAATATCGAGGGAAATCCGTTCCCGAAGTTTATGGACATTGTCCGTGCGGTAAAACCGACGCAATGTACACTTGTACCCGACAGCCCCGAAGCTTTCACGTCGGATCATGGATGGAATCTTGCGGAAGATGAGAAACGTTTGAGACCGATCATTGAAGAGTTGAAAGGTTTAGGAATCAGAGTCAGCCTGTTTATGGATGCCGCTGTCAATCAAATAGAGCGCGCGAAGGAAGTCGGTGCTGATCGGATAGAACTCTACACGGAACCTTACGCGGCAGCATACGGCGGCGATCAAATGGAAGCTGTATTCGAGCAGTTTGCGCTGGCGGCGAGGAAGGCACAGGAAGTCGGCCTCGGAGTGAATGCCGGACATGATTTGAATCTGGAAAATTTATCTAAGTTCTGCTCGATCCCAAACCTGCTGGAAGTTTCCATCGGGCATGCTCTGGTATCGGATGCGCTGGAGATGGGACTATTTAATGCAGTACAAGCGTACTTAGGCATATTAAACAAACGTCATTAGACAAAATATACTTGAACCGGGAACACTCTATCAGGTTAAATTATCATGCGGGCCGCCCGCGATTCTCGATTAAGGAGTTCAGTCATGCGTCCTGTTATCTCAGTCCTGAGCTTTGCTCTCGCGTGCGCCATAGGGGTCGGCTCTGTTCTTGTGCCGATGCATGCTTATGAATGGTATATGCCCGCCTTTACCAGAGACGAGGCGATGTCGATGATTGGACGCCGCGTTCGTAATGACTACGGCGCGGAAGACCGCGTAGGCATGAAATGCCCCGAAAGAGGAGGGCTCTGCGCCAAAGTAAAAGTGGGCGAGCGGGGCAATGTCATAGGAATAAAAGAGGTTTCGCCGGGCGGATATTTCCTGGTCGTGCGTTGGGACGAGCCCGGTCGTGGCGAGCCTATGCTTTCCTTCTTCGGCAGGATGTCGCGACGAGTATTTTTAAAGGAAGAATAGAGTATTTCAAAATAGCGCTCATCTTTCAACGCTGCGCCTCATAAGTCGCTTGACCGAAGCGCAAGGTCAGCTTGCCTTTCATCTGCCGGGATTAAGGGCTTGAGGTAGTAAAGAAAAGAGGCGGAGGTTGAATGGATAAATTTAACCTCTCGCCTCTCTTGTTTTGGCTTAGGGAGCGGAAAGCGCGCCGACATCTATGTTGTATTTCCTGATCTTGCTATAGAGACGAGGGCGATAAATCCCCAGCAGGTTGGCCGCCGCCTGCTTATTGCCGCCGGTTCTTTGCAGCGTCTTTTCGATGACCAATTTCTCTATGTCTTCGAGCGTCATGTTGGGCGGCACGTCCCAGGTCGCTCCACCCGCCGCGCCTTCCGGCAGCGAGCCGTTATCGAAGGGCAAGTCGATCGGCTCGATCTTGTTGGATTTCGCCAGGAGCACCGCGCGCTCGATAACGTTTTGCAACTCGCGCACGTTACCGGGCCACGAATGTGCGAACAGTCTTTGATAAGCGGCCTGCGAGACGCCCGTGATCGGACGGTCGTATTTGCGCGAGTACATCTTCAGAAAATGTTCCGTCAGGAGTTGCGTGTCTTCTGCGCGCTCGCGCAGAGGCGGAACGTGAATCGTGATGGTCGAGATGCGATAGAAGAGATCGTCTCTGAGCAGCCCGTCGCGGATCGCATCCGCAGGCATACGGTTGGTCGAGCAGATCAGACGAAAATCCACGGCGTAAGTTTTCTCCGAGCCGATCTTGCGATAGCTGCGTTCCTGCAAGACACGCAAAAGCTTCGGCTGCAATTCGACCGGCATCTCTGCGATCTCGTCCAACATCAGTGACCCGCCAGCGGCGTGCTGGACAAGACCTTCCTTGTCGGCGTGCGCGCCAGTAAACGCGCCCTTCGTATGGCCGAAGAGTTCCGATTCGATCAGCTCTTTGGGGAGCGCAGCACAGTTGACTTTGATAAAAGGTTTTTTAGAGCGCAGGCTATTATAGTGAATGGCGTTGGCGATCAGTTCTTTGCCTGTGCCGCTTTCGCCGACGATCAGGACGTTAGCATCACTCTTGGCGACGGACTCTATGGTCTCGTAGATGGTCTGCATCTGCTTGGACGCGCCGATGATGTTGAAGTATTCGGCGCGCGTGGAAAGCTGTCTGCGCAGGCTTTCACTTTCTGCCATCAGCTCGCGGCGCTCTAAGGCTTTCTCCACCAGCGGCTGCATCTGCTCAAAGTCGAAAGGCTTTTCGACGAAGTAGAAAGCGCCCGCCTTGGTCGCTTCCACCGCGCGGGCAACAGTGCCGTAGCCTGTGACGACGATGATCTCTGTGGCGGGCCGCGCGTCCTTCATGTGGCGCAAGACTTCCAGCCCGTCCATGTCCGGAAGTTGCAGATCGCAGATGGCTAAGTGATGCCCTCCACGGTCGAACAACTCTATGGCCTCTGCTCCGGTCGCCGCAGTGTCCACCGTATAGCCTTCCTCGGCCAGATTCTGCTTGAGCGAATCGGCCATCATAGGCTCATCGTCGACCACCAGAATACGTGCGTCTTTATGTTCCAACTTCTATTCCCCCTTAAACGAGTAATAAATGATGAGTGACAAGTGAGAGCCCGGACAAGTTCTTTACCCTTGTCACTCATCACTTATTACTTGTCACTGCTTTTCAAAGGCAAGCGAACGCGCAGCAATCCTTCTGCGGGGCTCGCCTCGCCGCCATGCGCCGCGATGATCCTGGCGGCCAGAGACATTCTGAGGCCATCGCTGCCGACAAAAGAATGAAACGGATCGACACCATCAACCAGGCGCACGCCGCGCCACTCGACGATCGCCATCGGCGCTGCTGCTCCTGCGCCCGCCGTCTCTTCGCGACGCAGCTGAACCAGCAGCGCGGGCCCATCTGCTTCCGCGCTCCGCAAAGAAACGGCCCCGGCAGTAATTGTTTTTAAAGCTTCGGCAAGCGTCGCCGTATCAAATTCGCCCTCCAGAGTTTCCAGCGCGGACTCGAATCTTATCTTGTTTGGGCCAAGGTCATTGCTCATCGCGATGTTCGTCAGTATTTTGACGAGGTCGACGCGTGGCTGGCGGCGCAATTCCAGAGGGCGTCCGAAGCGCACCAGCGTCGTCATATCGGCTGCCGCGCGTTCGAGCCCGCTAATCAATTTGCCTATGGTCTCCTGCTCGTCGGCGGGGCGCTCGCTCTTCTCCATACGCTTGCGCAGGAATGTGGCATAAAGTTTGAGACCGTTCAGTTGGTTTTTCAGGTCGTGAACGATTTGGACGGACACACGCCCTATCTCCTGTAGGGCGTCAATGTCCTGTGTTTCCGATATTAACGGCTTCATTTTGCTCACGAGCCCGCGCGCCGGAGATGTTCAATACGCGCATTTTGCTGATTTCAAAGCTACATCGCGTGTATGAATAAAGCCCAAAAGGGGCAGTGCTTTGTGTTGTGTTTCGATGCGGCATCTTAACAAAAAACCCTACCGTATGCTAGTCATGCATAGGGTTATAGGCGCGCCAAGAAATTAAATATGGTATTGTAAGAGGATTCCAACGAACCCGAGATGAGCGAGCAAGCCAGTAACAAAGAAGCGCTTCCGACCATTATGGTGGTCGAAGATTTCGAGGATAACCGTTTTATGATGAGACGGTTACTGGAGATGAGCGGCTATCAGGTGCTCGAAGCCATCAACGGCGAGGAGGCCGTGGAGATCGCCAAACGCGAGCGCCCACATCTCATCCTCATGGATTTGAGCCTGCCGCTCCTGGATGGTCTGGCCGCCACGCGTCGCATACGCCAGGAGGCAGAACTGCGCGATGTACCGATTGTGGCCGTTTCCGCACACGATACGGCGGATTTTCACGCCGACGCGCTGGCCGCCGGTTGTAACGATTACGTCACCAAACCGATTGATTTCGACCAGCTTGAGGCCCTTTTGGGAAAACTCCTGACCAGGCAATGACTCCGCCGTGCGCCTCTTTGTGCGGAACACTCCTTCTCACATGCCGGAAAAATTCACCAGATTAATTAGAGAGTACGAAGAGCCGATCATACGCGCCCTCGTCGACGAGTTGTACAACGACCGGCGAACGGAACTGCCCGCGCGCCTCTCCTATGGGCAGCTTGTCAATCACTTGCCGGAACTGCTTGAAGAGTTGGGCCATGTGCTCGACGAGAGGCCGGGCGATCTAGAAATAGTCGAAGCGACGAGGCGTTTGCGTACACATGCGCAGGTGCGCTTTCATCAAGGCATACTGATTGACGAGATGGCACGCGAGTTGATGATTCTACGCCGAGTGCTGGAAGATTTTCTGTGGCGCGAGGGCGCGAATGTGACACAGGGGAATCTTCGAGAGTTGCGCGAGGCGCTGCGGCGCGCCTGCCAGTTTATGGACGAAATGATCGCCCAATCGCTGGTCATTTACGCGGCTTCTTCGCGGCCACCAATCGAAACACGCGTTTCGTCATGGCCGCCGCCGCGCCGACGCAAAACAGATTTTACGGAGAGCGATACCAGATGATCGGGGCCAGGAGCAGAGCAATACCATTCTTGCGCAGTGTGCGTATCAAGCTGCTCATCATGCTTGCCGTGCTCTCGCTGCCCCTGCTTGTCCTGAGCCTCTATCAATTGAACAACTATCGTCGTAGCCTGAACGATCAGGCGGCGAGCATCGCACATATCGAGACTAATTCCGCCGCCAACGCGCTCGCCTCCTGGCTCGATAAGCATCCCTCGCTTGCCGCACAGGCGATTCCTCCATCAAGCAGCGAGTCGGAGAATCTCTACACGTTCCTGCGACAGAACAGTTCGCCGGGCACGGATGCCGTCATCCTAGTCTTCGATAGAGAAGGCCGCGTTGTGACAAACCCTCTGGATGGTGGGCCCATGCCGACGACGACGGACAAACTTTCGACGGGCGCAACTCGTCTGGCCTGGAGCGATGGCGTAACGCGCCTTACGGGCGCGCGGCGCGTAGAGCCCTGGGGCTGGAGCGTGGCGGTAGGCGTCCCCGTCGCTGAGAATACGAACGCGGGCCAGGCCATCATCGCGCTGGCCGCGACCTGGGCCGTCACGCTGATGGCCTCTATCCTGATCGGCTTCTGGGCCGTGGGCCGCTTCACCAACCCTTTGCGAAAGCTGGCAGCGTCCGCTTCCTCGCTCGGCGAAGGACAATTTCATGAGCGTATAGAAGTCGAGACGGAGGACGAAGTCGGAGCATTGGCCCAGAACTTTAATCTCATGGCCGGGCAGCTTGAGACAAAATTCAAGGAGCTGCAAACGCAGGGCGCTTTTATCGAAGAGGTGCTCGACGGTCTTCCGCTCGGCGTGGCCCTGCTCGATCAGAGCCTGATCGTACGCAAAGTCAATCCGACTTTCGCGCAGTTCGTCGGTCGCGATCCACAAGCGCTCGCGGGACGCGGGCTCTACGAAGCGGCTGCGGGCCTGGCAGTCTTGAGCGACGTGGTCGAGGACGTGCGGCGCTCGCGCAAGCCTTTCGTCGCTTACGGCCTGCCGCTCAATCTGGTCGTGCGCCGCGCGACACGCACAGAGACGGATGAAGCTGAAGTCAACAGCTTCTGGGATGTCACCATCTGGCCGATGATGGAGCGAAGCGATAATCGCGGCGACCTACTGCTGGTTCTCTCGGAAGTCTCCAAGCGCGTGCGTGCAGAGAAATTGGCGACCTCTGCTTTCGCTTCCGAGCGCACGCGCGCCGCAGAGCTTGAGACGGTCATCAACCAGATGAACGAGGGCGTCATCATCATAGACCGCAGCACGCGCTACAAGCTCAACCTGGCGGCGGCTGAGATCATCGGTCGCAAGCGCAGCGATTTTCGCGATTACGCGCAGGGACTCATCACGGACATGGCGCTGCGTAACATGGAGGGACGCGAATTAAAGCCCGAAGAGACGCCGATCATGCGCGCGCTTGAGCGGCGTGAGCAAATCTCAGGCGAGCAGTTGAAGATTGCGCGACCCGATGGGCAGGAGCGCGTAATCGCTCTCAGCGCCACATCCCTTGTCGGCGAAGACGGGCAACAGGAGGGCGCGGTCGCGGTGTTTCGCGATATTACGGAGAACGTCAAGCAGCATGACGAACTGGTGGCCGCCTATGATCGACTGCGCGAGCACGACCGCTTAAAGTCCGCTTTCGTCTCCAATATCAGCCACGAGCTGCGCACGCCCCTGAACGTCATCATCGGTCTGTGCCAATTGCTTGAGCGAGACCGTCAGTTACCGCTCGCTCCCTTACAGGACGAAGCAGTAATACGCATGGAGCGAAACGCACGATCTCTGCTTGAGCTCGTCAACGACCTGCTCGATTATTCAAGGCTCGAAGCGGGACGCGCCGCTCTGCATCTGGAAAACGTCAATGTCTCGGAAGTCGTCGCCTCTATCGCGGAGGATTTCGCCGCCGAGCTTAAAGACAAACGCATCCATCTCAACACTGAGGTCTCAGAGGCGCTTGGGCCCATCCTGACCGATAGGCACAAGCTCGAACAGGTGCTCTCGAACCTAATCGGCAACGCCGTCAAGTTCACAGCGGTCGGCGCGATCACCATCAGCGCGGGCGCTCTGGATGAAGAGCGTTGGTTTCTGGAAGTGAGCGATACGGGCATAGGCATCTCAAGCGATGCTTTGACCTATATCTTCGACGAGTTCCGGCAGGTGGATGATCGTCTCGCGCGCTCCTACGGCGGGACGGGGCTGGGCCTGGCGATCACGCGTAAGATCGTGGAGCTGCTCGAAGGCGAAATCAGCGTCACGAGCGAGCCCGAAGAGGGCAGCCGTTTTCGCATCACGTGGCCGCAGAAAGTGCGCCAGCGTACGGGCACAGGCTCGCTCGTCGAAAAGAATGTGCCTGCGCCGGCGGAGAGTGGAAACTTGCGCTTGCGCGCGCATAAGTGATATGACAGGAAGCTGCAAGGCGTGAGTCAGACACAAGAGGCAGGTTCACAAAAGAGGATGGCTTCGACCGAACACAAAGTTGACGGCACGGAAGATTCGCGTCGCACTATTTTTATCATCGTCGGTCTAGCCTCTGCCATCCTCGTCGCGGGCTTCCTTTACTGGATGACGCGACCCGGCGCGAACACTTCGAGCGGGCCACAAAGACTGGAAGGCGCTTTGCGCGCGGGCTCGCCCGAGTTCGAGCAACTTAAATCGAAGATCAGCCTGGACAAACCGGAAGCGACAGAGGCTACCCGTCCCATCGGCGACATAGTAATGACGCTCCAGACCACTGTGCGCAATTTTACAGGCCGCACGTTGACGGGCCTTGAGATATACGCGGCGGTCGTCGATCTACAGGGCAATCCCGTCAAGGAGCGCACGGTGATCGTCCTTCCCAGTCGGCGGCCCGGCAGCCCGGCAGAGCTTGAGCCGAACCAGACGCTGGTCGTGCCCATAGTGATTGACGGGATGAGCAAAGAAGCAGACCGCGCCAACATCAAGATGGAAGTGGCCGCAATCAGAGTCAGATAAAGAGAGCGACACAGCGCGCTCTCGATTCATAAGCTCTTCATGCTCATTTAATCAGCCCCGCGAGGGGCTTTTTGACTGCGCGTCACACGCGAAAGGAAATTCAAGTAGAGGGTCAGTTCAGGTGATTGAGTGTGCGGTGCATTGAGATTCACCACAGAGGCACAGAGCACACGGAGATGACACAGAGAGTCAAAAGACATTCAAACCTCCGTGCTTCCTCCGTGTCCTCTGTGCCTCTGTGGTGAACAGCCGCTTCCCCAACTCTCAATTCCAAACTGAAACACTACCAAAATTCGCCCTGTCGTTGATGAATATGAACTCTATTGTCCAACCGTTCGCGAACAGGAGAATAGCGGTCGTTCTGGTGTTTGGATTTTCATCCGGCCTCCCTTTGCTGTTGACGGCGGACACTTTGCAGGCCTGGATGGTTGATCTCAAATTCGATCTCGGCGTCATAGGCTTTTTCTCGCTCGTGACGCTTCCTTATTCACTAAAACTTCTCTGGGCTCCGATCATGGATCGCTACGTTCCGCCCTTTATGGGCAGAAGACGCGGCTGGATTCTCATCGCCCAGGTGCTGCTCGTCTTAAGCCTCATCCTGCTGGCCTTCTCTCCCGATCCATTTCTTTACCCGCGAACACTCTTCATCCTGGCGCTGCTCCTTGTATTCTTTAGCGCGAGTCAGGATATTGTCGTCGATGCCTATCGCGCCGAAGTGCTGCGCAGGGAAGAGTTGGGCCCTGGCGCGAGTTGCGGTGTGCTTGGTTATCAGTTGGCGCTGCTGGTCTCTGGCGGGCTGGCGCTCGTCCTTGCCGATCATCTTCCGTTCGAGAGCGTTCATCTGCGCTGGCGACTGGTTTATCTACTGATGGCGGCCATTCTCGCGGCGTGCATTATCAACACGATCCTCGCGCCCGAACCGAAGCTGAACATTAGACCTCCACGCACCTTCAAAGAGGCGGTCGTGCTCCCGTTCCTTGAATTCTTTACGATGAAAGGCGCGCTGGAGATTTTTCTCTTTATACTGCTTTACAAACTGGCGCTGGTGATCGCTCAGGGGCTGACGACCCCTTTCTTACGACAACTGGGTTTTACCAACACGGATGTCGGCGCGGTCAATAAAGGGTTAGGGCTGGTGGCTCTACTGTGCGGCACGCTGCTGGGGGGCGCATTGGTTCCGCGTCTTAAAATCTATCGCTCGCTTTTGATCTTCGGGGTGCTTCAGGCGCTCAGTATTCTTCCATTAGTGTGGCTCGCACATCTAGGGCACGATTACCGTATGATGGTCGCGGCCATCGTGACTATCAGTTTTTTTAGCGGGATGGGAACTGCCGCGTATGTCGCTTTCCTGATGAGCCTCTGCGATAAGCGTTTCACCGCCACGCAGTACGCGTTCTTCACCAGCCTTGTGGCTCTTTCGAGAACCGTTACGCGAACTCCGTCCGGCTATTTGTCGGCGACGGTCGGTTGGGAAAACTTCTTTCTCATCTCCGCGCTGCTGGCCGTGCCGGGCCTCATTTTATTATGGCTGCGATATAACAGGTGGGAGGTGAACTGATCTTTCGTTTATTTGAGCCTTCGCACAGTCACGCCTGGAGGCGGTCGAAACTGAAAAGCTTCGGCGGGCGCAATAAAATTCTCATGCACATTCATCAAGGTTACTTCCGATGCCATGCCCGCTTCGTCCAGGATTCTGATGCGGGAAATCCTTCCGTCACTGAAGACCTCCAGAAATAGCTCGCGCAGGCCCGCCACTTTGTCGCGCGGGATTAGACGCAGTGTGCGCGCATCCTGTGCTCCGCCGTTCTCGACCAAAGTGATCGAGCGAAATAGGCGGCGCAGGTTCGTCGCTCCGAGCAGGAAGAGAAAGGGAAAACGCGCGTCCGAGACGCTGCCAGCATCCGCATACGTCACCTCGCGATCGGCGGGCACATAGAACCAGACCTCGCGACCGTTGACGATAAAAAGCTTGCCCGGCGCGGGGTCGTACTCCCATCGCATACGACGCGGGCGTTGAAGAAAAAGACGGCCTCGCTCACGCCTTGTGCTTATCCCCTGTCCGCTGTAGGTCTGCTCAAAGTCCGAGGCCAGACCACGCATGCGACCGTAGCGCGTCTCTATGCGCTTGATGAGATTATCCAACTCGTTCTGCGGCGCACTTACGCCTGCGGCCCGCGAGGAAAAGCTCTCAAAGGCGCAGGCAAGCGGCCAGAGAAGGAGCAAAGCCCAGGCCATGACCATAAATCTTTTTCCATGCCGCAACATTTCGCGTGGTTTGCCTTGGCCTTTCAGTTCTCGCGCATAAACAGTTCTTCAAGCGACTGCTTGACGGGTTGAACAGAGACTAGACGGCCTCCGGCGCGGCGAAGCGCCAAGATCACCGCGTCAACTTCGCGTTCGTCCGTGACCTCTACGCGCGCGCCGCGCGGCGTAGAGCTGAGCTGCGCTTCTCGCAACTGCGGAAGATGCGCGGCCAGCGCAGAGGCGTCTACTCCGGCGACGACGATCTCTATGTAATGAGAGTCGCCCGCGCTTTCGCGCAATTCTTCCAGGCGTCCAATATGAGCCAATTGACCGCGACGCATGATCGCCACGCGGTCGCACAACACTTCTATGTCGGACAGGATGTGCGAGCACATAAAGACAGTCTTGCCTTCTGTGCGAAGAGAGGCAATGAGGTCTCGCACCTGACGGCGTCCGATGGGGTCAAGGCCGCTCATGGGCTCGTCCAGAAAAACTATCTCAGGATCATTGACGAGCGCCTGCGCCAACCCGACACGCTGCAACATGCCCTTGGAAAATTTACGCAACTGTTTGTCCCAGCTCTTTTCGTCAAGGTGGGCGCGCGCGAGCAACTCACGTGCACGACGCTTGCGCGTGCTCTTGTCAAAGCCGAACAGCTCCGCGCAGTATTCGACGAACTCGCGCGCCGTCAGGTAATCATAGAAGTAAGGATTTTCCGGCAGATAGCCGATGCGCGCGTGCATCGAGACATCATTGATGTCGCTGCCCAAAATGGAAGCGCGCCCCTCGGTCGGATAAATGAGTCGCATCAGGAGCTTGAGCGTCGTCGTCTTTCCAGCGCCGTTTGCGCCGAGGAAGCCGAAGATTTCGCCGCCCTCGACCGCGAGCGACAAGCCATCCAGCGCACGCACCTTTCGCTTGCGCCAGAATCCCACCTCGTAATCCTTCGTCAGATTTTTAATCTCGACAACCGCAGACATAATTGATAAAGAGTAGAGGTTAGAGGTCAGAGGTTAGAGGTCAGTGAAATGCTTTTACTAACCTCTAACCTCTAGCTTCTGAGCTCTGCTCTTTCTTCCTTTCATTTATACGGAACTTGAGAGCGCCCGCTGAGATCAACGTCGCAGCCTCCTTTGACCAGCACGTAGGGCGTGTCGGACGGATCGAGCGGCGCTCCCGTTTGGTCAAGCCGCAGACCTTGAACAGCGCGCAAAGCACCAAATACATCTTTCCATGCAGAGGCGCAGCGGCTAGTGCGCGACTGATATTCGTTCAGAACTTTTCGTATCAACTCGCGCTCGTCCAGCGAGTCCAACTGCATCAATCGAAGCGCGGCCATACGTTTGACTTGCTCGTCGTCCGATTGCTCGTACATGCGCCCGTACATCTCGCGTGCGGTCGCGCGGCTGCCGCCCTCCGTCATAATGCGCGCGCTCATCACACCCATCCAAGGGGCTGCGCCGGGAATCCGCGCGCCCTCCTGATAAATCTCGCCCGCTCTCTGGTAGTCGCCGCGCTGCCAGTAGATATAGCCCAGATGATGATAGAGCCGCCAGGCAGAAGGATTGGCATTGATCCCTTTTTGCAAGAGCCGTATGGCATCGTCGACGTTGATTTCGGGAAGCACCACCGCGCCGTACTCGTAGGCCGCCATAAACTGCGGATCGAGCGTCGTCGTCGTGTCGAGCAACGGATAGAGCAGTCGCAGGTCGAGCGAGCCAAGATCGTCGAGTTGAACCTTCGCATTCGTGGTCTCATGCTTGAGCACTTTGCGGCCAACATATTGCAGAGCGCGCATCCAGTACCAGTCCGCGATCAGACCGTTAAAGCTGAGACTGACGCGCCGCGCCGCCTGACCCGTCAGGTAAAGCCTCTCCTCTTCGACCGCCGCGCTCGCCTGCGGGCGATGCTCGTCCATCCAGCGGCTGAGGCCGTAGACCGCTATCATTCCCACAACGATCAAGAGGATGAGCGCCACAGTTGAGCGCCGCCTGGAGGAGTGCGCTTCGCTCAGATTTTTGTCTTCCTTGTTCATCACTTAAAGTTGCGGCGATTAAAGATGAGCGTGGCCGCAGAGAGCAGCACCGCGCTGTAAACGACCGCGTAAGCGAGAGAGCCTAAGAGCATCCGCGCATCTGGCGTCTGCCCGTACGCGGCGGGCGTGATAAAACTGTAATTCGACAGATTGGGCAGCAGGTAATAGAGCGCGCCGAAAAAGAAGCGCGAACTCTGTGTGCCCATAGATGCAGAGAAGCTGCGCAGGTCTGCGCTGAAATGTCCGATGATAAAGATAAAGAAGGTGAGCAAAGCCGAGAGCGCGGGCGTCGAGAAGGACGAGAAGAGAAGCGCCACCGCCGTCAAGATCATCAACTCCATAAAGATGAGCAGCACGGCGGGCCAGATGCTCAGAGCCAATGAGCCGCCGCCGACGTAAAGGAGCGCGAGCGAAATCCCTAAGCCCATGACGGCGACGTTGAGAGCGAGCGTCAGACAAAGACCCAGGTATTTACCGACGAGAAACTCGCCGCGCCCGACCGGCTTGGAGAAGATAGCGTAGACCGTGCGCCGCTCGATCTCCTTATAGACAAGGCCGACGCCGACGAAGATGGCTATAAAAGTTCCGAACAGTAACATCGCGCTCAAGCCCAGATCGACGATGATCTTGGCCTCCTGCCCGGCGGACAACTCGCCAACGAAGATAGAGACCACCGTCAAGCCCAGCACGAAGAGCACCAGATTGTAGAGCACGCGATCACGCACGGCCTCGCGGAAAGCATTACGCGCAATCGTCAACATGCGGCCCAGGTGTGAGCCGCGCACATCGCGGGCGGGAGCGATACGCTCCGGCGTCGCATGCTCCAGCGTCGCCTGCTCCTGTGCAGCCGCTCGCTCGTTAGCGCTCACTACGGGTTCGCTCATCTCTGTCCTGAAAGTTGAGAATCGGACTTGATCCGGACTCATAGAAGCCTTGAGCCCGGAAGCGGAATAATAGCATAGCTCTTGATCGTCTATGTTGAGGTGATCGTTCATGATAGGCACTTACGGGTTGTGATACTATGGCGAGCCACAGGGAAGCTCTAGACGGCTGAGGGAAGAGTGAAACGCTCTACACAAAAGAGAGGCGGCGCATGGGGCGCGATTTTGCTGGTCTGGGGAGTCAGCCTCATCGTCGCGTTTCTCAGCTTTCGCAGCGCGGATGTCTGGCGCTTACCCTCCTTCGCAAGCTCTTTCTTCCAATCTCTTTCGCTCTCTACACTGTTTGGCCTTAAGGGACTCGCGGAGAGCGCGGCTGGCGTAATCATCGCCGCTCTCATCACGCTCTCATGGTACGGCCTCGGCGACCTGATCGTGCGGCTGGCACAAAAGCTGAACGCACAGGAAGAAGAGGATGAAGACGACGGCGCGGATCAATACTCTTCAAGGATATTCAACCTGGCGAGGGCTTGCGCGCTCGGCGCGGGCGCGTGGTCGCTGCTCTGGTTCCTGCTTGGAGCTTTAAAGTTATACAGAAGACCAACGGCATTGGTCGCGACGCTCCTTGGTGTGGCGCTCTTCGTCTTGGCATACAAACGTCACAGGGGGACGCGGCCTAAAACTGAAAGCATGTCTGCGACGGGTCGTGTGGCGCTTTCTCTCTCAATCCTGACGGGAGCGCTGGCCCTGATGGCAGCGCTCGCGCCACCGACTGCGAAAGACACGCTGCTCTATCATATTTCTCTGCCCAAAATATTTATCGCCGCCGGTGGGCTAACCGACGTGCCCTACAATATTGCAAGTTTCCTGCCACTCGGCGCGGAGCTGCACAGCGTCTGGGCGATGCTGTTGGGCCAACCTTTGAGCGAGCGCGCGGCAGAGGCCGCTTCGGGCGCGACACAATTCGCTTTCTTTCCACTACTAGTCGCCTTCGTCTACGGATGGGCCAGACGGCTGCGACTTGATCGAACGTGGTCAAGCCTCGCCGCCGTCCTCACCGCTTCTGTTCCGACAATCTATTACGTCGCCGCCAGCGGTTACATAGACCTGGCGCTATCGCTCTACGTCGCGCTCGCGGTCGAGGCCGTGGCCCGCTGGTGGAAGACGCTCCGCACCGAACAACTCGTCTACGCTGCGCTCGCGCTTTCGTTCGCGCTCTGTCTAAAACTGACGGCCATTTTCGTCGTCCTCCCGCTGGCCCTGGTGATTCTACTGCGCGCGCGACAGGCGCAGGAGGAGCAGGAGCAGCACGAAAGCGCAGGTCGAGCGCGGCGCGCTTCCGCCGGAAGAATAGCGCTCGGCGGGCTGGGCGCGCTGGTGCTGGCCTGCATGCTGGCGAGCCCCTGGTATATACGAACATGGGCACAAACGGGGAGTCCTGTCTTTCCGTTTTATCTGAATATCTGGAAGGGAAGCGCGCAGGGCTGGGACACTGAGCGCTCGCTGCTGTTTCAGGAGATCAATTCCCGGTACGGCGGCTATCCTAAAAACGCTCTCTCGTACTTGGCCGCGCCCGTGCGCCTCTCCTTGATGGGCCAACCGGACTTGCCGGACTTTTATGACGGAGTGCTGGGCGTCGCTTTTCTCTTTGGCCTGCCATTAATAGTCTGGGCCTGGTGGCGATCAGGTCTCGATGTCGAATTGAGAATCGCATTGATGGTCTCGGCAGTTCTCTTTATCTTCTGGCTCTTCTCAAGCCAGCAGATGCGTTATCTGCTTCCGGCCCTTCCGGCGTTATCGGTGGCCGTGGCCGCATCAGGCGCTCTCTTTGCCGACAGGCAGGGGAGAGCAATCGGTAAAGCGCTTCAGTGGATGTTGACCGCCATCGCTGCGGCGGGGTCACTGACCGTCCTCGCGTGGTTTATGGAGCAGAATCCGTTGCGCGTCGTGCTGGGCGGCGAAGAGCGCGCGAACTTTCTGGCGCGACGGCTCGATTATTATCCTTACTACGAGATCATCAATCGCGAGCTGCCGCCCAACGCGCGCGTCTGGCTCATCAACATGCGCCGCGACACGTACAATATAGAGCGGCCTTATTTTTCCGATTACATGTTCGAGGACTATACGATTAAAAATTTTGTTGAAGAGTCCAGGACGGGGAGGGAAGTCCTTGCGCGTGCGCGCGCCGCTGGGATCACACATCTGCTGGTTCGATTGGACGTGCTGCTCGATTATGACCAATCGACGATCGTAGATGATCGCCGCTCGCGCGCAGAGAATCTGGAAAAGATGAAAATCCTGCAAGACTTTCTCACAGAGGGCACGCGAATTATTCGCCGCGACGCGCGCTTTATGCTCGTCGAGCTGCCACGCTAACCCGCCGGATAAAGTGACGCGCCTCTTGTCAAAGGGCCTGCTTGCTGAAGCTCAAGCGAAAAAAGAGAAGAGGGGCGTGCCGCGTGGCGCGCCCCTCTTCTCTGGAAAAGACTAAAGCTTCAGGCTTCAGTGATGTTAGTTGCCGATGAACTTGATAGTTCCGGAGGGAGTAGCAATCTCGGCAGCCGTGAATGAGCCCGTCAGCGTCGTCGCGTCGACGACGAAGTTACCGCTCTGGTCGATACCGAATCGGCGTGTGCCTGTCTGCGTCACACCTGCCGTCGCCGTCGACGGAACAGCCGTGGCGCGGAACATTGCGGGCGAGGTGATCGCGCCCGTCGTGGCATCCAGAGTGGCGGGGGTCGGCGTCATGGTAAAGCTGTAACCGCTCTTGACCTGTCCGGCTAACTGCGTGTCGATCAACTGGACGGCGCGCAGGTCCGCGAAATCGCCGTAGTTGCCGTTGCCGGAAGTGGCCTGGTATGTCGCCTGCGAGCTGTGAAGAGTACGCATGGAGGATTGCGCAGAACCTTCGTTAGCAGCGCGGCGAGAAGCGAGGAGGTTGGGGATAGCGATGGCGGCGATGATGCCGATGATCGCAACCACGATCAGAAGTTCGATCAGGGAGAAGCCTTTTTGGCCGTTCTGTGTACGCATTAGTAGTGTAGCTCCTTATTACTGGCCTGGGTTTAAGTATTAGTTGCCGATGAACTTGATAGTTCCGGAGGGAGTCGCGATCTGAGCGGCTGTGAATGCACCCGTCAGTGTCGTCGCGTCGACGACGAAGTTGCCGCTCTGGTCGATACCGAATCGGCGTGTGCCTGTCTGCGTCACACCTGCCGTCGCCGTCGACGGAACAGCCGTAGCACGGAAGAGCGCGGGAGAAGTGATAGCACCTGTGGTCGCGTCGAGCGTCGCAGGGGTCGGCGTCATGGTAAAGCTGTAACCGCTCTTGACCTGTCCGGCTAACTGCGTGTCGATCAACTGGACGGCGCGCAGGTCTGCGAAATCGCCGTAGTTGCCGTTGCCGGAAGTAGCCTGGTATGTCGCCTGAGCACTGTGAAGAGTACGCATGGAGGACTGAGCGGAGCCTTCGTTAGCAGCGCGGCGAGAAGCGAGGAGGTTGGGGATAGCGATGGCGGCGATGATGCCGATGATCGCAACCACGATCAGAAGTTCGATCAGGGAGAAGCCCTTT
>Ga0190273_10000254_pt1 | contig 23981 bp, 19 predicted proteins | sample Popmic504IS_FD_134513 | JGI IMG/M metagenome (GOLD analysis project Ga0190273, IMG submission 134513) | Populus adjacent soil microbial communities from riparian zone of Shoshone River, Wyoming, USA - 504 IS | ecosystem: Environmental > Terrestrial > Soil > Riparian zone > Trees stand | place... | reverse complement strand
GCCCTCGCCGCGGGCGCCCTCGGTGATCAGGAAGCCCTTGCCCGCCAGCGTCGTCGGGTGGTACTGGATCATCTCCATGTCCATCAGCTTGGCGCCGGCCCGGTAGGCCATCGCGATGCCGTCGCCGGTGCAGATCAGGGCGTTGGTGGTCGGCTGCCAGACCTGGCCGTTGCCGCCGGTGCAGAGGATCACCGACTTCGCCTGGAAGAGCTCCATCGAGCCGTCGGCGACGTTGCGGGTGACGACGCCGCAGCACTCGCCGTTCTCGTCCAGCGCCAGCGAGCTGCAGAACCACTCCTCGTAGCGAGCGATCTGCTCGCTGTACTTCATCAGCTGCTCGTAGAGGACGTGCATGATCGCCTGGCCGGTGATGTCGGCGACGTAGTACGTGCGGGCAGCGGAGGCGCCGCCGAAGGCGCGGGTCCCGAGCTTGCCTTCCTCGTTGCGGTGGAAGGTGACGCCGAGGTGCTCGAGGTGAAGGATTTCCTCCGGCGCCTCGCGGGTCATGATTTCGATCGCGTCCTGGTCGCCCAGGTAGTCGGAGCCCTTGATCGTGTCGAAGGCGTGGGACTCCCAGGAGTCGCCGGGATTGAGCGCCGCGTTGATGCCGCCCTGGGCGGCGTTGGAGTGGGAGCGCACCGGGTGGACCTTGCTGATGATCCCGACCGATACCCCCTCCTCGGCGGCTGCGAGCGCTGCCCTTTGGCCGGCGAGACCGGCCCCGATTACGAGAACGTCATGGGATGGCACGGGCGCGATGCTATATCGCCGAAATCCGATGGCGTAGTCGGAATTCGTCACTTTGCAATTCATCACACAAACGACTCCCCGTACCATGCGACCCATGCTGGGCGGTGGGTCGATCACCCTCTTCCATTTCCGCGGGATCAGAGTCAGCGTCGACTGGTCCTGGTTCATCGTTCTCTTCCTGGTCATCCTCTTCATGACCGACAACTTCGAAGAGCTGCTGGACGAAGGCGGGACGACGCCGTTCCTCTTCGGCGTCTTGAGCGCGGTCGGCTTCTTCGGCTCGATCCTCCTGCACGAGTTCGGCCACGCGGTGGTGGCGAGGCGCAACGGGATCGGCATCTCGGGCATCCAGCTCTGGATCTTCGGCGGGATGGCGCGGATGGACCGCGAGCCGGACTCGCCGGGCACCGAACTGAAGGTGGCGCTGGCCGGGCCGGCGGTGACGCTGGCGATCGTCGTCGTCCTCAGCGGCCTCGGCGTCGCGATCGCCGGCTCCAGTGACTTCAGCGAGGCGGTCCTGCTCGAGTCGTCGCGTTCCAACGTCACCGCGGTGATGGCGCTGATCGCCTGGCTGGTGACCATCAACGCCTTGGTCCTCGTCTTCAACCTCCTGCCGGCCTACCCGATGGACGGCGGCCGCGTCGCCCGCGCGCTCGCCTGGTGGCGCAGCGGCGATCGGCTCTCCTCGACCCGCTTCGCTGCCAACCTCGGACGGTTCTTCGGCTACCTCTTCATCGCCGGCGGCCTTGTCCTCGTTGCGGTCGGCGACGTCTTCGGCGGTGTCTGGCTGGCACTGATCGGGATGGTGATCAACGGCTCCGCCCGCGGCGCCGCGATGCAGACGGCGATCGGCAGTCAGATCGGCGACGTCCGAGTCGCCGACGTGATGGACCGCGAGCCGGTGGCGATCCCCGGCGACCTCAGCGTCGAACGCGCCCTCGACGAGTACTTCCTCCGCTACCGCTGGCCCTGGTTCCCGGTCGTTGACGCCGCCCACCGCTTCCTCGGCCTGGTCGAGCGCGACAAAGCCGACGAGGTTCCCGAGATCGAGCGCGCCGGCTCCCACGTCTCCGACCTGGTCGACCACGACATCGGCCTCTTCGTCCGCGACGACACCCCCCTCGACTCCCTCCTCGCCAACCAGAACCTGCGCCGCCTCGGCGCCCTGATGGCGGTCGACGCCCAGGGCCGGCTCAGCGGTGTGATCACGATTGAGCAGGTGGGGCGAGCGCTGCGCGACGCGACTGCACGGTGACCGAACAGGGGCAGGTCACCGCGGGGGTTACGAAGCAGCGATCCCTTCCGGATAGCACCGTTTACATTCAGGGTCGGCGCAGCCAAAATCAACGCCGAGTCTTGCCCGAGCAGAACCAAAACCCGCTCTGACCCTCTGTTCGAGGTAGCACGATGCGCAGGTGGGGGATCCACACCCGAACTTGTATGGCAGGGCGTTCTGTTGCCGACTAACCGTTTCATGCGCTATTCGGCGTTCTCGCCGGTTCTGCATCCACAGAGCCCAGACCACCACCGTCAGAATCTCGAAGACGATCAAGCCCGGAATGAAGCCGCCGGCGGCGGGCGCCGCGAATCCGGCGATGATTAGAGCCCCAAGGGCCATCACCAGCAACGATCCACTGCCGGAGATGGGATCGGGTCGAGGGGTGGCGTTGAGCTGGCGAAGCAGCCATTCCCGTCTCTGCTCGAGCTGAGCATGCCCACCATGACGATCCTCGTGCTCCTTGATGCGTGCCTGATGGGCTTCTTCTTCCATTTTGGCCCGTAGCCGGGCTTCCTCTGCTCGTTTTTCGGTCTGAGCTCGCTCATGTGCCTCCTGCCGCCTAACCTCGGCGCGCTGCTCCTCGGAAAGGGATTCCCACCATTGGCGCCGGTCAGCTTCCTCTCTCGCCCGTTCCTGTCGCAGGCGCAGTTCTTCCCGTTCGATGTACGCGCGCTCGGCAGGCGAGGGCTGCAGCGGTGGCGGATCGAAGGGCATGACCTAGTTGTCTGGCCGGTGGCGCTCGATGATGCGGGCGAAGTCGGTGCCGGGGGGGAGGGTGCCGAAGGCCTGGCCCCAGTCGCCGGAGAGGCGGGAGGCGCAGAAGGCGTCGGCTACGGCTTCGTCGCCGTAGCGGACGAGGAGGGAGGCTTGGAGGGCGAGGGCCATCTTCTCGACCAGGCGGCGGGCGCGGGACTCGATCGTCTCCAGGTCTCCGGGTAGCTCGTCGCGGAGCTCGGTGGCGAAGGCGGCGAGGCGGGGCTCGGCGGCAGCGCCCTCGCCGACCTCAGCGAAGAAGGCCTCGACCGCGGCGGGGCTCTTCACCATCGCCCGCAGGACGTCGAGGCACTGGACGTTGCCCGAGCCCTCCCAGATCGAGTTGAGCGGGCTCTCGCGGAAGAGGCGCGGCATTCCCGACTCCTCGACGTAGCCGTTGCCGCCGAGGCACTCGAGCGCCTCGGCGGCTTGGACCACGGCGCGCTTGCAGATCCAGTACTTGAGGACGGCGTTGGCGATCCGCTTGAAGTTCTGTGCGTCCTCGTCGCCGGCGAGCGCTTCGTCGTAGGCGCGGGCGAGGCGCAGCGCCCCGATCGTCGCCGCCTCCGACTCGATCGCGAGGTCGGCGAGGACGTTCCGCATCAGCGGCTGCTCGATCAGCTCCCGCCCGAAGACCGAGCGGTGGCTCGCGTGGTGGATCGCCTGGGCGACCCCGGCCCGCATCCCGGTGGCGCCGCCGAGGACGCAGTCGAGGCGGGTGTGGTTGACCATCTCGATGATCGTCCGCACCCCCGCACCCTCCTCGCCGACCAGCCAGGCGGAGGCGGCGTCGAACTCGATCTCGCTGGAGGCGTTGGAGCGGTTGCCGAGCTTGTCCTTGAGGCGCTGAAGGCGGAAGCGATTGCGCTCGCCGTCCGGCGTCCAGCGCGGGAAGAGGAAGCATGAGATTCCGCCGTCAGCCTGCGCGAGGACGAGGAAGGCGTCGCACTGGGGCGCCGACATGAACCACTTGTGGCCGCTCAGCTCGTACTCGGTGCCGGGCCCGCCGCCGTTGACGGGACGAGCCAGCGTGGTGTTGGCGCGGACGTCGGTGCCACCCTGCTTCTCGGTCATCCCCATTCCGGCAAGGGCACCTGCCTTCTGCATTGAAGGGGCGTTGGCCGGGTCGTACGTAGGGGAGAGAAAGCGCGGCTCCCACTCCGCCGCCAGCTCCGGCTGGGTGCGCAGGGCGGGGATCACCGAGTAGGTCATGGAGATCGGGCAGCCGATCCCGGCCTCGGCCTGGGACATGCACATAAAGGCGGCGCCGCGGGCGACGTGGGCGCCGGGCCGCGGGTCCTTCCAGGGCGAGCAGTGCAGTTCGTGGCCGACGGCGATCCTCATCAGCTCGTGCCAGGCGGGGTGGAAGTCGACGGTGTCGACCCGGTTGCCGTAGCGGTCGTGCGTCTTCAGCCGCGGCGGGTTCTCGTTGGCCTGGGCGCCGAGCGCCTGCACGCGCTCGCTCCCGGCCAGCTCGCCTACCTCCGCGATCCGCCCCTCGGCCCACTCGGCGCCCTCGCGCCGCACCGCCTCGACCAGGACCTGGTCGGAGGCGAAGAGGTTGACGTCGACCAGCGGCGGCGGCTGGTTGGCAACCTGGTGGGTACCGAGGCTGGGGCGTTCGACCGTTGCCATTAGTCCCGATTCTGGCACGACCTTGGCCGCACAGCCAGGGCACGGGCGGCACGGCACCTAGATAGCATCGCTCCGCGGTGGCCCCGGACTCCAAGATCAAGGTCCAGAACCCGATCGTCGAGCTCGATGGCGACGAGATGACCCGGATCATCTGGTCGTTCATCAAAGAGCAGCTGATCCTCCCTTACCTCGAGGTCGAACTCGAGTACTACGACCTCGGGATCGAGAGCCGCGACGCGAGCGAGGACCGGATCACGGTCGAAGCCGCGGAAGCGATCAAGCGGCACGGGGTGGGGGTCAAGTGCGCGACGATCACTCCCGACGAGGCGCGGGTCGAGGAGTTCGGCCTCAAGGAGATGTACCGCTCCCCGAACGGGACGATCCGCAACATCCTCGGCGGCGTCATCTTCCGCGAGCCGATCGTGATCTCGAACATCCCGCGGCTGGTGCCGGGCTGGACGAAGCCGATCGTGATCGGCCGCCACGCCTTCGGCGACCAGTACCGCGCCACCGACCTCGTTGTTCCTGGCGAGGGGACGCTCACCCTTACCTACACGCCAAAGGACGGGTCCGAGCCCGTCGAGCTCGACGTCTACGAGTTCCCGGGTGGCGGCATCTCGATGGCGATGTACAACCTCGACGACTCGATTAGGGAGTTCGCCCGCGCCTCGCTGCGCTACGGCCTCGACCGCGGCTTCCCCGTCTACATGTCGACCAAGAACACGATCCTCAAGCGCTACGACGGTCGGTTCAAGGACCTCTTCGCCGAGATCTACGAGGCCGAGTTCAAAGCTGACTTCGAGGCAGCGGGTCTCACCTACGAACACCGCTTGATCGACGACATGGTCGCCGCTGCCCTGAAGTGGGAAGGCGGCTACGTCTGGGCCTGCAAAAACTACGACGGCGACGTCCAGTCCGACACCGTCGCCCAGGGCTTCGGCTCGTTGGGCTTGATGACGAGCGTGCTGATGAGCGCCGATGGAAAAACGGTCGAGGCGGAGGCCGCGCACGGCACCGTCACCCGCCATTACCGTCAGCACCAGCAGGGCAAACCGACTTCCACCAACCCGATCGCCTCGATCTTCGCCTGGTCCCGTGGGCTCGGCGCCCGCGGCCGCATGGATGACACCCCCGACGTGTCCCGGTTCGCGGAGACGCTCGAGCAGGTCTGCATCGAGACGGTCGAAAGCGGCAAGATGACGAAAGACCTGGCGCTGCTGGTGGGTGGCGATCAGGAGTACCAGACCACGCAGGAGTTCCTCGCGTCGATCGACGAGAACCTCCAGCGCGCGATGGCTTAACGGCCTTCAAACCCCTAACTCTGAGGAGAGATTCAGTGAGCACCCCCGTCAAGGTCACCGTTACCGGCGCCGCCGGCCAGATCGGCTACGCGCTCTTGTTCCGCATCGCCAGTGGGCAGATGCTCGGCCCCGACACTCCGGTCGAGCTGAGCCTGCTGGAGATTCCGCAGGCGATCAAAGCCGCCGAGGGTACGGCGATGGAGCTCGACGACTGCGCTTTCCCGCTGTTACAGCGGATCGAGATCAGCGACGACCCGAAGCAGGCCTTCGACGGTTGCAACGTCGGCCTCCTGGTCGGTGCCCGCCCGCGCGGTCCCGGCATGGAGCGCTCCGATCTGCTCGAGGCCAACGGCGGCATCTTCAAGCCGCAGGGCGAAGCGATCAACGCCGGCGCGGCCGATGACGTGAAGGTGCTGGTGGTCGGCAACCCGGCCAACACCAACTGCCTGATCGCGATGTCGAACGCCCCCGACGTTCCCCGCGAGCGTTTCACGGCGATGATGCGCCTGGACCACAACCGGGCGATCTCCCAGCTGGCGAGCAAGCTCGGCAAGCCGGTCTCGGCCGTCACCAACATGACCACCTGGGGCAACCACTCGGTCACGCAGTACCCCGACCTCGTCAACGCCAAAGTCGAGGGTGGAAGTGCCTGGGAGGAGGTCGACGACGAGTCCTGGATCGCCGACGAGTTCATCCCGCGGGTGGCGAAACGCGGCGCCGAGATCATCGACGCCCGCGGCGCTTCCAGCGCCGCCTCGGCCGCCAACGCCGCGATCGACCACGTTCACGACTGGGTCCTCGGCACGCCCGACGGCGACTGGGTCTCGATGGCGGTCCCGGCCGACGGTTCTTACGGGATCGGCGAGGGAATCGTCTGCGGCATGCCCTGCATCTGCAGCGGCGGCGAGTGGAGCATCGTCCAGGGCCTCGACGTCCCCGACTTCTCGCGCGAGCGCATCGACCGCAGCGCGATGGAGCTACAGGAGGAGCGCGACGCCGTCAGCCAGCTCGGCCTGATCTAGGAAGCATCAATACGAAACGAAAAGAGGCCGGCATCAGCCGGCCTCTTTTTTGCTGCAACGAATTGCAGTAACGGTGAATACCGATCAACCACCTGCCGGGTAGTACTGGCGGCCGTCCTTTTTCACGCGACCCTCTTTCTCGAGGTCGCCGAGGACGCGGTACAGGTAGTTCGGCTTGATTTTCATGTTCTTGGCGACGTCCGAGGCGCTGATGCCGGGCTGCGACTCGATCAACTTCACCGCCTGGTCGCCACGGGTACCGCCACGACGTTTGCGGCGACGACGCGGGGTGGCGGTACCACTGCCACCGCTGCTGGCCGTGGCTTTTTTGCTGCTGCCTTTGGGGCGGCCGGGGCCGCGGCGGCGGGTGGCTTTGCCGCCAAGCTCCGCAAGAGCTCGCTCGAGGCGGGTGCGCTCCTCCTCGAGGTCGGCGAGACGACGCTCTACGAGCTGGCGCGCCTCGTCAAGTACGTTCGTGCTGGGGGGCATCTAATTCCTTTCCATCCAAAGTTGGTAGTTACCCGGGCCGAGAGTCTGTCAGAGACACACACACTGTGACAGTCCGCAGCAGTAAATCAACGAGATGTTTCAAACAGGCGGCCATGATGGTCATGGCGCCTGGCCTCACCCATCAGCTGCGTTTTGGGAATTCGACTGGGAAACGGTCAGGGTTGTTGAAGAAGCGGATGCTCTGCACGACATCGTCAGCCACCTCGACCGCGATGATGCTGAGAAAGCCCTCTGAGGCGCTGTCCATGCGGAGTCCAGGGTCGCCGTTGACCAGCACGGGGGTGTAGAGGGGATCGTCGGGGAAAGCGGTCTTGCGCTGAACCCCGACCATGAAGCGGGCGATCTTGTCGGCGCCGTAGATCGGCTTGCGGGCCGCGGTGACGACCCCACCCCCGTCCGTGTACATGATCGCGTCGGCGGCGAGCAGGTCGCGGATCTGGTCCACCTCGCCGGAGGCCGCGGCGGTCAGGAAGGCAACCGTGAGGCGCTGGCGCTCCTCTTCGCTGACGGCCTGGCTACGGCTCGGATCGCCGGCGTGGTCGCGGGCGCGCTTGGCGATCTGGCGGACGTTGGCCGGAGTCTTCTCGAGCACGTCGGCGATCTCCGCGTACTCGAGGTCGAAGACGTCGCGAAGGACGAGGACCGCGCGTTCGACCGGGTTCAGGCGCTCTAGAGCCCCGAGCAGCGCCAGGCTGAGGCGCTCGGCCTCGATCGCCCTCGTCTCCGGAGTCTCGGGGTCGGTGACCAGCGGCTCGGGGAGCCAGGGCCCGACGTAGATCTCGCGGCGGGCCCGGGCCGAGCGCAGGCGATCGATCGCGAGCCGCGTCGTCACCTTGACCAGGAAGGGCTCGGCGTTGCGAACCGCCTCGTGGTCGGCCCGCTCCCACCGCAGCCAGGCGTCCTGAACGACGTCCTCGGCCTCGGTCAGCTCTCCGATCAGGCCGTAGGCGATGCCGAGCAGGCGGGGCCGGCAGGCGGCGAACGCGTCGCCCGTCATGCCAGCGCCGGCACCGGTCTCCGCAGGGCCGCGTCGGCGGCCGCGGCACCGCTCGCGATCGCGGAGTCGACCAGCCACCCCTCTGGACCTACCCAGTCTCCGGCCAGGTAGAGCCCATCACCGCGGTCGACCGCCGGCCGTCCGGCGAGCCCGCCGGTGGCAGGGGTGGGGATCGCGGAGACGGCGACCATGCGGGGCAGGGAGCGCTCGAGGGTCACCTGCTGGCGCCAGCCCGGCTGCACGGTATCGGCCATTGCCTCCAGCGCCGCCCGCGGTTCGCGCGCGTAGCTGGCCAGGCTGAGGAGGGCCCCGTCGCGGTGGTCGGGCGGAGAGTGCCGGGACAAATAGGTGGGCGCATCGATGCCGAGCGCGAACCTGCGGGTCCGCCGCGGCAGCTCTTTCAGCCCAAGGTCGAGCACGCTCAGCTCGGCGGCGGGTCCGGGAGCGGCGGGTGCCTTCTCCCCGAGCAGCTTGGTCACAACCTCAGGCCCGCCGGCGGCGACGACCAGGACGTCGGCGTGCAGCGTCTGCTCGTCGAGGGCGACTGTCCAGCCGCGGGCCTCGCCATGGATGACCCGCGCCGCGGCCCGCGTCCGCAGAGTCGCGCCCTGCTGCGCGGCATGAGCAGCGAGTGCGTCGACCAGCTGCTGCCAGCCACCCCGCAGATATCGCACGCCCGGAAAAAGCCCGATCCTCAACTGGGTGGCGGCAACGTCAGCGCTGAGGCTCCCCTGGTCGGCGACGAACGTGGTCACGCGGACCAGCGCGGCGGCCGCGGCGCGGGCCTTCTCGGACCTCAGCGTCTGCTCCAGCCAATCGGTCGTCGAGATGCCGGAAAGCTCCTCCGGTCGGTTCCGTAGGAGCGGTCGCAGCAGGCGCAGCAGGCCGGCCTCTCCTCCGAGCGACCGCTTCGGCTTCCCGTCCCGCACAAACACAGAATTGACCGAGGCCGGGTTCCACATGTCGAGCTGAATGCCCATCGCCCGCAGCTCCCGCAGTGCCGGCCCGCCGACATAGAGCGCATGGGGCCCCTGGTTGAGGAAGAACCCCTCGCGCAACTCAGAAGCAGCCCGCCCGCCGAGGTGCGAACCGGCCTCCAGCAACGTCGTCTCGATCCCACCCTCAGCCAACCGCGCCGCAGCAACCAACCCAGCCGGCCCACCACCAACAACAATCGCTTTCTTAGAAGTGTCCATGCCCTCTAGACGAAACAGCATGGCGCCTTGTGACAGCCCGTGGGAACGGCCGCTGCCGGTATGGAGGGATGGGTGTCCCCTGACCTCCCTGGGATTTTCGCCGCTAACTTCGCCAGCTCTCGCTGAGCAGCAGACGCGAAAATCAGGACGCCGGTCGGCCAGGGGACACCCATCCCTCCTAGCGACAGAACTCTGGTTGACGCTGAGGGATCAAGCGCAACCGATTCTTGGCACAGCCCGCTGTGTACGAAATCGGATGCGGTTGAGCGTGGTGAAGGAGAGGCCGGTGGGGGTCTCCCGGTACTCAGCATGGAGCCGAGATGTCGGCGCCTCCGGCGGCGGCAGCTCGGCGGAGGTGCTCCGGGCGACCCCCACCGGCCTCTCCCGCGCCGCCTAGCTCCGGTACTTAGAGCGCTCCTTGGGATACGTCCGGAAGACGTGGTCCCAGATCGGAGAGGAGACGCCGTAGCCGTAGCTGTGGTCCTGGAAGTGGTGGCGCATGTGGTGTTCGCGCAACTGCTTGCCGAAGTCCGTCCTGGGGACGAAGTGGTGGACGTAGTAGTGGGTGTAGTCGTAGTAGAGGTAGCCGAGGATGAAGCCGGCGAAGAGGGGGTAGGCGGCATCGCCAAGGATCGCCCAGAAGGCGAGGAAGAAGAGGATCGCGAGGGGAATCGAGACCGACGGCGGCATGACCAGCCGCATCTTGTCGTTGGGATGGTCGTGGTGGACGCCGTGGATGATGAAGTGCATACGGCGGCCGAAGGCGTTATCGGGCTCCCAGTGGAAGACGAGGCGGTGCAGCCAGTACTCGGTCAGCGTCCAGATCGCGACCCCGGCCAGGGTCAGCAGCGCCAGTTGCCAGGCGGCGTAACCGCGATCGGCCCCGATCCACTCCATCGCCACGATCACCGGCACGAAGACGACAGCGGGCACGGCGGGGTGGACCCGGGAGAAGAAGTTGAGGAACTCGCTTTTGAAGAGTGGCGGAGAAGCGGAGAGCTTCTCGCTGCGGGAATGACCCTCCATCCGGACGCATGTTAGCGTCGGCCGCCGGTGCTCCCGCAAAGCGCGAGGAAGCTGTGACGAAGCCGTTTCAAAGTCGTGGCGATTTGCGGAAACGGTGCCCGCGCCTACCCGGAGACGGTGCAAACATGCCCGCCGTGCCGCGCAAGCCCAAGCCCCCCACCTGCGATGACTGCTATTTCCGCAAGAATCTGCTCTGCGCCCTGGAGCTGAACGAGGCCTGCGCGACCTTCCGCCCGAACCGACCAGAGGGCCTGGTCCCACCACGCCAGCCGGTCCTTCTCATGCGCGCCCCCCGCTGGGCGTCCCGCACCGCCTGACTGGCCGCACCGGACCCGCTCGTCGCAGCGGGTTATTTTTTGGGCCATGCCCCAGCCCGATCTCTACGTCAACTGGAGCCGCACCCGCTACGTCACCCGCCGCTCCAGCGGCTTCTCGCCCAACGTCGACGTCTACTACTGCGGCGAGCCGCAGCGGGCGATCGTCAAAGTCGACCTCGCCGGGGTGGAGCTGAGCGAGGTCGGGATCGAGGTCAGCGGCCGCCACCTGGCGATCGCCGGCGAGCGCCACGTGCAGGAGACCGAGGGCCGCGTCTATCAGCAGATCGAGATCCCCTCGGGGCACTTCCGCCGCGTCGTCGAGCTGCAGGTCGAGGTCGACGCCGAGCGCGCCAGCGCCACCTACGAAGACGGCATCCTGCGGATCGAGCTACCGCTGCGCGACCCCAACCAGACCACGCGCCAGGTCCCGATTGGCCGCAAATGATGGAGGGCGCACCCGTTCTGGAGGTGGTCGACGCACCGCTCGACGCGGAGGACGCGATCCGCGCCGGCGCGCCGTTGCCGGAGGCGCTGCCGGTCCTGCCGCTCCGCGACACCGTCACCTTCCCGGAAACGCTGGCGCCGCTGGCGGTCGGCCAGGAGCGCTCGATTCAGCTGGTCGACGACGTCCTCGGCACCAATCGGATGCTGGTGATGGTCACCTCCAAGGACCCGGAGAACGAGGTGCCGGGGCCGGAGGACCTCTACGACGTCGGCGTCGTCGGCGCCGTCTCGCGGATGGTGAAGATCCCCGACGGCAGCCTCCGCATCCTCGTCCAGGGGATGCAGCGGGTGAAGCTGGGCTCCTTTGTCGCCGAGCAGCCCTACATGGTCGCCCGGATTAGCGAGATGCCCGACGTCAGCGAGCCGAGCGCCGAGCTGGAGGCGCTCAACCGCAACGTTCAGCGGACCTTCTCGGAAATCGTCGATCAGATCCCCTACCTGCCGGAGGAGCTGCAGATGGCGATCGCCAACATCGACGACCCGGGCACGCTCGGCCACCTGATCGCCGGGGCGCTGCGGATCGGGGTCGAGGAGAAGCAGAAACTGCTCGAAGAGGTCGACGTCGCCAAGCGCCTGCGCCACCTCTCGCGGATCCTCGCCCGCGAGCTCGAGGTGGTCCAGCTCGGGACCCAGATCCAGTCGCAGGTGCAGTCGGAGATCGAGGAGGGCCAGCGCGAGTTCTTCCTGCGCCAGCAGATGAAAGCGATCCAGGACGAGCTCGGCGAAGGCGACGAGCAGCAGGCCGAAGCGAACGAACTGCGCGAGAAAATCGAGGCGGCCGGGCTGCCCGAGCACGCCCTCAAGGCCGCCGAGCGCGAGCTCTCGCGGCTGGAGAAACTCCCTCCGGCCGCGGCCGAGCACGGCGTCATCCGCACCTACCTCGAGTGGCTGGTCGAGCTGCCGTGGTCGAAGGAGACCGCCGACAACCTCGACCTCAAGCACGCCCGCGAGGTCCTCGACGCCGACCACTACGACCTGGAAAAGATCAAGGACCGGATCCTCGAGTACCTGGCGGTGCGCAAGCTCAACCCGGAGTCCCCGGGGCCGATCCTCTGCTTCGTCGGCCCGCCCGGGGTCGGCAAGACCAGCCTCGGCAAATCGATCGCCAAGGCGCTGGGGCGCGAGTTCGAGCGGATCTCCGTCGGCGGCGTCCGCGACGAGGCCGAGATCCGCGGCCACCGCCGCACCTACATCGGCGCCATGCCGGGAACGATCGTCCGCGCCCTGCGCGACGCCGGCTCCCGCAACCCCGTGTTCATGATCGACGAGATCGACAAGATGGGTGCCGACTTCCGCGGCGACCCCGCCTCGGCGATGCTCGAGGTGCTCGACCCGGCCCAGAACGACAGCTTCCGCGACCACTACCTCGACCTCGAGTTCGACCTCTCCGACGTCGTCTTCATCGCTACCGCAAACGTGCTCGACACGATCCCGGGGCCGCTGCTCGACCGCATGGAGACGATCGAGCTGGCCGGCTACACGCTGGAGGAGAAGCGTCACATCGCCCGCCGTTATCTCGTCGGCCGCCAGATCAAGGCCAACGGCTTGAAGCCCTCGCAGATCGAGTTCGCCGACGCGGCGCTGACGGCGATCATCGAGGAGTACACGCGCGAGGCCGGCGTCCGCAACCTCGAGCGGCAGATCGGCACGGTGTGCCGCAAAGTCGCCCGCCAGGTCGCCGAGGGCAAGGCCAAGGGCAAGGTGCGGATCTCCGGCAAGAAGGCGCGGGAGCTGCTCGGCCGCCGCCGCGTCTTCGCCGAGCAGCGGCGGCGGACCAAAGTCGCCGGCGTGGCGACCGGCCTGGCCTGGACTCCGACCGGGGGCGACGTCCTCTTCATCGAGGCGACGGCGATGCCCGGCACGGGGAAGCTGACGATCACCGGCCAGCTCGGCGAGGTGATGAAGGAGTCGGCGCAGGCGGCGCTCTCCTACGTGCGCGGCCACTGCGGTGAGATCGCCCCGAAGGTGGGCGAGGACTGGTTCGCCACCCACGACGTCCACGTCCACGTCCCCGCCGGAGCGGTGCCGAAGGACGGGCCCTCGGCCGGCGTCGCGATGACCGTTGCCCTCTCTTCGCTGCTCAGCGGCCGCCCGGTCCGCAACGACGTCGCGATGACCGGCGAGGTGACGCTGACCGGCCAGGTCCTGCCGATCGGCGGCCTCAAGGAGAAGTCGCTGGCGGCGCAGCGGGCCGGGATCAAGAAAGTGATCGTGCCGTCGCGCAACGAAGGCGACGTGCTGGAGATCCCCGAGCACGAGCTCGGCAGCCTCGAGTTCGTCTACGTCGACGAGGTCTCGCGGGCGCTCGAGGCAGCACTCTCTTAGTGCGTTCCCGCTCCCGCGTCTTCTGGCTCCTCGCCGGGCTGACCGTGCTCGGCGCCGCGCTGCGCTTCGCCACCCTCGGTCTGCAGAGCTACCACCACGACGAGATCGTCACCGCCAGCCGGGTGCTGCGGGTCGGGTTCGGCCACGCGATGGACGCGGTCGGCTTCAGCGAGTCGGCGCCGCCGCTCTACTACGCGCTCGCCTGGTTCTGGACTCAGGTCACCGGCACGGGGGAGTGGGGGCTGCGCTCGCTTTCGGCCCTCGCCGGGGTCGCCACGATCCCGGTCGCCTACCTCGTCGGCCGCGAATTGCGTGGCAGCAGGACCGGGCTCTGGGCCGCGGCGCTGGTCGCCGTCAACCCGATGCTGATCTGGTACTCGCAGGAGGCGCGGGCCTACGCGCTCCTGGCGTTGTTCTGCTCGCTCTCGCTTTATTACTGCGTGCGGGCGCTGCGCGAGGACGAGCGCGGCGATGACAAGCGCGACTTCGTCGCTTGGGGAATCTTCTCCGCCCTCGCCCTCGCCACCCACTACTTCGCGGTCTTCCCCCTGGCAGCGGAGATCTTCCTGCTGGCGCGTCGGCGCGGGCGCGCGATCCTCGCCGGCCTCTGGATCATCGGGCTTGCCGCCATCCTGCTGGCGCCGCTCGTCATCCACCAGATGTCCTACGGGCACGCCGAATGGATCGGCAAATTCAGCCTCGGCCACCGGCTCGCCGAAACCGCAATCACCTTCACGATCGGCGAGACCGGCGACATCATCGGGCGCGCCGAGCACGTCGCGCCGGCGCTGCTGCCGCTGGCGCTCATCGGCGCCGCCCTCCTCCTGCTCCTGGCTCGGGGGACGCGAGGCGAGCGCCGCGCCGCCTTCGTCCCCTTCGCCGTCGGGGCGGTCGCGGTGGGGATACCGTTCCTGCTGGCGCTGCTCTCGGCCAGCAAGGACTTCGTCCTCGCCCGCAACCTCTTCCCGGCGCTGGTGCCGCTCCTGATCGCCGTCGCGATAGCGCTCACGGTCGAGCGGGTCCGGCGCCTGGGGACCCTCCTCGCCGCCGTGCTCGTTACCTACTCGCTCGCCTTCGCGGCCTGGATCAACTTCGACGCCGACCTGCAACGGCCCGACTGGCACGCCGTGGCCGACCACCTCGGCGAGCCCGACCGGCCGCGGGCAACGGTGTTCTGGGTGCTCGGCGAGGCGCCGCTTCGCTATTACCTCTCGACCGGCGCGATCCAGCTCAAAGCCGCGGAAGGCTATGACTGGCTGGTCGGCGAAATCAACTTCGTCTCCGAGGGGCCGGCGCCGCCTCCACCGCGGCGCCTGCTCGGCCCTGGCTTCCGCCAGGTCGCCTACGAAGACGCCGGCCGCCTTCGCATCCGCCGCTACCGCCTGCCCGGCCCGGAACTGGCGCCGCTGCGCCTGCGCGAGCTGCGCGAAGCGGATCTCGGGTGGCGGAACAACGGCGTGCTTCTGGATGGCGTCGGTCCTGACTGAGCTGCTTGGCCCTGCGCAGCCGGGGTAGGGTTATGCTGGATACGGCCACGGAATCCAGCGAGGAGACGGTATGAGCAAGACCAAGGCGGCGCGTGCCGGAGATATCTACGAGACGGCCCGCGAAAACCCCTACGTGCAGCGCTTGATCGAAGACGAAGATCTGCGCGAAAGCCTCAAGGACGCCTACGAAGCCTCCAAGCGCGCCTATGGCCGAGCGACCGGCAACGGCAAGGGCACGGTCAAGGCGATGACCAGCGACAAGAAGGTCCAGAAGGACCTCCGCAAGGCCGCTGAGAATCTCCAAGAAGCGTCGGAGCGCATTCGCAGCAAGCCGAAGAAGCGCAAGGGCGGCATCGGCCGGCTGCTGCTGATCGCGATCGTCGGCGGCGCAATCGCGCTGGCCGTCAGCGAGGGTGCCCGCAAGGCGGTGCTCGACGCCCTCTTCGGTGCCGAAGAGGAGTTCGAGTACACCTCGACCACCAGCATCAACGGGTCTTGATCTAGGACCCGTTGATGGAGGCGGCCACCAAAGCCGAGGGGCGCGAGCTCAGCGGCGACAAGGCGCAACGGATCGTCGACGCGATGCGCGACTCCGTTGCCCGCCGCGGCGCCGCGGGCTCGACCTTCGAGCACGTCGCCCGTGAGGCGGGGGTCAGCCGCGGTCTTCTCCACTATTACTTCGGGACGAAGGAGCGGCTGCTGGTCGAGGTGGTGCGCCGCGACACCGAGCTGCGGGTCGAACGGCTCGACGAGCGGCTGACGCCGGCGCAGAGCGTCGACGACGTGATCGAGGCGCTCGTCGCCAGCCTCACCGACATGATCGAGAACGAACCCGGCTTCTTCTTCCTCCTCTTCGAGCTGTTCAGCGCCGGCCGCGCCAACCCCGACATCCAGCGCGAGGTCGGCCAGCTCTTCGAGAAGACCCGCTCCCACGTGGCCGAGGTCCTTGGCTCTAAGCAGGAGGAGGGGGTGGTGAGCCTGCGCTTCCCGCCTGAGGACGTCGTCTCCTACCTCTTCGCCCTCGGCGATGGGGTCGCCCTGCAGGTGCTGTCGGATCCCTCGCGGGAGAGCGCCGGCACCTTCGCGGTCGGCGTCGCCACCGCGCGCTACCTGCTCGGCTCCGAGTAGTTAGGGCCTAGAGCCAGCCGGCGCGCTTGAAGCGCCAGTAGAGGAAGAGGCAGATCGCCAGGGTGATCGCCAGCACCGTCGGGTAGCCGAGAGTCCACTCGAGCTCGGGCATGTGTTCGAAGTTCATTCCGTAGATCCCCGCCACCATCGTTGGCGCGGCGGCGATCGCCACCCAGGCGGAAATTTTGCGCATGTCTTCGTTCTGGCGCATCGAGACCTGGGTCAAGTTCGCTTCCAAGGCGCTGTCGAGCAGCTGGCGGAAGTTCTCGATCCGGGTCGTCACCCGGGCGAGGTGGTCTTCGACGTCGCGGAAATACTCGTGCAGCGCCTCCGGGACCACGGGATAGTTGTGGGCGCAGAGCTCTTCCAGCGCTTCGCCCAGGGGCGCGGTCGCCGCTTGGAACTCCAGCACCTCGCGCTCGAGTTTGTAGATGCGCTCGGTCGGGTTGCGGCCCTCGCCGAAGACCTGCAGCTCGACTTCGCGGACGTCGTTGTCGAAGCCGTGCGCCGCTTCCATGTAGCGGTCGACGACGTGGTCGACGATTCCGTAGAGGACCGCGCCCGGCCCGTTGGCCAGCAGGTCCGGCCGTTGCTCCAGCCGCTCTCGCACCGGCGCCAGGTCGGCGTGGCCGTGGCGGACGGTGATCACGGATCCGGGCGCGACGAAGATCGAGATCTCCCCGATCTCGATCACCTCTTTCGGGTCCACGTAGCGGGCGGTCTTGACGACGACGTGGAGGGTGTCGCCGTACTCCTCGAGCTTCGGTCGCTGGTGAGCGCGGACCGCGTCCTCCACCGCCAGCTCGTGCAACCCGAACTCGGCGGCAACGTCGTTGAACTCGGTGTCGCTCGGCTCGACGACGCCGAGCCAGACGAAGGTGCCCTTTTCCCGCGCGGCCTCCCCGGCGCGCCCGAGCGAGAGCTCTCCCTCCCGGCGCCTCCCCGCCTCGTAGGCGGCACAGTCGACGATCATGGCTGGAAGTATGGCCGCGGCAGTGGCGGCGCCCCGGCAGTGATGGCCCGCACGAAGTGACCGGGCTCACAGACCCCTCCCGTGCGGCGAGGGAGGCTTGCTCCCAAGCGAAGAGCATCTGACTGGAGGCCCGGCATGAGAGACGCGATGAACCGACTTGCGCAGTTCCTTGGGAGGCGGCGCCGGTGGGTGGTCGCGGCTTGGGTCTTGATCCTCGTCCTCGCGCTTCCTTTCGCGGCGAAACAGACCGAGCACCTGACCGGGGGCGGGTTCGACGTTCCGGGCAGCCAGTCGATGAAGGTGAGCGAATCGCTGCAGGAAGAGTTCGGCTCGCAGGCTGACGGGATCGCGGTGGTGCTGAAGGCGGCGCCGGACGCGACCACGGCGGAGCGTGCCGCGGCGGTGGCGCGGGTGCAGAGCCAGGTGGCGACGCTCGACGACGTGACGCTGCCGCCGGCTGCCGCGGCGCAGGCGCGCCGGCAGCTGCAGGACAGCGACGTGGTGCTGCTGCCGCTGCGCAGCGATCTCTCCTCCGATGAGCTGATCGACCCGGCGACGACGCTGCGCGAAGACCTCGGTCCCGGCGACGCAGTCGGAGGCGTTACGCCGTACCTCGTGGGGCAGCCGACGATCTGGGCGGGGATGCAGGAAATCTCCAAGGAGGACCTGGCGAAGGCCGAGTCGATCGGGTTCCCGATCGTCGCGATCATCCTCCTCATCGTCTTCGGCTCGCTCGCCGCGGCGGCGCTGCCGCTGACCCTCGGTTTCGTCAGCGTGCTCGTCACCGGGGCGCTCATTTACTTCATCTCGCTGCAGATGACGACCTCGGTCTTCGTCACCAACATGGCCTCGATGATCGGGATCGGCGTCGCCGTCGACTACTCGCTCTTCATCCTCGCCCGCTACCGGGAGGAGCGCCAGGCGGGGCTCGAGCCGGCTGAGGCGCGGGCCAAATCGCTCTCAACCTCGGGGCTCGCGGTCACCTTCTCCGGCCTCGCGGTGATCATTTCCCTGGCGGGGCTGTGGATGGTCGACAACCAGGCGCTGCGCTCGATGGCGCTGGGGGCGATGACCGTGGTCGCCGTCTCGATCCTCACGGCGACGACGCTGCTGCCGGCGCTGATCGCGATGCTCGGCGACCGGGTGCTGCCGGGAGGGGTCGTCGGCCGGGTGGAGGCGTTCTTCCGCCGCCGCTTCTACCGGCGGCGCACGGCCGAGCAGGCGGCGGCCGAGCAGAACCGTTTCTGGAAGGCCTGGACCGCGCGGGTGATGGCGCACCCGTGGACGGCGGTGATCGGCGTCTCGGCCGTGCTCCTGTTCCTGGCCAGCCCGCTGCTCTCGCTGGAGACCGGGACCGAGGCGCTGGGGCAGTTCCCGAAGGACAGCGACGTGCGGGTCGGCAACGAACTCGCCTCCGAGCAGCTCGGCGGCGGCACCGATCCAGTCCAGATCGTCGCTCGGTTCGAAGGCGAGCCGAGCGCCGAGGACGAGGCGGCGGTGGCCGGCTTCCTCCTCGAAGTACAGGGGACCCAGGGGGTGGCGGCGGTCCGGCCGCCGGCCTTCGCGGGTGAGAGCGTCCTGATCCAGGCGACGCCGAAAGCGCCGAGCGAGTCGGACGCGGCGACGGCCTTGGTGGACCGCCTACGCGACACCGTCGTGCCGGGCTCGGCGCTGGCGCGGCAGGCAGAGGTGAACGTCGGCGGCGAGACCGCCCGCAGCCACGACGTCCGCGACCAGATCAGCGGCTCGATGTGGAAGATCATCCTCTTCGTCCTCGCCCTCAGCTTCGTCGTGCTGATGGTGATGCTGCGCTCGTTGCTGCTGCCGCTGAAGGCGGTGCTGATGAACCTGCTCTCAATTGGAGCGGCGTTCGGCGTGCTGGTGGCGATCTTCCAGTGGGGCTGGCTCGACGGCTTCCTCGGCTTCGAAAGCCAGGGGGCGCTGGACACGATCAACATCCCGCTGATCTTCGCCATCGTCTTCGGGCTCTCGATGGACTACGAGGTCTTCCTCATGTCCCGCATTCGCGAGCGCTACATGCTCCACGGCGACAACGAGCGCGCGGTTGCCGAGGGCCTCTCCTCGAGCGCCCGCACGATCTCCTCGGCGGCTCTGATCATGTCGGCGGTCTTCGGCGTCTTCGTCCTCACCGGCGTCCCGTCGATCAAAGAGCTCGGCCTCGGCTCGGCGATCGCGATCGCCCTCGACGCCACCCTCGTCCGGCTGATCCTCGTGCCGGCGGCGATGAAGCTGATGGGGCGCTGGAACTGGTGGATGCCGAGCTGGCTGGACCGGGCTCTGCCGGATCTGAGCTTCGAGGGCGGGGCGGAGGAGCCCGAGCCGGCTAAGGCTTAGCCGTTGCCGGTAGGGAGGGACGGGTGTCCCCTGGCCTCCCTGGGATTTTCGCCGTTAACCCGCCCGCTCTCGCCGACTTGCCAGGGCGAAAATCAGGACGCCGGTCGGCCAGGGGACACCCGTCCCTCCTGGCGATAGAGATCCGGTTGACGCCGAAGGATCAACCGCAGCCGAGTTTTGCCACAGCCTGCTGTGGTGAAAGTCGGATGCGATGACACTGGCGACGGGCTCCTGGCTGGGTAGCCAATAGGATGGGCAGATGCCTTTGGGTGGAGATGAGATCGCTTTCGCCGGCGCGGCTCGCCAGGCGGAGATGGTGCGGGCCGGGGAGGTTTCGCCTAAGGAGCTGGTGCAGCTCTGCCTGGATCGGATCGCTCGGTTTGATCCGGAGCTGAACGCCTTTCGCAAGGTCTTCGCCGAGAAAGCGATGCTCGAGGCCGAGCAGGCCGAAGCTCGGATCAAGGCCGGGGAGGAGCGGCCGCTCCTGGGGGTGCCGATCGCGATCAAGGACGAAGTCGACGTCGCCGGCGAGATCAACACGCACGGGACCGATGCCTTCACCGAGCCGGCGAAGGCGGACTCCGAGGTGGTGCGGCGGCTGCGCGAGGCGGGCGCGATTATCGTCGGCCTGACGCTGCTGCCGGAGATGGCGATCTGCGGCTTCACCGAGTCGGCGACCTACGGGGTGACCAGGAATCCGTGGAACCCGCAGCGGACCCCCGGGGGCTCGAGCGGCGGCTCGGGCTCGGCGGTGGCGGCAGGTCTGGTCCCAATCGCCTCCGCCGGCGACGGCGCCGGCTCGATCCGCATCCCCGCCGCCTCCTGCGGGCTCTTCGGGCTGAAGCCGAGCCGGGGTCGGGTCTCGCTTGCACCGGACACGGAGGGCTGGCGCGGGATGGCGGTCGAAGGCTGCCTCAGCCGCTCGGTGCGCGATAGCGCGCTGTGGCTCGACATCGTCTCCGGCGGGTCGCAGGAGGACGAGGCGCCACCGCCGCCCGATCAACCTTTCTCCGAGGCCGTGAAAACGTCGCCGGGCAAGCTCCGGATCGCCTACTCGACCCGGCCCCCGCGGGCGGCGGCGCCACCGACCGTCTCCGGCGAGGCGAAGCAGGCGGTGGCCGACGCGGCCGAGATGCTGCGCGGGCTCGGGCACCACACCAACCCCCGCGATCCGGACTGGGGCAACATCGGCGACACGATCTCCGCCCGCTTCCTCAAAGGGGTCGCCGAGACCGTCGAGGAAGTGCCGCATCCCGAGCGCCTGGAAAGCCGCACCCGCGGCTTCGGCCGCCTCGGCAAGCTCCTGCCGGAGCGGCTCTACCAGCAGCTAATGGCGCGTCGGCCGGCCGAACAAGCCCGCATCAACGCGATCTTCGACGACCACGACGTGCTCTTGATGCCGGTGATGGGCGGAACGGCATTGCCGATCCGCCGCTGGGAGGGCAAGGGCGCGCTGCAGACCGTGCTCGGGATGAGCCGCTTCTATCCCTACTGCGTCCCCTGGAACCACCTGGGCAACCCGGCGATGTCGGTGCCGTTCGGGTTCGGTGCCGACGATATGCCGCTGGCGGTGCAGATCATCGGCCGCCCCGGCGACGAGGCGACGCTGCTCTCGCTCGCGGCGCAGATCGAGGCCGAGCGGCCCTGGGCGGACCGCCGGCCCCCGATCTCCTAGCGCCTGGCGCTCGCTTAGCCGAAGACTTTGCCCAGCCGCGCCAAGTCGCGGACCTTGCCGCGCGGACGGATGCGGCGTTGCAGCAGCATCTTCATCCGGTTGGCGTCGGGCTTGCCGGAGGCGAGCCAGTCGGCCCAAGTGGACTCGATGACGACGTTGGGGCTCGGCGCTTCGCCGGCCTCGGCTCGGGTTGAGCCGTTGTCGAGGACGAGGTGCCACGGTTCGGCGTCGGTGAAGCGCCACTGCAGGACGAACGGCGAGCCGTTGGCGGCGGCGGGGTTGGCGACGCGGGTGAGGATGTCGAAGTGGAGGCGCTGCAGCTCGGGCGAGGCCTCCGGCGTCTTCGTCCCCGGGTTGCCGACGACGCCCCCCATCAGCATCTTCACCTGTTCGGCGGCGATCTCCTCCTCGGACTTCTCGGGGTCGAAGGGGAACACGCCGGGAGGCATCTCCTCGGTCGGGTAGCCGATCGTGCGCCAGCGCTGCCGCACCAGCTTGAACCCGAAGGCGATGATGTCCTCGATCGAGAAGCCGTAACACTCGGTGTAGGAGCGGTCGAGGCCGGGCGGCGAGAAGACGCCGGGCATGTAGGGCAGCACTTCTTTCAGCAGCGCGACCACCGCGGCGCGGTTCTCCTCATAACCCGGCGCGCCCTCCTCGAGCAGTTCGGAGAGGACCTTGACCCCGAAGCCGATGTGGCGTTGCTCGTCGCGGGAGACGTTCGTCATCCCCTCGCTGAAGCCGGGCATCGTCTCTTCAGAGGCGAAGAAGTCCTCGATGAAGTGCTGGCCGGGCTGGGCGAGGCTGCCCTCGACGATCAGGTGGTAGAGGGTGATCGCCTGCGCGAACTTCGCCACCGAGCGGTCCTTGCGCAGTTCCTCCGCCATCCGGTCGAGGCGGTCGAAGATGCCGCGGTAGCCCCAGTTCAGCTGCGGCAGGGTCGAGGAGAGGGTCTGCTGCACCGACTCGCCGCCGACCCCGATCACCTCCTTGAAGAAGCGATGGAAGAAGATCGAATGGCGGACCTCGTCGACCTGCTGGGTGGCGAGGAAGTAGGACTGCTCCTCGGTGGGGGCGGCGGTGACGTAGGGGGCGAGCGTGTCGGCGACGCGGTCCTCGCCGTAATAGAACATCGAGTAGATCCACATCGCCGAGCGGCGTTGGATATCGCTCAGGCTCTGCCAGCCCTCGCGGTCCTTGGAGAAGTCGATGTCGTAGGCACTCCAGTTGCCCTGCTCCCAGCGCTGGTAGAGGTCCTCATAGGTGATGTTGTCCATCAGGCGCTGGGAAGCGACGCTCATTTCGTCTCCTTTTGGTGTCGCGAACTCGGCACCGGGAGACTAGCGCGATCCTGGCCAGCTGGCCAGGATCGCGCCAAGGCTTTACTAAATCCCTGCTATTTGATGAATTCGCGAACCTGTTTGTAGACCGTTTCGTCCGAGACGAGGCTCAGATGCGACATGCACGCGGTTTTCGTGTTGGTCGCGCCGCTGAGGATGACGCTTTCGTCGGGGTTGATGAATTCGTCGCAGGGCGACCACCAGGTGCCGTAGTTGACGAGCCCCGGCGTCTCGTCGCCGGCGTTGAGTTCTTTGAGGAACGTCGAGCCAATTTTCATCTCGTTGCAGGTCGTGCCGAAGCAAATCCCCGCGACTTCGGTGCCGTGGTTGGGGCCGCCGAAGGAGACCCAGTCGTCGACCTTTTCCTGGCCGCCGGGCACAAACTTGATGTACCAGCGGCTGTTGAGGCTCCCCATCGAGTGGGCGAGGATGTCCACTTTCGAGGCACCCGTGGCTTTCAGCAGGCTTTCGACGTGGGATTTGACTTCGGTTTCGGCCAGGGTTTTGTTCGAGGTGCTGCTGTTGTAGGTGTAGGTGCTCAAATACGATTTCGGATAGCCGTCTTTTTCGAACCGGCTGACCATCGTGCTCCAGTTCGAAGCGCTGCCGTTCCAGCCGTGCACGAAGAGGATCGGGTCGAGGGCCAGGGAGCTGGCGGGCGAGAAGGCCGCGCCGGCAATGCAGAGGGCGATCGCGGTCGCGAACGCCGAAAGTCGCTTGCGAGTCATTTCTTCCTCCTAAAAAAAAGCGACCCCGGCCTGGGCCGGGGTCGCGGTGAAGGGCGCTTCTATTTGACGAATTCGCGGACGCTTTTGTAGACCGTTTCGTCGTTCATCAAAGCGGTGTGCGAGATGCACGCCGTTTTGTTGTTGGTCGCCCCGGAGAGGGCAACGCTCGAGTCCGGGTTGATGATTTCGTCGCAGGGTGACCACCAGGTGCCGTAGTTGACGACGCCGGGGGTCTCGTCACCGGCGTTCAATTCCGAGAGGAATTTCGAGCCGACCCGCATCTCCACGCAGGAGGTGCTGAAGCACCAGTTGGCGAATTCGGTGCCGTGGTTGGGGCCACCGAGGGAGACCCAGTCGTCAACCTTGGCTTCGCCGCCGAGGAACTTGATGTACCAGCGGGTGTTGAGGCTGCCCATCGAGTGGGCGATGATGTCGACCTTGGTCGCGCCGGTGTTTTTCAGCAGGGTTTCCACCCGCGATTTCACTTCTTCGGCGTCGACTTTGTTCGACTGCGAGGTGTTGTAGCTGTATGCGCTCAGAGACGATTTCGCGTAGCCGTCTTTTTCGAAGCGGCCGATCATCGTGTTCCACACCGAGGCGCTCTCGGTGTACCCGTGGACGAACAGGATCGGGTCCTGCGCCGACGCCATGGGGGCGAGGGCGGTACCGGTGATGCAGAG
>Ga0190273_10000253_pt1 | contig 24077 bp, 26 predicted proteins | sample Popmic504IS_FD_134513 | JGI IMG/M metagenome (GOLD analysis project Ga0190273, IMG submission 134513) | Populus adjacent soil microbial communities from riparian zone of Shoshone River, Wyoming, USA - 504 IS | ecosystem: Environmental > Terrestrial > Soil > Riparian zone > Trees stand | place... | reverse complement strand
CGCTTCCTGCTCACCACCGCCTTCAACCTGCTCTTCACCCGTCCGCTTCGGGCCGGTCCGGTCACGGTCGAGGGGCGCTGGGCGAGCGGCAGGCGGAGGGTGCTGGTCGGCGAGGCGAGGCTGATCGATTCGGACGGCGAGCTCGCCGCCAGCGGCACCGGCACCTTCATGCGCTCGCACATCCCGCTGAGCGGCCTTCCCGGCTACGTCGCCGGCTGATGGAGCCGCGAGTCGCCGCTTCGGTGCTGGCGAGCGCCCTGATTCGCAAGGCCGAGGGCGAAGGGGGGTTCGGAGCGGTGCTCGCCAAGGGCGACGCCACCGCCGGCTCGATTCTCGTCATCCTTCTGGAAAAGGGCGTTAATCCCCGGCTGTTCGAGCGCCTCCTGCAGCCCGACGGCCGCTATGCCTGGGAGGAGAGCGGAAGCCACCGTATTGAGAATCCAGGCGAAGTTCCGGAGTTCATCGCACGGCGGAGGCGCTTCGACCCGGATTCATGGTTAATTGAACTGGATATCCCGTCTGCCGAACGGTTCGCCGCTGAAATGAACGCGCTCGATTGACTCTGCTGCAGCGCACAATCTAGCCCGGCCTCGTCCTTCGAGAGCGGGGGCCGTCACGAACCCGGGGTATTGGGAGGGAACGGCCACGCGAGACGGAAGGCGGTCCCGGATGCGTTCTTTTTCCTCTGCATCCGGCTTGGGACCGCTCGCCGCACTGTTTTGAGATTGAATGAACCGCTTGTATCGCGCCGCGTCCTTCGCGGCTGCCGCTTCCGTTTTCGTCTTCGGCGCCCCTTCTCTGGCCTGGGAGCTGACCGGGACTCCACTCACCGCTGAAATTTCCGCTCCCGGCATCGGCGCCCCGCCTCCGGTGGCGTCCGCCCCGCCCGTGGCCGCGGCGGAGCCCGCGCCCGTCGTCGAAGCGGCCGAGCCGCCGGCCCGCCTGAGCCTGGCCGAGCTCGTCGCCGAGCATTCCAGCACCCGGACCGTCGACGCGCAGCACGAATGCCTCGCCGGCGCCGTCTATTTCGAGGCCAAGGGCGAGCCTCTGAACGGTCAGCTCAGCGTCGCCGAGGTGATCCTCAACCGCGCCCGCTCCGGCCGCTTCCCGGCTTCGGCCTGCGGAGTCGTCAAGCAGCGCGGCCAATTCTCCTTCATTCGCGGCGGCCGCTTCCCGGCCATCGCCCGGGCCTCGCTCGCCTGGAAGCGGGCGGTCGCCATCGCCCACATCGCCGTCCAGGACCTGGCCGACGGGCCCGCGCCCAAGGCGCTCTTCTTCCACGCCAAGAGGGTCTCGCCGCGCTGGCGCCTCACCCGCGTCGCGGCGGTCGGGAATCACATCTTCTACCGCTGAGCCTCGAAGGGGGAATCGCTGCAACCTGCCGTCCTTGGAGGCTCGGGCGTCATGCTGAACTTGTTTCAGCATCCAGGGTCGAGCTACCGAGCGGGTGGAGAACTGGACCCTGAACAAGTTCAGGGTGACGGCTGAGACCGATTCCCTGAGTCGCCCGCTTCACACCGTTCCCGATACATTCTAATCTGGACGGATGGCCGCCCGTCCGAGTCTCCAGCCGGAGCTTTGCTTCGCCGACGCGCCGCTCGCCGCCCAGGACGTGGCGCGCGGCGTGACCCGTCTGTTCTTCAACCACGATCTGTTCGCCTTGTGCGAAGTGCCGCTGCCCAACGGCCGGCGCGCCGACATGATGGCGATCGATTCGTCGGGCCTGATCACCATCGTCGAGATCAAGGTGTCGCGCGCCGACCTGATGGGCGACTGCAAGTGGATCGAATATCTCGGCTATTGCGACCGCTTCTACTGGGCGGTGCCGGCGAAGTTCGACCTGAGCCCGTTCGAGGAGCCCGGCTTCCAACCCCAGCTCTGCGGCCTCCTCGTCGCCGACCGCTACGATGCGGCAATGATCCGCGAGGCCCCGCTCCGCAAGCTTCCGCCGGCGCGCCGCAAGGCTGAGACCCTGCGCTTCGCGCGAAGGGCCGCCCGGCGGCTGGTGGGGGATCTGGATCCGGGCCTGGCGCGATTCGCGTGAGAACGTCATCCCGGACCTGATCCGGGATCCAGGACCACAGTCTGTCTCGAACCGAGACTGTCGGAGTTCATGGATTCCGGCTTTCGCCGGAATGACGGGACGGCCCTATTTCGTCGGGCCTGCAACCGGCTTGGCGGGCGCCACCTTGGCTTCGAGCAGCTTCAGGACGGCGCCGGCGCGCGGATCCTGCTTGGCGTAATCGAGCGCCGACATTCCGGCGAGATTGTCGGTACGCTTGGGATCGCCTCCGCGGCTGAGGAGCAGCCGCACCATCGCGATGTCGCGGCGCTGGGTGGCAAGGATGAGCGGGGTCTCGCCGCGGCCGTTGGCGAGGTTGACGTTCGCCCGCTTCGCCAGCAGCTGCTCGGCCCCTTCGACCCAGCCGATCTGCGCCGCCAGGGTCAGCGGAGTCTCGCCGCGATTGCTCTGGAGATCGGGCCGGGCGCCCTTGCCGAGCAGGAAGGCGAGCCAATTCAGGTCGCGGCCGCGAACGACGATGTGAAGCGCGCCTTCGCCACTGCCGCGGTCGCGGGTGTTGATCACGACCGTACCCGGTTCGCTGACCAGGTCGGTGACCTTGTCGCCGTCGCGCTCGCGGACCGCCTTGAGGAAGTTGTAGCTGTCGGAAAAAGTCTGCTGGCCCGACGCCGGAAACGCCAGCATCAGGACCATCGACGCCGCAGCCAGGCGGCCGAACTTGTTGAACACTCTCGCTTCCCCGTCTCGACTTGTCGGCGCGCCTATAGCAAGACAAGCCTGCTTCCGCCATGAACGAAACCCGCAAATCCCGCCTCCGGACGATCCTCTGCCTGTTCCTCGGGCTGGCGCTTGCCGCCTGCTCCGGAGCGGCCGAGGAGCCGCCGCTCAAGGGCGCCAGGATCGGCGGACCGTTCACCCTGACGAACCAGGACGGACGGCAGGTGACGGAGCGGGATTTCGCCGGGAAATACCGGATCATCTATTTCGGCTTCACCCATTGCCCCGACGTCTGTCCGACGGATCTCGCCGTGATCGGCCAGGCGCTGCGCCGCTTCGAGAAGAGCGATCCGGCGCGGGCGGCGCGGGTAGCGCCGATCTTCGTCAGCGTCGATCCCGAGCGCGACACTCCGGCCGTGCTCAAGGAATATGTCGCCGCCTTCCATCCCCGCCTGGTCGGGCTGACCGGCACCCAGCAGCAGGTCGCCGACATGATCAAGCGCTACGGCGCGTATGGCGCCAAGGGAGATCCGACGGCGGGCGGTGGGTATGATGTCAACCACAGCCGGATGATCGAGCTGATCGGCCCCGATGGGCTTCCGATCGCCCTTCTCCCTTATGACGAGGGCGCGGAAGCGCTGGCCGCCGGGCTCGAGCGGTGGGTGCGATGAACTTCTGGGACAAGCCCCTCGCCGCGCTGAACCGCGCCGAATGGGAGGCGTTGTGCGACGGCTGCGGCAAATGCTGCCTGCACAAGCTCGAGGACGACGATACCGGCGAAATCCACGCCACCAACGTCGCCTGCCGGCTGCTTGACCGCCACACCGCCCGCTGCACCAATTATCGGGGCCGCAAGGCCTATGTGCCGGACTGCGTCCGGCTGACCTCGTCGCGGGTCGGAGCGCTCGCCTGGCTGCCGTCGACCTGCGCCTACCGGCTTCGCTCCGAGGGCAAGCCGCTTCCCGGCTGGCATTATCTGGTCTGCGGCGACCGCGAAGCCGTCCACCGCGCCGGGATGTCGATCCGCGGCTGGACGGTGGCGGAGGACGAAGCCGGCGATCTCGAACATCATCTGGTCGAGCGTGAGCTTTGAAGTGAAGCTCAGCGTCTCGCCGACGGCGCGGGCGATGCGGCTTCGGGTCGACCGGCGCACCGGCGAGGTCGTCCTGACCATCCCGAGGCGGGCGTCGCGCCGCAAGGCCCTGGCCTGGGCGGACGGCCACCGCGCCTGGATCCTCGCCCGGCTCGCCGAGGTCGCTCCGGCGCTGCCGCTGGCGCCGGGCACCGACCTGCCGCTCTACGACCGGCCGCACCGGATCGACTGGAGCCCGGACCGGCCGCGCACCCCGCGGCTGGAGGAGGGGAGGCTCGTCGTCGGCGGCCCGAAGGAAGGGCTGGAGCCGCGGCTGCTGCGCTGGCTTCGGCGTCACGCCCTCGACACTCTGGCCGCGGAGACGGCGGAGTTCGCCGCCAGGGCCGGCGTCCGAGTGACTCGAATCGGCATCGGCGACCCGCTGTCGCGCTGGGGGAGCTGCTCCGCGTCGGGCGGGATCCGCTACAGCTGGCGCCTCATCCTCGCTCCCGATTGGGTAAGGCGGGCGACCGTCGCCCACGAAGTCGCCCACCGGGTCCATATGAACCACGGTCCCGATTTCCACCGCCTGGTCGAGGCTCTGCTCGGGGCGGATCCGAAGCCGGCGCGGCTATGGCTTCGCCGACACGGGCCGTCACTCCATCGGATCGGCCGAGCGGTCTGAGCGGCGGTCGACCGGCGGGGCGAGGTCGCCGTCCCGCCGCCGCTCCCGTCGATCGCGATCGCGCTCCCGGTCGCGCTCGCGCAGGCGAGGCTCCGGCGGATCGCGGTCGATCGCCCGGTCGATGAAGTCCTGATCGAGCCTTTCCTCCCGGTCCGGGGCGGGCTCGGACTCGTCCGGACGCGGCGGCGGCTGCTGGAACCCTTCCGGGGGCCCGCTTCCGTCGGGATTGACGAATACTCCGCCATTGTCGGGCGCCTCGAACCAGGTCTCCTCCTCGGTCTCCGAGACCGCCCATTCGGGCATCTGGACCGCGATCTCGAAATTCTCGGCGGGGCGGTTGGCGACGGCGCGCTGCATGAAATCGTGGAAGGCCCGGGCCGGCGCCCGGCCGCCCTGGAGCCCCGGAATCGCCTTGTTGTCGTCGCGCCCCATCCAGACGCCCGTGGTGAGCCCGCTCGAGAAGCCGAGGAACCAGCCGTCCTTGTTGGAGGTCGTCGTCCCGGTCTTGCCGGCGACCGGCCGGCCGATCTGCGCGCCCCGGCCCGTTCCGGTCAGCACGGCGGCCTGGAGCAGGTCGGTCATCTGCGCCGCGACCCAGGGCGCGACCAGCACCCTATTCTCGTCCGGCTGGTGCTGGTAGAGGATCTGCCCGCCGGCGGTGGTGACCCGCTTGATCCCGTAGGGGACGACCGCATTGCCCTTCGCCGCCACCGAGGCGAAGGCCCGGGTCATGTCGATCAGCCGGACCTCGGAGCTTCCGAGCGCCATCGACGGGTGGGTGACGACGGGAGTCGTGATCCCGAAGCGCTGCGCCATGTCGGCGACGGTCCGGAAGCCCACTTCCTGGGCGAGCCGGACCGAGACGGTGTTGATCGACTGGGCGAAGGCCTGGCGAACGGTGACCTGGCCGGCAAAGCCGCCGCTGTTGTTGCGTGGGCTCCAGCCGTTGATCCTGATCGGCTCGTCGGTGACGATGTCGTCGGGTTTGTAATTGGCCTCGATCGCGGCGAGGTAGACGAACAGTTTGAACGACGAGCCGGGCTGCCGGGTCGCCTGGGTGGCGCGGTTGTAGAGCGAGCGGACGTAGTCGCGCCCGCCGATCATCGCCCGGATAGAGCCGTCCCGGTCGAGCGCGACCAGCGCGCCCTGGGCGCCGGCCGGGGTGGTCGCGTTGATCACCTGGTCGCCGAGCCGCTGCATGTTGGGATCGAGCGTCGTCCAGACCTCGATCGGCTCGACGCTTTCGTCGATCAGGGTGTCGAGCTGGGGAAGCACCCAGTCGGTGAAGTAGCGGACGCTGTTCTGCTTGGGCGTCGGCACCATCTGCACCTCGGCCGGCTCCGCGGTCGCGGCCACGGCGGGACTGATGTCGCCATTTTCCTGCATGAGCCGGATGACGACCTCGGCCCGGCCCCGCGCCGCCTCCACGTCCGCGGTCGGGGAATAATTGGACGGCGCCTTGACCAGGCCGGCGATGATCGCCGCCTCGGACAGGCTCAGGCTCTTCGCCGAATGGCCGAAGAAGCGGCGCGAGGCGGCGTCGATGCCGTAGGCGCCGCCGCCGAAATAGACCCGGTTGAGATAAAGCTCGAGGATCTGATCCTTGGAGAAGCGCCGCTCGAGCGCCAGCGCCAGCACGCCTTCGCGCCCCTTGCGGCCGAAGGTGCGGCTGTTGGTGAGGAAGATGTTGCGGGCGAGCTGCTGGGTGATGGTCGAGCCGCCCTGCGTGAAGCGGCCCTTGGTGAAGCGGACCTTGAAGGCCCTGGCGAGGCCGATCGGATCGACTCCGATATGCGAGCGGAAGCGCTTGTCCTCGACCGCGACCATCGCGTCCTTCATGATGTCGGGGATCTGGTCGTAGCTCAGCCACTCGCCGAAGCTGGGCCCGAGCGCGATCAGCTCCGATCCGTCGGCGGCCCGGACCCGGATCATCTGGCCGAGATCGTCGCGGCGGACCAGCTCCTGGTAGCTGGGCAGCGAGCCCATCGCGACTCCGACCGCGACGACGAGCGCGACGAGGGCGATAAGGCCTCCGTAGAGCCCGACCTTGAGCGTGGTGATCAGCGTCCTGCGGAGGCGGGACGGCGGAGGGGAAGCTTCACTGGCCATCGGTCGCGCAGCCTAGGGCCGGATGAGTCGGGCGACAAGGGAGGGGAGAGGGAGAAGCGGAGGAGGAGAGGTGCAGCTCTGACGTCATCCCGGCGAAAGCCGGGATCCATGAACACGGATCAGCGAGATATTTCAGCTGGCGGTGTTCATGGATCCCGGATCAAGTCCGGGATGACGGCCAAGGCCGTCACTTCCGCGCCTTGAAATCCAGCGAGGCGCTGTTGATGCAATAGCGAAGGCCGGTCGGCGCCGGCCCGTCGGGGAAGAGGTGGCCGAGATGGCCGTCGCATTTGGCGCAGCGGACCTCGACCCGGCGCATGCCGTGGCTCATGTCGGCATGCTCGCTGACCGTCGGCGCCGCCGGCTCAGTGAAGCTGGGCCAGCCGCTGCCGCTGTCGAACTTGGAATCGCTGTCGAACAGCAATTCGCCGCAGCCCGCGCAGCGATATTCGCCCTCGTCGTGATTGTCGACGTAGCGGCCGCTGAAGGGCGGCTCGGTCCCCGCCTCGCGAAGCACCCGATATTGCTCCGCATTCAGCTTCTCGCGCCACTCCCGTTCCGACATCTGCCCGCGATCCTTTACCTCGTCCGCCATTTGCGGCCTCATTCCTCGGCTGTCGATGAAGTCGCGTCAACGGTCCGGGGCGGCAACAGGTTTCGCCGCATCAGCAGATAGACTGGGACGCCGCTCATCAGGAGGGCGAAGCCCCACAAAGTCGCCTCGAGACCGGCCCCGTAGAAGGTCCACAAAGCGAACAGGGTTCCGCCGGTCGCCGTCGCAAGCACCAGCATCCCGCCGAGCTCGCCGCGGCGGCGAAGCACCAGGGCCGAGAGGGCGGCGAGGAGGTAGAGAACCAGAGTCGCCGCCGTCGCCAGCAGGATCATGAACTCGAACAGCTTGGCGATGCCGCGGTTGAGGTTGGTGGCGATGAGGGCGCAGCTGAGGACGCAGCCGAGCGCGTGGCCGACGACCGGAGTGCCGTGGCGGTTGAGCCTGGCGAAGGCGGCCGGAAAGACTCCGGCGCGCGCCAGCGTCATCGGCACCTCGCCCTGGATAAACACCCATCCGTTGAGCGCGCCCAGCGCGCTGATCGCCGCGAACAAGGCGATGAGATGAGCCAGGCCGGAGCCCCAGTAGCGACCGATCAGGTCCGCGAGCGGCGCGGCGGACTTCGCCGCTTCGTCCGTCGGAAGCAGCAGGAAGACCGCCCAGGTGGTCAGCAGATAGAAGATCCCGACCAGCAGGGTGCCCGCGAGCGTGGCCCGCGGCACCGTCCGCCGCGGATCGCGGATGCGCCCGGAGGGCACGGTCGCGGATTCGAACCCGAGCATCGCCCACAAGGTGAGGGTCGCCGCCGCGGCGACCGAGGAGGTCTGGAGCGGCACCGGAGCGAGGCCTCCCGCGGCCTCGCCATGCCCGCCCCGGACCCATGCCGCGAGCGCGACGACGGCGATCAGCGGCAGCAGCTTCAGGACCGTCGTCGCCACCTGGACCTCGCCCGAGGCTTTCGCGCCCCGGGTCGCGACCAAAGTGAAGAGGATGACGAAGGCGCCGGCCGTCAGCGGGCCCGCATAGAAAGGCGCGAAGAATCCGGGCGCCAGGGAAGAGAGGTAGCTGACGGCCCCGACCGCCACGGCCGCGTTGGTGACCCAGGTCGAGATCCAGTAGCTCCACATGACGAAGAAGGCGGCGGGGGCGCCCAGCGCGGGCCGGATATAGTCATAGGGCCCGTTCGCCTCGGGCAGCGCCCGGGCGAGGGCGGCGAAGACCTGGGCGAGGCACAGGCAGCCGGCGATCGTCACCAGCCAGCCGGCGACGGCGTTCGCTCCGTAAGGCGCGAGGGCGGCGGGCAGGAGGAAGATGCCCGTGCCGATGGTGTTGCCCATCACCAGGGCAAGGCAGATCCAGAAACCGAGGGCGCGCTTGGGGCCGGTGTCGGGTGTCGCTGCCATCCCCCCTCTTCGGGGACATCATGCCGAAGCCGTCCCCCGGACGGCTTCTATCGGCATGATGTGGTGCGGTCGAGAAGACTCGAACTTCCACGGCCTTTCGGCCACAGCGACCTCAACGCTGCGCGTCTACCAGTTCCGCCACGACCGCACGTCACTGCCCCCCGGAAAGGCTTCCGGGGCCGGTAGGAGCGGGGCCTCTAGCAAAGGGGAGGGGGTCGCGCAATGCCCGCCCTGCTCCCCGGCGAAGGCCGGGGCCTAGCCCCTTCCGCCGCACTGGATCCCGGCCTTCGCCGGGAAACCTGGGCCGGCGCCCTACCCCTTGCGCTTCCCCTTCGCCGGAAGGGGCCGCATCACCTTGGCGAGGGCCATGGCGGCGACCTTGCGGCCCAGTTCCTCGCCCGCCTCGTTCGAGAAGCGGTAATGCACCCCGCCATAGGTGCGCGAGATCGAGACCTCCCTCACCCATTCGTCCCAGCTCGGCAGCACCTGGACGATGCTGTTGGGGATGGAGCGTGAGCTGACCCGGACTCCGCCCGGCGGCGCCGCGCCGGTTTCCGCCTTCAGCAATTCGGCGAAGGCGGCGGAGAAGCTGCAATGGGCGCACGGGTATTCCGGATGGTTGGGGGTCGCGATCAACGGCTCCCAGGCCGGATCCTCGGCCGTGGCGTCGTTGCCGTCGTCCGAGGCGTTGCGGATGGCGGTGATCGGCCGCCAGAAATTGTAGAAGAGCTTGGCCTCGCCCGTGGCGGTGCCGACATCGTCGGAGACCATCCCCACGAGCGCGAACATGCGCGCATTCTGAACCGCCGTCCGCCCCGGCGAATGGGCGATCAGCCGGAGCGTCGGAGTCAAATTGGGGGTGATGCGGTAGCGCGCCATCAGGCTCTGCTCGGGCGTACGCTCGCTTCCCGATTTGCCGCCTAGCCTCTTGATCTCGTCGAAGTCGCGCGCCCAGCGCTCGCTCGACAGAGCCGGCGGCGGCGGCGGCCGAAGCGCGTCGAAGCCGGGCAGGAACCAGGGTTTGAAGGTGAAGGCATAAGGCGGGTAGACCGGAAGGGCGGTCGCGGTCCACATTCCTGCCGAGGTGCGCGGGCGATAATGCACGGGCTTCCTCGCCGGATCGAAGCCGCCGGCCGCGAGCGCCAGCCTGGCCGCGGCTTGGCCGACGGCCTTGCCCTTCTCCCGGGCGGCCGGATCGGCAATGCCCATCATGGCGACCTCATAGCTGTCCTCCAGCCCCGCTTTCTGCCCCGGATAATGGGCGATCAGCACCTGATAAGCGGCGGTCGCCGCGGCGGCGTCCTGCGAGGCTCCGGGCGCGGCGGGGGTCATGCCGAGATAGGATTCATAGCGCCGGTCGATCGCGTTCAGGGCTTCGAACATGGCGAGCGCGACCTGGGTCTGGGCGCGGTCGTGCTCCCCCGTCCGGGGCGCGTCGGGCGGCGCCGCCGCCGCCGTGCCGACCGCTTGGGCATAGTCGATCCATTCGCAGACCGTGTCCGCCGACGCCGGCGAAGCGGCGGCGAGCGCGGCGCCGGCCGTCAGAAGCAAATATTTGCGCATGTGGAATCCCCCCGGATCATTTCGAGACGTCGTCATCCCGGACCCGATCCGGGATCCATGAACACCGATGCCGGCGAACTTTCGCAGGCGCCTGTGTCCATGGATTCCGGCTTTCGCCGGAATGACGGCATCGACCGCAACCTAGCACGCAATCAATAGAGGAACATCGGCATCCCTTCGATTCGCATCAAACGCGCGCGATAGGTGGAGGGGTCGTAGAGGCCGCGGACGTCCACCGACTTGCGGCCCTGGAGGAGGGTGTCGATCGGGACATGGCCGTAATTGCCGCCGCCCAGGATAACCATCCGGGCCGTCTCGCCGCGCTGGAGGAGCTGGATGGCGAGTCCGCCGAAGGCGAAGCCGACCATCCGGTCCATCGCGTCGGGCTCGCCGGCCCGCATCAGGTAGGCGAGCTCCTGGATGACGGTGCCGCAGCCGAGCCGGGCCCTGATCGCCTTGCCGAGCTGCTGGCCGATGCCCCCCTCGCCGCGCTCGCTCGCCGGCTTGGAAAGCTCGCCGTCATCCTCGCCCTCGCCTTTGATCACTGCCCCTTCCGAGACCACGCACATCGCATAGCCGGCCGGGTTCGACGCCTTGTCGTCGGCGAGCAGAGGGAAGAGGATGTCGAGGTCGGCGGGCACTTCCGCGATGATCGTCCGGTCGACCTGGGCGAGGAAGCCGGCAAGAAGTGCGGTCTCGCCGCTTCGCCGCCCGAACAATTCGACGACTCCGATCCGCTCGTGGCTCTCGACCGTCGTCCTCAGCGCGTTGATCGCCTCGACCGAGCGGCTGACCGCGGTCGAGAAGCCGATGCAATAATCGGTTCCGAAGACGTCGTTGTCCATCGTCTTGGGGATCGAGATGATCTTGAAGCCTTGCGCCGCGAGATGCGCCGAGAAGCGCAACGTGCCGTCGCCGCCCAGGGTGATCATGGCGTCAATGCCGAGCCTCTCCAGGGTGTCGATCACCCGCCGGGTCTGGTCGCCTTGGACCAGGGTGCGCGGATCGGTGCGCGAGGTGTGGAGGATGGTGCCGCCCATCCGGTCGATCCCGCGAACGCCTTCGCGGGTCAGCGGCAGGCTGTTGGCGGCGACGCTGGCCGGGTCGCCCGGGTCGATCGCCAGCACGCCTTCCCAGCCGCGGCGGAAGCCGGTCACCTCCCAGCCGAGCGCGTCGGCGGAGAGGGTGACCGAGCGGATGCAGGGATTGAGGCCGGGCACGTCGCCGCCGCCGGTCAGCAGGCCGATTCGCATCAGGCTGCGGAGGAGAAGGCGACGCGCAGCTTGCGGCCGTCACCGGTGGGCACGTCCATCTCCGCGCTGTTGAAGGTCGCGCTCTGGCCGGGCTGGAGCTCCGAGACGGGCGGCGAGATCGACCAGCTGTAGACGACCTTGCCCGACAGATCGCGCACTTCGGCGCGCAGCTGCGGCACGCGCTGGACGGACTGGGTCGGATTGATGATCCGTCCGGTTACGGTGAGCAGCGCGTTGCCGCTCGCCAGGGTACGGTTCTCCGCCTCGTAATGTTCGAGCTTGAGCGGGGTCGAGCCCCGGCCCGGCAAGGCGATGTCGACTCCGAGCTCGGGAAGTCCGAACGAAAGCACCGCGGCGGTCGCGGCGAGCATCAGGGCGCCGGCGACGATGGCGATGATCGTCCACATCCGGGCCGGGTTGCGGCGCGGACGGAAGGGCGGCTCGTGGGCGAAGGCATCGTAATTTTCCGGCTCCGCCGGGGGCGCCGGTCCGAGCACCGACGCTGCGGGCCGGGCCGGGGCTGTTTTCTGCAAGGGAGGCGGCGGCGGCGGCGGCGAAGCCGCGGGCGCCTGCCACTCGGCCGAGGTCCGCGGCTGCGGCGGCGGCTGAAGCCAGGAGTGGCGGCAGGAGGCGCAGCGCACCTGGCGGCCGGACGGTCCGACCGCGCTGTCCGGCACTACGTAGCGCATTTTACAAGCGGGACAGCTCAGGATCATGTTTACGGGAGGCCCCAAAAGGCTGGTGCTCGTCCGAATCCAAGCACGGCGAGGCGCGCCATGCAAGCCATTGCGCCTTTATTGAGTGGTTTACGGCCCCGCGCGGTGCATGCCATTGAGGCATATGGGGCATGGCCCCGAGCGGAGGCGGGTTCTGAGCACGAGCGGCAGCATCGTCCAGTTCGACAATGTCGGGCTGCGCTATGGAACGGGGGCGGAGACGCTGTCGGACCTCAGCTTCTCGCTCCGGCACGGCGGCTTCTACTTCCTCACCGGTCCGTCGGGGGCGGGCAAGACCTCGCTTCTGCGCCTCCTCTACCTCGCCCAGCGGCCGAGCCGCGGCCTCATAAAATTGTTCGGCGAGGACATCGTCACCATGCCGAGGAAGCGCCTGCCCGGCTTCCGTCGGCGGATCGGGGTCGTCTTCCAGGATTTCCGGCTCGTCACCCACCTCTCCGCCTTCGACAATGTCGCACTGCCGCTTCGAGTCGCCGGAGTCGACGAGAAGGATCTGCAGGGCCCGGTGAGCGAGATGCTCGCCTGGGTCGGCCTCGGCCACCGCGCCAGCGCCCGCCCCGCCACCCTGTCGGGCGGCGAGCAGCAGAGGGTCGCAATCGCCCGGGCGGTCATCGCGCGGCCCGAATTGCTCGTCGCCGACGAGCCGACCGGGAACGTCGATCCGGAAATGGCCAAGCGCCTCCTCCATCTGTTCGATTCGCTGAACAAGCTCGGCACCACGATCGTCGTCGCCACCCACGATCTCCACCTCATCTCGAGCATCGGCAGCTTCGAGATGCTCCGCCTCGACCGCGGCACCCTGCTCGACCCGACCGGCGCCCTTCGCCACCCGCCGCGGCGGGCCGAGGCATGAGCGCCTTGCTTCAATCCATGGGCGCGGCCGACCGCCGGCTTCTGCCCGAGGGCCGGCTCGCGGGCCCGATGCCCTGGGTGATCGCGATCATGATGTTCCTGACCGTCCTCGCCGCCGCCGCCGGCCTCGGCCTCGGCGCCGCCGCCGCGAGCCTCGGCGCCGGCCTCGGCAATCGGGTGACGGTGCAGATCCTCGAGCCCAATCCGGACCGCCGCGAGGCGGAGGCGGCGCGCGCCGTCGCCCGCCTTCAGGCCCTGCCCGAGGTCGAGAGCGTGCGCCGCCTGGCGGCGGCCGAGATGGCGGAGCTGCTCGAGCCCTGGCTCGGACCCGGCGGCCTCGAGGGCGACCTGCCGATTCCGGCGATGATCGACGCCCAGCTCATCCCCGGCGCCCGCGCCGACGCCCTCGCCCCGGCGGTGACCGCGGCCGCGCCTTCGGCCCGGATCGACGACAACGGCCAGTGGCTGGCGCCGCTCGGGCGGCTCATCGCCGCCCTGAAATGGCTCGCGCTCGGACTCGTCGCACTGATGATCGCCGCCACCGCCGCCACCGTCGTCCTCGCCGCCCGGGCCGCCCTCGACACCCACCGCGGCACCATCGAGGTGCTCCACCTGATGGGCGCCACCGACGTCCAGGTTGCCCGCCTGTTCCAGCGCCGGATCGCGCTCGACGCCTTGTTCGGAGGATTGGTCGGGTTCGGCGCGGCGGCGCTCGCTCTGGTGCTCATCGGCCGGCGCATCGGAGCGCTCGGCTCCGACCTGCTCGGCTCGGCCAATCTGCCGGCGACGAGCTGGCTCGCTCTGGCTCTGCTCCCGGCCCTCGGAGTCGGCCTCGCCATGCTGGTCGCCCGAGCCACCATATTGAGGGCCCTGGGGAGGATGTTGTGATCCGCCGCGCTTTTTCCGCGATCGTCCTTCTCTATCTGCTCGGCTACGCCTTGTTCGCGGTCGCGCTGCCGAGGCCCGCCGACGAGCGGCCGACCGACGCCATCGTCGTCCTCACCGGCGGCGCCAAGCGGATCGAGCGCGGCCTCGACCTGATGGCGCGCAACAAGGCGAAAAGGATGCTCGTCTCCGGAGTGGCCCGGACGGTCAGGCCCGAGGAGCTGGCCGCCCAATATAAAGCCGACGAATCGCTGTTCGCCTGCTGCGTCGACCTGGGGCGCGAATCGGTCGACACCCGCTCCAACGCCGAGGAGGTCGCGCGCTGGATGGAGAAGCACAAGTTCAGGTCGATGCGCCTCGTCACCACCGACTGGCACATGCCCCGGGCCCGATTCGAGCTCTCGCGCCGGCTCGGCGGCGGAATCGCCGTCACCGGCGACGCGGTCGAGAGCAATCCCAGCTTCGCCCAGCTCTTCACCGAATATAACAAATATCTTCTTCGCCGCTCGGCGGTGCTCGTCGGCATCTGATGAACGCAATCCGCTCGCTGCTCTACGCTTCGGTCTTCTACCCGGGCAGCGTCCTCTACGTGCTCGCCGGGATCGCCGTCCTCCCGCTCGGCCGAGGCCCGGTGCGCCGGGTCGCCGACGCCTGGACGGCCTTCAACCGCTTCTGCGCCCGCTTCCTGCTCGGCATCAGGACCCGGATCGAGGGCGAGGTGCCGGGCGGCGCCGTCATCGTCGCCGCCAAGCACCAGTCGATGTTCGAGACGACCGAGATGCAGTGCATCCTCGACACCCCCGCGACCGTGATGAAGAGCGAGCTCGGCCGAATCCCGCTCTGGGGCCGGCTGACCCGGGCCTACGGGATCATCCCGGTCGACCGGGAGGGCGGCGGCGGCGCGCTTCGCAAGCTGCTTCGAGCCGCCGGCGAGGCGGTCGAGGAAGGCCGCCCGATCGTCATCTTCCCCGAAGGCACGCGAGTCGCTCCGGGCGAGCGGCCGCCGCTCGAGCCCGGCTTCGCCGGTCTCTACCGGGCGCTCGGCCTTCCGGTCGTCCCGGTCGCGCTCGACAGCGGCCGGATCTGGCCCCGCCGAAGCTTCGTCAAGAGGCCGGGCGTGGTGACCATGCGCTTCGGGACGCCGATCCCGCCCGGCCTCCCCCGCGCCGAAGCCGAGGCGAGGGTCCACGCCGCCATCAACGCTTTGGAATTCTAAATTCCTCCCCGAGATTTCTCGGGGAGGGGGACCATGCGAAGCATGGTGGAGGGGCCTCACTGACTCCGAAGAACCCCTCCACCGCGCTTCGCGCGGTCCCCCTCCCCCGCAAATGCGGGGGAGGAATTAGGAGCATCCTCAATCGCGCAGCCGGGCGCCCGTCTTGGCCGCGGCGGCGACGATCCGGGCCGAGATCGCCTTCAATTCCTCCTCGGTGAAGCTCTTCTCGCCCGGCTGAAGGACTACTTCGACGGCGAGCGACTTCAAGCCTTCCGGAACGCCCGCGCCGGTGAAGACGTCGAACAGCGAGACGGCGGCGATCGCCTGCCGGTCGGCGCTCCGAACCGCCCGCAGGAGAGCGTCGGCGGCCGTGTCGGCCGGCACCAGGAAGGCGAAGTCGCGCTTCACCGCCTGAAGCGCCGGCGGCGCATAGGCCTCGCGCATCCGCCCGCCCCGCTTCGCCGGCAGGGCGTCGAGGAAGAGCTCGGCGGCGACCAGCGGCCCTTCCAGGTCGAAGGCCCGAAGGGTGGCCGGATGGAGCTCGCCATATTCGGCCAGCACATTCTTCGGACCGAGCGCGAGCCGCCCGGAGCGGCCGGGATGATAGACATCCGACGCGCCCGCCAGCGACTGCAGATTGTCGACCGGCGCCCCGGCCGCGGCGAGCAGGGCGAGAGCCTCCGCCCTGGCGTCATAGGCGTCGAACGGTCGCGCCCTGCCGCTCCGCCAGTGCCTCGGCGCGCGCTCGCCGGCGAGCACCAGGCCGAGCGTCGGCCGCTCGCCGTCGGCGAGGTAGCGTCGGCCGATCTCGAACAGCCTGACGCTCTCCGCGCCGCGCGCGACATTGCGCCGCGCCGCCGAAAGCAGGCCGGGGAGCATCGAAGGCCGCATCGCCTTCAGCTCCTCGCTGATCGGATTGTCGAGGATCCAGGCCGAGCCGCCGAACGGCGCCGCCTCCTCCTCGGCGACGAAGGCCCAGGTCACCGCCTCGTTGAGCCCGCGCGCCGCGGCCGTGCGCCTCACCCGCCGCTCGACCAGCTGCTGAGGCGTCGCCGTCGGCCGGGCCACTCCGGGCGCCCGCGGCAACGGAGTCGCCTCGACCTTGTCATAGCCCTCGATCCGGGCGACCTCCTCGACGATGTCGGCCGATCCGTCGACGTCGCGCCGCCAGCTCGGCACCGAGATCCGCCAGCTAGCTGTTTCCCGGCGAAGGCCGGGATCCAGTCCTTCCGTCTGTGCCGCTGGACCCCGGCCTTCGCCGGGGAGCATTGCGACCTCGAATCCGAGCCGTGTCAGGATGTCGCGCTGCCGCGCCTCCGGCACGTCTATCCCCCCAAGCTCCCGGGCGCGCGCCGGCCGATAGTCGACGGTCCTGTCGAGCTTCGGCGGCTCGCCGGCGCGGACGATCTCCGACGGCTCGCCGCCGGCAAGCTCGATCGCCAACTCGGTCGCGAGCGCGATCCCGGTCTCGACGAAGGCGGGGTCGACCCCGCGCTCGAAGCGGGTCCGGGCGTCGGACGACAGAGCGAGCTTCTGGCCGGTGCGCGAGATCCGCTTCGGATCGAAATAGGCGCATTCGATCAGGATGTCCGTCGTCGCCTCGGACACGCTCGAATGCTCGCCGCCCATGATCCCGCCGACATCGTGCACCATGACGTCGTCGGCGATGACCGTCATGTCGCCGTCGAGCCTGTAGCTCTTGCCGTTGAGCGCGAGCATTTCCTCGCCCTCCTTCGCCCGCCGGGCGACGACCGCGCCTTCGAGCTTGGCGAGGTCGTAGACGTGGAGCGGCCGGCCGTAGCCGAGCATGACGTAGTTGGTCATATCTACCAGGGCGGTGATCGGGCGCTGACCGACCGCCTTCAGCCGCTGCTGGAGCCAGGCCGGCGACGGCCCGTTGCGGACCCCGCGGACGACCCGGCCGTAAAAGGCCGGGCAGCCGTCCGGATCGTCGGTCCGGATCTCGACCGGACAGGGGAAGGCGCCGGCAATGGCCTTCACCCCGACGGGCTTCAGGCTGCCGAGCCCGGCGGCGGCGAGGTCTCGGGCGATCCCGTATACCCCCATGCAATCCTGCCGGTTGGGCGTGACGTTGACCTCGATCACCGGGTCGTCGAGTCCGGCCCACTCGGCATAGGACGCGCCCACCGGCGCCTCGGCGGGAAGCTCGATGATCCCGTCATGCTCGTCGCCAAGCTCGAGCTCGCGCACCGAGCACATCATTCCCCGGCTCTCCACGCCGCGGATCGCCGCCACCTTGAGCGTCAGGTCGCTGCCCGGGACATAGGCCCCCGGCGCCCCGAACACGCCGAGCATCCCGGCCCGCGCATTGGGCGCCCCGCACACCACCTGCACCGGCTCGCCGGTGCCGGCGTCGACGGTAAGGACCTGGAGCTTGTCGGCCTGCGGATGGCGCTCGGCGGTGAGGATCCTGGCGACGGTGAAGGGGGCGAGCTTCTCGGCGGCATTCTCGACGCCTTCGACCTCGAGCCCGATCGCGGTGAGCGTGTCGGTGATGGTGGTGAGGTCCGCATCCGTGTCCAGATGCTCCTTCAGCCAGCTAAGGGTGAACTTCACTGCGCCACCCCCGCCTGAAAATCCCTCTCCCGCTTTCCGCGGGAGAGGAGGGGCCCGCCCGCAAAGCGGGTGGGAGGTGAGGGTCTGTACGTCGGACTCAGCAAGACCCTCACCCCCCAAGCCTTCGGCTTGGGTCCCCCCTCTCCCGCGAAAAGCGGGAGAGGAGCAAGACGTGCGATGACCCGGTGGATCATGCCCCCACTCCCCCGCTCAGAGTCGGCACGTCGAGCGCGGCGAAGCCGTAATGCCTCAGCCACCTGAGATCGCCGTCGAAGAAGGCGCGCAGATCGTCCATTCCGTATTTCAGCATCGCCAGCCGGTCGATTCCGGCGCCGAAGGCGAAGCCCTGCCATTCTTCCGGATCGAGGCCGCAATTGGCGATGACCCGGGGATGGACCATCCCCGAGCCGAGCAGCTCCATCCAGCCCTCGCTTCCTCCGAGCACCCGGCGACCCTTGACCCGGGTGAAGCCGACATCGACCTCGGCCGAAGGCTCGGTAAACGGGAAATAGGACGGACGAAGCCTCAGCTCGATGTCGTCGCGCTCGAAGAACGCCTTGAGGAAGGTCTCGAGCGTCCATTTGAGATGGCCGAGATGGATTTTGCGGTCGATCACCAGCCCCTCGACCTGGTGGAACATCGGCGTGTGGGTGGCGTCGTTGTCCGAGCGGTAGGTGCGGCCCGGAGCGATGATGTAGAGCGGCTCGTTGCGCCCCATCATCGTCCTGATCTGCACCGGCGAGGTGTGGGTCCGAAGAAGCATCCGCTCGTCCGCGCCCTCCTGCGGCCGAAGGTAGAAAGTATCGTGCATCGCCCGCGCCGGATGGTCGGGCGGGAAATTGAGAGCGGTGAAATTGTGCCAGTCGTCCTCGATCTCCGGGCCGGTCGCGACCGAGAAGCCCATGTCGGCGAAGATCTCGGCGAGCTCGTCCATGACCTGGCTGACCGGATGGACGCTGCCCTGCGCCGCCGCGGCGACCGGCAGGGTCATGTCGAGACCCTCGGTCGCCAGCCGCCGCTCGAGAGCTTCGGCCTCAAGCGCCGCCTTGCGTTCCGCCAGGGCTTCGCCGACCCGCTCCCTGAGCGCGTGGATTCGAGGCCCCTCGACCTGCCTCTGCTCCGGCGTCATGCCGCCAAGCGTCTTCAGCAATTGGGTGACCGCGCCCTGCTTGCCGAGCGCGGCGACCCGCTCGGCCTCGATCGCGGCGAGGTCGGGCGCGGCGGCGATTCGGGCGACGAGATCGCCGGAGAGTTGGTCGAGTTCGGCCATGGTCCGGGGGCTCTAGAGAATATTTCCCGCCCTTTGAACCCATCCGTCATCCTGAACTTGTTTCAGGATCCAGGGCCGAGCCGCGCCGCCGTCGGGACCCCTCGCATCGCGTGCGTAATTTCGCCGGCCGGCAGGCCCTGGATTTTTAGAACGCAACGACGCAACGACGCGACGAAGAAGAGCGGGTCTCAAGCGCTGCGTCGTTGCGTCGTTGCGTTTTAAAATTGGGCGCGAGGCGCCCGGGGAGCTGCACGACCGCCCGACCCACAGCCTGCCATCCGGATACGGCCCCAGCCTCGACCCTGAAACAAGTTCAGGGTGACGGATGGGATCGGGAGCGGCACAATGCGCCATGCCCTGGCCCACTCTCAGCGAAGCCCGCGACGGCCCGACCATCGCCGCCCTCCACCTCTACAGCCAGATCATCGGCAAGGCGGCGGTGGCCTTGCTGCCGTGGCGCAACCATGGCTGGCACGTCACCCTTCGGGTCCATCCGCGCGGGCTCAGGACCGAGCCGCTCTACGGTCCGGGCGGCCCGTTCGAGCTGGGGCTGGACCTGGTCGGCCACGAATTCACCTTCGCCGACGGCCGGGGCACGCGCAGCCTCAAGCTGCGGCCGATGTCGGTCGCGCTGTTCCACGGCGAGGTGAGGACGTTGCTGAGGGAGTCGGGCCATGGCTTCCGGCTGCATCCGGCTCCGAACGAGGTCGAGCCGGCCGTGCCCTTCGCCGCGGACCATAGGCCGCGCGCCTACGACCGCGACAGCGCCTCGCGCCTGCTCGGCGCGCTGGTCGAGGCCGACCGGGTCTTCCGCCTGTTCCGCTCGTCCTTCCTCGGCAAGGTCAGCCCCGTTCATTTCTTCTGGGGCAGCTTCGACCTCGCCGTCACCCGCTTCTCCGGCCGCCCGGCCCCGCTCCATCCCGGCGGGATCCCCCATCTTCCCGACTCGGTCACCCGCGAAGCCTATAGCCACGAAGTCTCGAGCGCCGGCTTCTGGCCCGGCGGGGCGGGCGGCGGCGGCGATCCCTTCTTCTACTCTTATGCTTACCCGTCGCCGGAGAGCTTCGGCAAAGCGAGGGTGCAGCCGGAGGAGGCACGCTTCGACGAGGGTCTCGGTGAGTTCGTCCTTCCCTATTCCGCCGTCCGAACCGACGCCGACCTGCTCGCCTTCCTCGAAAGCACCTACGCCGCGGCCGCCGACCTCGCCCACTGGGACCGGGCCGCCCTGGAATGCGAACCCGGCGTCCCGGGAGTCCCTCGGCGGATCACCGGCTAAGCCGAGGGGCTCGAAAGCAGATTGGGTTCGCACAAAGCACACAAAGGGCACCAAGGCGCCGAGCGAAATCGGCCCGCAGCGCCTTCATACGGCGTCCGCCGTCACCCCACGAACGGATAAGGCGAGATCGTCTTCTGGGTCTCGTTCAGCGCCAGGGTCCGTCCGGCCGGGGCGGCGGCGCGCTGGGGGCAGCGCAGGCGCGGGCAGATCGAGCAGGCGGGTCCGATCGGGGTGACGTAGGGCTTGGCCAGGTCGCCGCCGTCGGCATAGAGGATCCGCGGCGCATATCTGACGTCGCAGCCGAGGCCGATGGCGAGCTGGGAGCTCTCGCGCGGGTCGAGGCGGACGGCGCGGTCGACGGTCCGGGCGATGGTGAAGAAGCGCATCCCGTCGGGGGTCTCGACGATCTGGGTCGCGACCCGGCCCGGAGTCTGGAAGGCGGCGTGGAGGTTCCAGCGCGGGCAGGTGCCGCCGAAGCGGGAGAAGGGGAAGCTCTCGCCGGCGAAGCGCTTCGAGATGTTGCCCGCCGCATCTACCCTCAGCATGAAGAAAGGCACGCCTCGGGCGCCGGTCCGGGCGAGGGTGGTGAGGCGGTGCGAGACCTGCTCGACGCTGGCTCCGAAATCGGCGCAGAGCCGGTCGACGTCGTAGCGATGCTTCTCGGCCGCCGCGAGGAAGGCGGCGTAAGGCATCATGATCGCTCCGGCCGCGTAATTGGCGAGGCTCATGTGGAGCAGCCGGCGGGTCGGCGGGTCGGGCGCCCCGGCGGTCTCGACCATCCGGTTCAGCATCGGCCCGAACTCAGTGAGGGCAAGCTGGTAGGCGATGCCGAAGGTGCGGCTCTCGGGCCTCAGCATGGCGGAGAGCATCAGCCGCTTGCGGTGGAAATCGTAGGCCTGGCTGGTCGGCTCGACCAGCTCGGGCGGAACCACCCTCGTCTCGATCCCGAACCCCTCCCTGAGCCGCCGCCGGAGCGCCTCGAATATCCCGGTCGGATCGCCGAGCGCCCCGGCCAGGGTCTCCGCCGCCTCCTCGATATAGGGGAAATGGTTGCGCTGCGCCTGGATATGGTCGCGGACCCAGGCCTCGGGGGTGACCAGGGAGGTCTCGTCCGGAACCGCCCCGGCCGGAGACTGCCGGCGCTCGACCAGGGCCGCGTAGAGCCTCGAGATCGCGTCGGCCACCGACGGCGCATTGTCGGCGACCTCGACCAGCTCGTAGCGCGGGATGCCGATGTCGGCGAACATCGGGTCCGCGAAGATCTCGCCGAGCTGGTCGATCCCGGTCCCGTCCCCTCCCTCCGCGGCGAAGGCGCGAAGGTCGACGTCGTAGACCTCCGCCAGCCGAAGCAGCACCTGGGCGGTGACCGGCCGCTGGTTGCGCTCGAGATGGTTGAGGTAGGAGGGGGAGACCCCGATCTCTCCCGCCATCGCGCTCTGGTTCAGCCCCAGCTCGCGTCGAAGCCGCCGGAGGCGGCCGCCGAGATACAGCTTGCGTTCGGGAGCAGGCATGGTGGAACATTGTCATAACTTCACAAGAGTCTCAAGTCGCGCTGTGACACCGCGACCCTTTTCAACGCGCCCGGCCCTCGAACTTGCGCTTTCATGCTTCAACATCGTCCACTTGAGGGCCCCATGACCGACTTCAGCAGCCTGATCCCCGCTCCGGCCGACCGCTTCGCCGGAATCCACCGGCCTTATTCCCAGGACGAGGTCCGCCGGCTTCGCGGCTCGGTCCCGGTCGAGCACAGCCTCGCCCGCCGCGGCGCCAACCGTCTGTGGGAGCTTCTCGCCACCGAGGATTACGTCAACGCCCTCGGCGCCGTGACCGGCAACCAGGCGATGCAGATGGTCCGAGCCGGTCTCAAGGCCATCTACCTCTCCGGCTGGCAGGTCGCCGCCGATGCCAACACCGCCGGCGCGATGTATCCCGACCAGTCGCTCTACCCGGCCAATGCCGGACCGGAGCTGTGCCGGCGGATCAACCGCACCCTTCAGCGCGCCGACCAGATCGAGCATGCCGAGGGCGGCGCCAGCCGCGACTGGCTGGTCCCGATCGTCGCCGACGCCGAGGCCGGCTTCGGCGGGCCCCTGAACTGCTTCGAGATCATGAAGGCCTATATCGAGGCCGGTGCGGCCGCGGTCCATTTCGAGGACCAGCTCGCCTCCGAGAAGAAATGCGGCCATCTCGGCGGCAAGGTCCTGATCCCGACCCAGGCCCATATCCGCAACCTCGTCTCGGCCCGGCTCGCCGCCGACGTCTGCGGGGTCCCGACCCTGGTCGTCGCCCGCACCGACGCCGAGAGCGCCAAGCTGATCACCTCGGACGTCGACGAGCGCGACCGCGAGTGGCTGACCGGCGAACGCACCCCCGAAGGCTTCTTCCGCCTCCGTGAAGGCACCGGGGTCGACCATTGCATCAGGCGGGGCCTCGCTTTCGCGCCTTATGCCGACCTGCTCTGGTGGGAGACCAGCAACCCCAATCTCGACGACGCCAGGCGCTTCGCCGAAGCGATCCAGAGCGAATATCCGGGCAAGATGATGGCCTATAATTGCTCGCCCTCGTTCAACTGGGCGGCCAGGCTCGACAAGGAGACGATCGCGAGGTTCCAGAAGGCGCTGGGCGCGATGGGCTACAAGTTCCAGTTCGTCACCCTGGCCGGCTTCCACAGCCTCAACCATTCGATGTTCGAGCTGGCGAGCGCCTATCGCGACCGCGGCATGGCGGCCTATTCCGAGCTCCAGCAGGCCGAGTTCGCCTCGGAAGGCCGCGGCTACACCGCCACCCGCCACCAGCGCGAGGTCGGCACCGGCTATTTCGACCTGATCGCCCAGACCGTCTCGGGCGGCGACGCCTCGACCACCGCTCTCGCCGAATCGACCGAGGCCGACCAGTTCATCACCGCCATCGCGGCGGAATAAGGAGATTCTGTCATGACCAAGCGATTCTGGGTGATCGGCGGGGAATATGAAGGCCCCGACTTCCGCGCCCTGATCCCGGGCACGGAGACGATGGCGGGCCCGTTCGAGGACGAGCGCAGAGCGAGGACGGAGTGGACCCGCCTCAGCTGCTGCCCGGAGAAGAGCGGCTGCGCAACGGTGCGCTATTCGATCGCGGCGGAGAGGCTGCACTGACTGTCCCCTCTCCCCGCTGGGGAGAGGGAGCATAAGAAAAGGCGCGGCAGGGTCTCCCTTGCCGCGCCTTCCTTTATCTCAGCAGCAAGCGCTCAGGCGGTCGCCTGGGCCTCCTGCGGGAGCGCGCCGCGGGCCTGGGCGATGATGCCCTTGAAGGCCTCGCCCTCGTGCATCGCGATGTCGGCGAGGACCTTGCGGTCGAGGTCGACTCCGGCGAGCTTGAGGCCGTGCATGAACTGGCCGTAGGTCAGGCCTTCCTGGCGGACGGCGGCGTTGATGCGCTGGATCCACAAGGCGCGGAAGCTGCGCTTCTTCACCTTGCGGTCGCGATAGGCATATTGGCCGGCCTTCTCGACGGCCTGCTTGGCGATCCGGATCGTGTTCTTGCGGCGGCCGTAATAGCCCTTCGCCTGCTCGAGGATCCGTTTGTGACGAGCCTTGGTCGTCACGCCCCTTTTGACGCGTGCCATGTCTCAAATACCTCCTAGTTCAGGCCGTAGGGCGCCCAGAGCTTCACCCGGGCCGTGTCGGCCTTGGCGAGAACTTCGGTGCCGCGGTTCTGGCGGATGTACTTGGCGTTGTGGCTGATCAGCCGGTGGCGCTTGCCGGCGACTCCGTGCTTCAGCTTGCCGGTAGCGGTGAGCTTGAAGCGCTTCTTGACGCCGCTCTTGGTCTTCAGTTTGGGCATTTTCGTCTCCTTGTGCGCCCAGCGGCGCGACGTTTGAGAACGGCCACGGCAGCCCTTGTCGCCGGCCCGT
>Ga0190273_10000252_pt1 | contig 24082 bp, 15 predicted proteins | sample Popmic504IS_FD_134513 | JGI IMG/M metagenome (GOLD analysis project Ga0190273, IMG submission 134513) | Populus adjacent soil microbial communities from riparian zone of Shoshone River, Wyoming, USA - 504 IS | ecosystem: Environmental > Terrestrial > Soil > Riparian zone > Trees stand | place... | reverse complement strand
TGGGATTCCAGACCCTTGAGTAGCTGGGCTAGGAACTCTGCTACCATCTCATTCCTGAATTCGTAGGAGCCGAATGAATACTCTTGAGGCTTTTTCTTTACAACGACGGCTCCGGATAGCTGGAAGCGATCAATGTCAGGGGTGAGTTCTGCCAGAGCGACCGGCAGGCCACTACCAAGACGTTCTACGATCTCGTGGAGAATCCTGTCTTGATGAAGGTGGAGTGCTAGATGGCGTAGAATCTCCGCATTCGAAGATTGACAAATATCTTCAACGGCTGACTGAAGGGAAGCGCAGTTAATTAGATCATTGCTGCTCCTCTTAACAAGATGATCGGACAATAGGCGAAGAAACCCAGGCTCACCGCCCGTCGCACGCACTAGCAGTTCAATCGCATCGGCCGGGACTTCTTGCAAAGCATAAGCCTGCAAATACTCGTTAACCAGCTGCTGTTGCACTTCGGTCTTCGCGTGCGGAAGCAAGAGCACGTCGAACATGGAGAAATCCGAATCTGTTTCCCGCTTCAACTCATAAAGGCTAAGCGCGCCAGCTACGACAAATCCTATACGTTCGTAGTTATGGTTCTGGTCTGCGTCTTCGACGAAGCTCCTGAACCTCTGACTTAAATCGCTAGCGTAGGAGTGCACTATACTTTCCAAATGATCGACGAAGATGATTAAAAAGCCTTCTACTGCAGCAAGTGCATGATCGAGAATCGCCTCGAAGCCGAGGCGGGGGCTCCGCGCGCCAATTTCGTTCGAACTCAGCGCGATGCCATTGCCTGACGCCTCCCGTAGTAAATCGCTGTTGATGTGCTGGTAAAACTCCGTGAGAGAGCCGTGTAACCGTTCTCTCAGGTCGAGCTTAAGACAATTAACAACTACGCCTTTCTCCCTAAAACCTATGGCCTCACACCATAAGCGGTTAAGGAAATCCGACTTCCCGCTCCCCGGTGGCCCTAAGACAGCGATATTCGGCGCCCTCCCCGCGCGCATCTGCTTCCAGAATATGTCTGTCGCTGCTTGAGTTATCAGGTCTGGCATTTCGCGACCTCCTTAGTCCTCTCTACCTCAGATGCAGCTTCTCAAATGTCGGGGTCTTCTTGCACGGTGTCATAAACATAAAGGTCGTACTCTTGGATTTTTTCAAGCGCCTTCTCAATACAAAAATTCAGGTCGAGATTTGATAGATACTCCATTAATAATGGGCTAGAAAATCTGTATCTATCAATACTATCCCCCGGCACGCGCTGGATAATTCCACTGACCATGAGATTTGCGGACAGCGACATTATGTCTCGGAGAGGTATAACTTTCCCCACCGTCTTGAGAACGCGGTTAACATCTAAAGGGCCGAACTCGTACCACTGGTGTTGCCCAGAACTCTCTGCCTCAGCAATCAACAGGTAGCACAGCAACTCCTCATAAGAGTTCGTATTGCTTAGGAACGCCCCCCTAACTTTCTGCTTATACTCCGTCGAGTCCATGACCCGTCTAACGAGGTCCTCAGCCTGCGGAATCCGATTATTCTCCTCGTAGAAACTTATCAATTCGGCGCAGAAGATTTGAATGTGCTCAGGCTGGCCAGCCGTCGTCAAGTAAATATGCGTCGGCAGGTCACTATGTTCAACATCAATCCCAAGATGCGACAGTGGCTTCACCACCATCTCGTAAGTCTCCTCACGACTGAATCCCTGTAACTCTATTGGTCTCGTAAAGTTGAACAACGGCGACCCCAGATTTTGTCTCTCGCTCATAACTCGCCGGAATCCGGCGAAGAAAATCCTACAATGAGCGTTCGATTCAAAAATTTCGCGCAGCATGTGGGTTAATACATGTCCTTGCTGCGCATCAAGTTCAAGGATGTGGTCCAATTCATCAACGAAGACCGCTACCGGGTCTTTGGTCGCTATATGCTTGATCCATCGCGGCAGCGACGTCGCATGGTATTTGTTTTTAACAACTTGTTGGGCATTCCGATATTCACCTAGCTCGTTAAGGAGTTGGGTGACAAAATCCACATTCGACCTGACCGTTGCTCCGTAGACCTCCGCTGTCCGATACCCCCTCAGCTTCAGCCGCTCTTTTATCTCTTTCAGCAACGAGGTCTTGCCGATACGCCTATTACCCAGGATAGTGCAGTTCGACTCGCTAGAGAGTATATGACGCAGATGGGTTGAGCGGCCGAAGAATCTCCCGCCGAGCGCTGGGCGACCAGAGACGTATGGGGAAAGTGGCCCACGGCCGACAACGTCTAGCAATCCTTTACTAATCAACTTAAACTTCGCGTGCGGGTCGTCTACATGGGTAATCGTACGCATTACTCTCTTATCCCAAATAACGACTCCTTTCTCCTCGAATTCCACCCGAGATGGATCATGCTCAGACAGGTGTGCGTATCCGTCTACTACGATGATCTTAATCTTCTGATGGCCCCGGAGATGCCTCTCGACATCGCGCCAGAACTTACTGATCTGCGTGGAGGTGATATCATCCGCAGAGGCTAGGTGCCTGGGAACGATGAAGGGAACGAACCAGCCAACGTTGAGTTTAAGCCGCGTCAGGTCAAGCTCGGATACTTCAAAATCGTCGAAGTGGGCAACGGGACGGTGGCGTGAGAACCCTTGGTTGATCAGATGCTGGATGAACGTCCCGGATATCTGATGATGTTGGTCATAGCTCATAAAAACATCTCAATAGTGTGTAGCTCATATGGCGCAGCACACTTGTTAGAATTTATGCAATACCTTATACACTGTGGTTGCTCCTATTTTGTAGCCTTCTTTGATTACCTGTTCGGTGCAAGGGCCAACACTGGCACTTATAATTCCATGTTCATAAACTTATCGCGTCAGTTGCTTGAGCAGTGCACCTCGATAATATTCAGTCCCCTTCGAAGATTAGCGCCTCAACTTTGGTTATTGATTTTGCATGAAAGTCAGATAAAAGTTTCCAATTTGGATTATATCTTCGTCGTGAAGCAGGTGAGCTTGCCTAATCAAAATCCCATTAACTAATACTCCGTTGAATGAGTTAAGATCTTCTATAAGATATAGATCTTCCTGTAGAATAATCTTAGCGTGATACCTGGAAACCTTCTCATCATCCAGCACAATTTCATTATCACTACTGCGTCCGATGTTCGTTTCATCCTGTTGTAAAGCAAACCGTTTTCCAACAATATTGTTAAAGCTGGATGGAGCACTTTGGATAACCAAGTATGAATTATCAGCCGAATCGCCTTCTGCAAGTTCCCGTCCTGTAAAGAATGATGATTCCATACTCTCCCTTGAGGTTATCAACGTTGGAGAGTCATCATCCTCAACGCTTGGGGGGATGGTTAATGGCTCGATATGTCTTTTAGAAGTAAACATGGTGCGGGGGATAACGTACGTATTCGCTAAAGTAGCTTGGCGGTTCCGCTCTTCAACCTCTCTAATCTTTCTCACTGAAGATTCCACTATAAATGAAAGATCAACAGGCGGTCGCAGCCTAGCTATTTTATTGAGTGCTGTAACTAGCTCAGACATATGTTGAAATCTATTAGCAGGATTTTTTTCCAAGCACTTCAGAACTATAGCGTCAAGCTCAACAGGTAATTTGGCATAATAAGATGGTGGAACAGGAGATTGTTCGATGTGGGCAACAAAAATATCTGCCACTGAAACACCCTCCAAGGGCAATCTACCAGTTAACATCTCATATAGAACCACCCCGAAAGAATAGATATCAGAACGAGCATCTACGGCATTATTCCTTATCTGTTCAGGTGCCATATAAAGTGGAGTACCTACTATTCCTGTATCTGTGATAGTAGTCGTATTATCTGTGATTGGCTTCACTTGCTTGGCGATACCGAGATCAATGATAAATACGCCGCCTGTCATACTAAGAAGAATATTACTCGGTTTAACGTCTACACGTACGATCCTTTTTTCGTGGATGTACTGCAAGGCTTTAGCTACAGGCTCCGCAACAGCTATAACTGCGCTTAAATCAAGTTTACCTCCATTGCTTAAAATCTTACTTAGAGGTATTCCCTCAATAAAATCCATCGCTATAAATAAGTTACCATTAAATTCTCCAGCGTCATGAAATCTAACAACATTGGGATGATTTAAGGATTTTATGATTTGTGCTTCACGCCTAAATAGTTCTACTACTCGTGAATCCCCGGCTGCAAAATTTGTCAGAACTTTTAATGCAATAATTCGCCCGTTACGCTCATCTAACGCCTTGTAGACTGCTCCCATCCCTCCTTTTCCAATCATTTCAACAATTCTGTATTCGCGAACCCGATCAAAAGGACTTTCTTCCTGGCTTAGTACGTAAGATTCTTCCTCAAATAAGCCAGCTAATCCCTCCATCTCAGCCAAACGTCGAGGAGTAAGTTTATAACTTTTTTCTTTTTGGCTATTTAGATCGCCGACCCTGGTTTCATTTAAACCTAACCGAACTTCCTGAAGGTAATCCTTATCTAATAAAACACCAATTATATCTCCTATAACACGGGGGGCTATTTCTTCAGCTGGAGCAATCTTGGCACTTAGTAGCTTGGAGGCGCTAATAGCATTTGTTATAGTAAACTCCATATTGCCTTGTCGAAGAATCCAATCAATAAGGTAGTAAACGCCCAGTCGCCTCTTATCTTGTTGAGTACCAGAAATCTCCTCATGTATAGACCCAAACAAACGCTGATCATTTTCGGTAATTACAGCTTGAAGATTTGCATAAAAACGAATCCGGCGCATATCTTGACGCGTAAAGCTTAGAACAGGTTGAGCGTCATTCCAATGCACGTACTCATTAAAGCCCCTGATAATACGCCTAGGAATACCCCGCCCTTTATAGCTGAGATACTTCTTAAAGTCCTCAAAGGTGTGAATTTGTAATGGTTTGCTAAGAGTTTCCCAATCGACAATTGCATCACAAATATCACCTACATCTACCCACATACATGGTAAGTACTTGTCATAGGAAAAAACGCTCTCGTAAACACTGTCACCTTTTCCTATATCCTCTAGCCAACGCTCTTGGAGGTCTTTGCCCGCCACAAAAACAAAAGAGATTCCTGAAGTAGTAAAAAGGTTCTTTAAAGCACTAAGCATCTCATCTATAACAGGCTTATTCTGCCCATCGCCGGATGCGGCAAACTCCTCCAGCTTATCCAACTCATCAAACACGAAAACAATTTTAAGTTTGGTTGAGGGTAGACATTTACCCTGAATAAAATATTTAGCATTTTGAAAAAGAGAAGGCTTCTTTGTGTAGCCAGATGCAAGCATATGAGAAATTTGAATGATGTCATGCTCAGCAGCTTTATCATCATAGCCTAAGAATGAAATCTCATAATTTTGAGTCATACTACGCTTGTAAGCCATTGTGGATTTTAAGCTGACTTTCAGTTGTTCAGTTCCTAAGCTAGCCCCATCAAATCCGAAGTTTTTCTCACGTGTCTCTGCTAACTTGCGAGACATATTGACCGACGTTCTATAGTAAGCAAGCGTAAGCTCATCCTTAAGCACTGGATCTAAGGACTGATATACATTCTTCTCGACAAGTCGGTGATAGAGTCTACGAACAATATGGTGCATCAACTCAGCCGGTTGAAGAGGACGAGCAATGTTGAGATGTATATCCAGCATCTCTGTCATACCAAGAACAGATCTGGCCCAAGGTAAGGCATTTTCCAGCTTTCTAATCACTTGGTTGATGAAAGAGGTTTTACCTACTCCTCGATATCCAGTCACTAGAAAGGATCCCCCATCAGAAAATAGAATCCTTTCAGCAATCGCATCTAATTCAGTTTCGCGGCCTACAAACTGCAAAGAACTTCCCGATCTTATTGGCTCATGGGCGAAGCGAAATGCAGGCTTTAGCGGTATTGTGACATAATATTGGCCTAGGCTTTGGAGAAACGGGGGAGCCAGAAGTGATGCTCCAGACCTCTTCAAAATGTAGTGCTTGATTCTTTCCAAAATGCCCACACTTAGCTCCATTATTTAACAAGCACCTATGCCGTGAGCCTGACAGGCATAAAACCACTTATGCCTGTCAGCTAAAGATTTGTACTCTCACCTTGTAATTAATTATGGTTAAATCAGCGCGGTAGTGAGGTACAAAGATTAGTTGCCAACCGTTTCAATTATAACAGTATTAGCCTGTAGCAATAATACCTTTTTAACAGAATGCCAATGATCCGACTCCACTTCAGACTGTAGGACATTGTTCTAGCTGTTTATGTAACACCTTATAAACTGTGGTTGCTCCTACTTTGTAGCCTTCTTCGACTAACTGCCTATGTAAGGCTAATCCTGCTAGGCGTTGCTTTACCTCAGGCTGCGGGGATCGTTCTTCAAGCAACTGCCTGATCCTAGATAGCACCTTCTCTTGAACCGGACAGGAACGCCTGCCAGGCTGTTTACTGAACCGAGTCGTTTTGCCTAATCTCAAACACTCTGCTCTGAAAGCGGCTCTCGCCGCGTTGAGTTCTTCAACATCGCTTCGTAAAAACAAATTGACGGGATACCCATCAACAAGCGGGCCTGATATCGGCTTAAGCTCTTTAGACACTGTCATTCTATAGATACTACTCATACTAACTTGGAGGATTGCTGCAACATGATGGGATCCTATTGTTTCTTTTTCCAGCCTGATTATTGTTTCTATATCTTTACGGCGAAAAAATTGTCCACCACGTTTCCCGCTATCCAATGCCAACTTCAACCGACCCGTGTGAACATATCTAGCATAGAAGTCTCGCCTACACTTTTTAAGCATTTTTGCAGCCACGCCTGAGAATACTAAACCTCTATAATTTGTGGTTCGGACTTTAAAGCTCTCAATAGTATGTCTGGAAAAGTGAACTTCGCTCTTCGTACACTTGTAGGGGGCTTGGTGTTTATGGGGCTTCAAAACACCATTTTCAAGATATTCCTGCATTACATCTTTGTTAATTTCTAATAACTCAGAGGCTTGATTCAAATCAACCAATGGGCTTATGTATCTTGATCTCTGATGTTGGCGTTCTGTGCTTATGAGGCTTTCTAAATTGACATTCTCCAGATCACTTTTTCTAAAAACATAACATTTACCTCCATCTATCTTACGACCAGAAATTGGCCGGATTCCTTTTCTAATAAGCAGTTCTGTCAGATACCCTGAAACAGTATGTAACCGTTGAGCTATTTTCGCTGGGAGCACGTATATAGATAAGAAATTATCAATTGATTCTTTAGTCACAAATAGAACTGGGCGACGCCCAGCAGCTATTTTCCTCGCAGTTAACAGGTCTTTGTTAATAAGCAAATAGACAGGCGTTTTCTGCAATCCGAGAAGCCTTGCCGCTTCCCCTACTTTAACGGCATCGTCCAATTTATCCTCTATCAACTGCATTAAGTAATGTTCAATGTCACGCTTATGAAAAACCAATCCTCCAAGTCCGCGGCTTACTTCCATTGCGCAAGGGGTGATATCTCCGTCGAGTATCGACTTAATAAGTTGCCCGAGCCCTATGTTGCAATTACGGAGATGCATCATTGTACTCGTGAAAGTAATCGCTTTATGCCGACTCAAGGCAGATTTTGTCTTTACGCGGCCTTTGAGCTTTATCAATAGGTTCTTAATTTCTTGGAGATTATATCTGTGTGGGTTAGATAAGTTTATAGGATGACGATATAGTTTCAGCAAATCATATTCTACTAATTCAGGAATAAGCTCATCACTAATGCCTAAAACGGCTTTAACTTGTGATCTGGATAAGAGTTGGTCTAATTGTGCTCTTAGTTTATTAACGCTGCTGCATTCTATAAGGGTCATGTTTGTCTTACCTGAAGACCGCACTATAGCTTTGAGCTGCCCCTCTTCAATTAGCCGTTTGAGCCCATCTCTACCGACCTCAAGGTACTTCACTGCTTCATTAAATGATACGTACTTTTTGTTCTGACGCGCCGTTTTGTTAATTCGCTTGATACCTGAAATATGCCCTCCCTGCCAGCGGGTGCTCAGATATTCCTCGAATCCCTCACGCATAAAATTCAGGCCAGGAGAATTGAGCTTTCTATATAGGGCATATTTATACTCAGCGAAATCTTTCCTTAATCCTTTGAAATGCCTGCTGCCCCTGATTTGTTTTCGCCGCCAGTCAAAAAATGCGAAGTAATTATCAGGCCAATTGTCGAACGTAGAAAATGCTTTGCATAAAAGTGAATGAATCTGTTCGTTCCTCATCGGAGAGTTGAAGCATTTGCCTTGGGTATCAATATGACTCTTACCATTTAAGTACTTGATAGTCCCATATTGGCTGGCTACGAAAAATAATGCAGATAAAAGATCAAGCAATTTGAGTTCGTACAGGGGATTACGTCTCGGCTCTTCGCCTGAAGATATAGCACTGGTTGAAAGATTACAGAGCGTATAAATTTGCCTTGAGACAGCCAATTTTGATGCTTCAATCAAGTTAAGGTGAATATCGCGCCAGTCACACTTGCATTGGCAGCGGCTAACACTATTCCTATTGTAAGGAAGGCGGCGCTTGCAATTTGGACATTTATCCAGGAGAACACATTTATGGATAGGACAAGCCGTCACGGGGATAAGCTCCCAGACTTTTCGTATATATGTGGAATCACGTAGACAGCCAGGACAGACCTTGAACAAGTGTGGACGAATTATGTACTTAGGAACGGGAGAACCAAAAACAAAATAATTACTAAACTTCCGACTTGATGGATCAACGGGCTTATATATTAAGGAAGCTAGCTTGTTCTCTTCCACGCCTGTCAGGGTAGCAAGAGGTAGCAGATTCAAAGAGTCATCAAAAGAAAAATATACTTTAGACTGCATGTACTGTCGGATACATGCTAGTTGTAAAATCCAGGAAGGGGTGTCGTAATCGTTAAGCTCGGCTAATCTTATGATGTACCCGCTCAAACTTTCGTCGGAATTAGGTGCGGCTGTTCTTAACAATCTTCCCCGGTTAATCATCTTCTCCCTAAAGTAAGCTCCTGACATATTAGATACTTGTTATCGGCTCAACACTTCCCCCGCTGAATCATGATGATCATTGAGTTCTTTAATATTCCTTAGTTCCGGGAGCCAGTCAGCGAAGGGTAAGACTTTCAATTCGTTGAAACCACAACAGCATGGGTTAGGTCTGTTAGGATAGATTGATAACAAACTGCTGTCGTATGCGTCAGCGAGTAATTCCAGGGTCACGGTATCCAGTGATTGCTCAATGGCACTTACTGCTGCCATCCGCACGATATCCATCACATAAGAGATGATTCCGTTAGTGGCGCAGTAGAACCTAAATGCCATCGTTCTATCAAATAGGTTCGCTCTCTTATTAAATGGCAGTTGTTCATCCACCAATTTAAGGAATGTTTTGAATCCCACTTGTTCTTTCTGTTTCCCACCCCAGCTAAACGGCTCTATCGACCTTCTTAATGAAAAGCGCCGTTTCAACTGCTCGTTACCTCTAGTATCAAGAATTATGCATGAGTAAGGCATGCCCATCAGAACGACCGGGATTTTAGAATTGTCTATTAATAACTTCAGCCAGTCAGAGATCGTCTTGAGAACTTTCAGGGAATCCCTGTCAATGAAATGCTGGAACTCATCGAGGATTATTAGCTCTGTTTTAAGATCCTCCAGAAATTTGCGTAGCCGTCTGGTTTGGCTACCTATATTTCCTTTTTCTGCTGCTGGATCACCTAATGCTGAAAGCAGGGAAGAAACAAGATTTTTGGAGGTCGCTGGGACTTCAATCTTGACATATAAAATAGGTACTTTAAGCCCTTCGTCTGTCTCTATTCTTGGGTAATCCTTCATGTAATATTCGGCCAATGTTGTTTTTCCTACTCCAGGTCGCCCTGTAATTAATAGGCACTTAGGCTCTCTGGAATAGCGCGAATATTGATGGCAATGGTTGATAGTATCTTTGGTCATCTTGAGTTCTGGTGAGAGCACATAAATAGCTTCAGCCTTTAGGATTCTCTCTTCGAGTGTTTTTTTAGACCAATCGATGGGCGTGTTTTTCATCCTATCTTCTTCCTCGGTAGTTCATCTGTGCTCCAATCTGACGTATCCAGTACATCCTCCGATTCGTTTTGAGAATCCGCTAAAAGGCGATCCTTTCCTTTATTGATCGCGTTGCCATTAGACCCAGCCCTTTTGCTAGCCGCTACCTTATTTGAAGATCTAGTCTTTACGTTTCGTTTGGGAGTGGCTCTTACAGGCGCTGGAGCGAAAAGAGGTTGCACTTCATCAACGTTACCTTTGAATAGCTCAGAGCCTGAAGTACTCTTAGATTGAATCGCATTTTTCAAATCAGATAATCCATTGACATGCGAGGATACCGGGTTAAGGTATAACTGCTTACCTTCAATGTCTGACTTATTTAGCGTTGATGTATTTAGACCCTCTTCAAACTCAACGAATTGCCCATAATTCGGTTGACCAAGATTTTTAAAGCGCGCCATTCTACTCTTGGGGCCGCTCTTGGCTATCCTCAGCCAGTCCCGCTCAATAATTCTTGTAATCCTCTCTTTGGCTCGGCAAAGTGCGAGACTATCCACCTTTGCGTCAATAGTCCTTCGGGCGTATCTCTGTATTACTTTATGCTGCCAAAGCGTAAGACCTTTGGTGTACTGTTGATCTTCTGCCGGGATAGGAATGAACTTATCGGTATCGGGATCTGAAACGTAAATAACGGAGATATCCGATGGGTCATATTTAATCTTAAACCTATGTCCTTTTCGGCCTTTCCTCAGATAGGCCAAGGCAGGGTCGTTATAAACCAGGTCGAAGAGGGCAATCCCAGAGGACTGGATCGTCCGGTATTCAACATCTCCGAGTAAAACCTGTAAATCTTCACGGCGGGAAGGGAGTGTTGGTTCATACTCTTGAGTTGCAATATCCCAGCGACGAGCAGGAATATCTTTAATCCCGCGGTGCTTACGTTGAGAGTAGTAATCAATTATGAACACATGAACGATTTTAAGTAGAGTGTCTAAAGGTATGATTGCGTTTTTTGCCGGGTCGTAATCCTCTCGCTCGAAAATATTCGAGAAAGTTGTGCCCGGCAGTTGATGCAAGAGTTTCCGATTAACCGTGCCGAAATACCTTTCGACAATAGCCTTGAACCAGGGTTTTTTTACAGGACAATAAGAAATTACGCTGCCAATCTGAAGACACGCATCTTCGAATCCATCGCCGTGAAACTCCGGGCCATTATCAACCGCGACCAGTTCCGGTATACCGTAAACATTCCAGAGATGTTCAATCTCTGGATACATCCTCTTCACATAGGTTTTAGGTAGGATCGCATGTCGTAAACAGTGCATCACAGCGAGAAAGCCTGCGCCGTGGAAGCTCAGATAGAATCCAAGAATCATCCTCGTGTATTTATCAATTGCGATGGTCAGGGTAGGGCGACCGATGGGAAGTTTTGTATTAGGGTCAATAACAAACAGATCTAATCTTGTGTGATCAATTTCTACACGCTCAAGAGGCCGAGTGGGTTGTGGACCTCGTTTATACATTCCGCACCGCAAATCTGCGATGCGCTTGCCGTGACGAGCCTTCATAACCTCATATTCGTCTAACTTATCGACTACATCGTATAAGCTACGTTCACTCGGGGTTGGGAGCTGATCTTCAGCATCTCTATAAAAATTTTCATCAGCAATCCTTTTTCTTAATTCTTCATGAACGTCGGCAACAGTAAGGCGCTGTCGATTGAGGTATTTTTCCTCTATGACCTCATCGACAATCTCAGCCACTAGCTGGGCCTTTTCCTTATCCCTCTCAGAATATTTGCGTTTGCGATGACCCGAGAACTTTCGATTGTAGTTTCCCCGCTTTTTGTAATCTGGTGTGAGAGCTCGTATGTCGTCAGTAATTATTAAGGTTCTATACCAACAGTAATAAACCGTTTTCCAGTTAGGTCGTCGTTTGTGATCTCCTATGGCTTCGTGAACCTTCTGGATCAAAGGCTCAAGGATTCCCTGATTAATCTTAGTTGTTCCTTGTGAGATAAGGTCAACGACTAACTTTAAATAGGCATGTCTCCTTTTGAATTCTTTTTTCCTTGGATCTGTATCCTCCAATACGCTTAAATCGGTAATGAATTCCTTAGTAGCTTTCCGCTGTACAGAAGTCGTTGAAGCGTCTCCTAAAAACTCAACCTGGTTATCAAACCAGGCATCAATCAAAGATAGCTCTGCAACTGCCTTAAAATTATTAGTAAGGATATCTTTAAGTTGAAGATCATTATTTGGCAGTCTTTTCTCAATAACGTACTCCCGCCCCTGGAAGAGAAGATGCATTCCCTTATGGAATCTGTTTTTGGGCATGGTTATTCCATTGCTCTTTAGGACGGCAGGTACACCGTAGAATCAGGACCAAGAGGATTCTTTATGTCGAAGCCAATAACTCCCCAGTAAAGTAAAGCGTAGACAACCCCCTTTCCCTCTTTTCGACAGGCAAAGAATTCGAACAGATCACCTAAATCTGCTGTAGGGTTTAGGGAGAAGAAATCCTGGCAATAAATCTGATGTCGCGGGTGAATCGCGATGCGCCCATATTCCCGACAGAGCCTGACATTATTTAGCCTTGGTTGTTCACAGATTTCAATGTCTGTGACGACCACAAACTCGTAGCCCGCATTAAGACAGACTGCCTCGATGATCTCAAAAAGAATCTTGTTTTCTTTGGTGGAGACTTTTGAAGCTGGCTTTACTTCCACTATCTGTGTTTTGTGTACTCTCTTGACTAAAAAATCCGGTGTGTAGGTGTGTGTTTTACCATTGATGAGATATTTAATTTTCCCAGGCTGCTCTTGAAAAGAAATCACATCGCCATGATCACTATCAAGTAAATATGCGTAGTACAGTTCATTAGTGGATTCGCAATAAACTGTTCGTCTCAGTTTAATACTTGGAAATTTATAAACGACTCTGCATGGACTTTTAGTAATAACTTGTCTAACCCTTTTCATCCTTATGCCCTCTATAATCTAATGAACGGACAATCTATTAATGGATTTACGCAATTGCAGCCATGAGAGCGTAACAACTAAATATATCCCTATGCTTACTCTTATTCTGCGGAATAGCGTAACAGAGAATACGGGTGATCGCAAGGGTTTCTTGCTCTCACGAATATCAGGATTGATTTGTAGTGTAACTAAGCGGCTCTTTGTGTGAGTTTTTCGCGGAAGGCTTGCCAAGCAGCGAGAATTTGATTCACGTCAGCCTGATTATTCAGGTCTGTTGGGAACTTACGTGCAAGATGGTAAAGGAGGTCTTGCGGTATATCCAGCTTCTTAGCGAACTGTTCGATTATATGATCGGAAGAAGGTTGTCTACGATCATGTTCAATATCATTTAAATATTGAAAAGAGATAGGGCGGCCATCCTCCTTTTTAATCAGCGAGGCGCACTGCTTTAGATACAGTCCTTTCGCTCTCCGTGCATTGGCTATCACCTTACCGAAAGTCAGAGGTGTTTGTTGATTGCCCACCATAGTTTGCCTCATTACCTAGCTAACAAAATATTCATTACCCGTCAGGGTAACACCATCTGTTTTGCTAAGGAACCCTCTTAATTTGCTAGCAAAAACTACCTGCTCACAGGTTCGATCTTGTGTTTACTATAGAAACACTAACCGGCTGAAGGAATCAGTATAACGAACCAATTTTTACGCAATTCTGCGTAATCAAATGTTATCGAATAAACGAAAAATACGCAAGAAATTCAGTAATGATCATGTTAGGCTCCGTACCATATAGCCTTTTTGGCATGAAGCAATAACACCGCACGGTGTTTTGAAAAGTAACACACAGTAGAATTCAACAAGCAAAGGAGGAAGTTTTAGATGTAACTAAATGAAATAATTTATCATTCCTCGCTTATTAGCTTTCAGGGATACTATGATTAACTCCTATTACCGGCAGATTTTTTACGTCTGATTCCTTCCCCCTTCGGACTAGCAGGCAACTTTTCAGGCATATCCAGTTCATCATCAACCAGCACGTCCAACCATACTCCGGCTGCCCTTGCATATTCCAAAAGAACAGGCAGCGGCGGCTCGCGTGTTCCTAATTCAAAAGCCGAGATGTAATTTCTTCCAAACTCATCAGCTAATCCCAAGCGATTAAGCATTTCGTTCTGCGATAGTCCGAGAGAATGGCGAATTTCAATTAACTTCTCGGCAAGACGAGTTGGGCGTGGGCGCCTGGCTTTTCCCATCAGGCTTCTCCTAATGGGAAAGGCATTCCTAGATGAATGTTGCGGCTAGCTTTAATTAAAGCTAATATACATTTGAGGTGTGCTACTGCCGGAAGCTGTTGACTAGTCTTCCGCGCAGCCTGCATCACCTGTGCTCTCGTGCCGCGCTACTCATGTGCTCACTGTTTGCTTGTGCCGCTCCAGCTTTAGACGGTCACTCGATTGTATGTCAAAACTTCGTCTGACATCCATAGTTTGCCTTGCGCAAAACAAAATATTTGTCGTAACACTCTGTTGTGTCCTCACTTTTATAGCAGCGTGCGCTCGGACTGGCGGGAAGAACTATTTTCCTTTAGCCGACGGCGCAAAATGGGAGTACGCAGGCCAGTCCTATTCCCCAGAAGGCAAGCCAATCAGTTTTCATGCGACTGCAAAAGTTGACGGCGAAACGCTCATTAACGGCAAGCGATACTTCAAGCATATTACATCGTCTGACCTGTCCGGTTCGTCGGAGGGCGGCAAAGGGCTGGAGTACGTGCGCTATTACCGAGTCGCAGAGGATGGCATTTACTTCCGCTTAGGAAATGACCCAGACAGGCCGGAACTGCTGGAGATGCCTCTGCCCATCCCCATCGGCACTAAATGGCTCAGTGGTTCTACGGAGGTGCAGGCCGAGCGCGTAGGCACAGTCAAAATCGGAGATCGTGAGTACAAGGACTGTTTAAAGCTCACTTACAGGCAACATGGGGTTGCTCGTAGCCTTGAGAACTACCTCGCACCTAATGTGGGAATCATCAAGATAGTGGACATGAACAACACGGAGCCGAAATCTACGATGGAATTAACGCTCGAAAAGTATCAGCCGTAGATTACCGCCAAGTCATAAAGCGATGAATTTATCAGCGCCCGAACAGCGCCTTCTGGACTTTGCTCGCGAGCAATTCGGCGAGCAGCTCAGTCAATTCCTCCTCGCCGGGTTAGGGGAAGAAATAGTAGGCCAAAGAGGGTGCTTCGACATTACTTACGATAGCAGCGAAAACGCCGTGCTAAAGCGACACGTGGAGGTCATCACCTATGAGCCAGCAGACGGATCTAGTTACCTGCCCTGCGGTCGTCACCCGCTCGTGCTTATCACACTCCTGCACCTACTTCTAAAAGAAGATCAGGCGTCGTCAAACAATCTGCACTATGAGCAGAAAGACGTGTTAAGGCTCCTGGGCTGGAAGGATACTCAGAAGGCCCGCGAAGAAATCGAGGAGGCGGTAAAGCGGTACTTTTTTCTTACGTACAAATGGAAGATGAATAAGGGGGAACTAACCCGAAGCAAACTGTCATTTTATGAAGCTGACTGTAGTTTAATTTCAGAGAACAAGCTTATTGACGAAGAAGCTAGAGAACCGGGGCGAGAGCGTCTACTTAACCAAGCAATCTTTAATGAGCATTTTATCAAACAACTGCTGTGCCGATCCTTGTTCAGTATTGACTGGAGCAATGTTCGATCAATATCTCGCTGCTAATTTTGCAAGGCATGAGCAGAATATCGTTTAACTTAACAAGCCTGGAGGATGGTTAGTCCAAGCTATAAATTCATTCTGCGTGTATAGGTAGATTGGCTTTTAACATTTGGGGAAATCAGAGCCTTGACCCGGCACACGCGTATTTGGGCTTGCCCATTCTTAGATCAGGGGTCTTTATAATCTACCCCCATTCAAAACTAACCACTGCTTGCGAAACGCGAAGTCTGGCATAGCGCGTTTAACGCGCTGCCAAAAATTAGGGCTATGTAGTGGTTCATAGAGATGAACCAATTCATGAACAATAATGTAATCGATTATTGTTGGAGGAAGAGAGAGGCTACGCCAATGGAAGTTGACCCGCCCGCTAGGATTGCAAGACCCCCAGCGGTAACCTAAATCTCTCACTTCTATTTCTTGAGGCGCAACTCCGATTCTATCGATCCAACACTTGGTTCGGTCGAGAAGCCATGGCTTACCGTTATTAACGTACCAATTTGACAAATGTTTATTACCATGATGAGTTTCATCACTTCTAAGGATGAAGCAGTTTAGATCGAAACGAAAAAGGCTATTAGGGTCATCCCATAAATCCACCGGAATTAATCTTAGCAGATAGCTTCTTCCAAGATAGTAGAACACTTCACCACTGGTAAAAGTAATTTGTCTTTGCGGCTGAAAAAAAAGGTTTCGCTCAGCCAGCTTAATGTGAATCCAAAGAAGCTTTGATTTAACAGCGGCTTCAATTTGAGGTAGGGCTATATCGTGAGGTGCGGTAACTATAAGAGTACCATCACGATCAATCGTGATTCCTAATGTGCGGCGTCTTTTACTTCTCCGCACTTCGAAGGTAAGTTTGTTAATCCTCAATGTGTCCATTAGACGACTAGCCTTGCGTGCAACCTCTCAGCCAGTTCCACAATTCTATCTGAAATTTGGGATAACTTCTTAATCGGCACATCAAATTCATCGAGTAACCTAATAATCTTATTGTTTAATTGTTCTCGGTTATATGGGCTAGACCAGAATTCTGTCAACTTGTTTGCACTCTGAATCGCCTCAACCAATTTAAGAGTCAATTCAATCATTTTAGCTAAGTCTTTTTCGACTATATCTTCCCCAAGCTCCTCTTCAAGGATTCCCAAGAAAGGTCTTTGTGTTTGTGGATCTAATCCTATTCGATCAGGCTCCTGCTCTTGTCTGAGACCTCTGGTAAAATCCAAGAGAGCAGAGATAAGCTCTGGATTATTATCCTCTTTCCATCGACCTTCAAACTGGTCTAGTATTTCTTCCAGCTTCTCGCTTAATTTCTTGAATCGAGCTGGATCCTCATCAAAGTGTTTTCTAATATGATCGCGGGCAGCGTGTGCCATTGCAGATGCTTTTGTGCGATCAGAGCGGTACGAGTCAAAGGTTCTCTCAAAGTCTTCGTGTGTTATGGGGACAGGCCCAACAGCGGTTTGTGGACTAGACGCTTTGATGTGCCGATCAATAAGTTCACGCACTTTTTCGCCAATACCAATTGAGTTAAGCTCAGAGTCTCGATAGAGATTAGCCGCAGATTTGTTAATGAATCCAAGGAGCTTTGCATCAGAGACATAAGGTAACCCTTGCGGGCGAGGTAAAACGATATCCAGACTCTCCATAAACTTTTTGAACTTTATTAAGAAATCTGCGCGTACTTCTATATCACTTAAAAGGTTAATACAAGCTTCTACATCCGTAATACTTGAAACCCCACGCTCTTTAAAGACAGCCAATACTCGACGATGGCGGTCAGCTAATAACGGAAGCTCATCTTTGATGCTAATAAGCACGCCTTGAACATCTTCTGCGCTGTAGATCGAAAGAGCTTCGCTTAACCGCTGTAGTAATCCAAAATAATCGACTATAAGTCCATGTGTTTTGTTTCTATAAACCCGATTTACGCGCGCTATTGCTTGAAGTAATTCGTATTCTTGGGTAAAGCGGCGGTCAATATACATAACCCCATCAACTGGAGCGTCAAAGCCGGTAATAAGCATATTTTTGACGCAAAGCAAGGCTAGCGGATCTTGTTTATTGGAATCGCCGTTGAGCAGGGACCTTTTAAAGCGATCTATGTTTCTTTCTACCTCACTTTTATCAGTCCATTTATTCCAACTTCCAGGATCGTCGCCTGAAGATGATACGACCGCAGCAAACTCAAGGCGGCGTATAATTTTGATGTAAGGGGATATCCGTAAGAAAAAATCGTCTTCGCTGTCGGTAATCTCTGTGGCTTGCTCGTTAGCAAATTGAATCAAAACATCGTCGTTTTCGCCTCCCGTAAAAGAGAATCCGATAGGGCCCAGAAATTCATGATGATTACGGATCCAATTGTCCCAATAATCCTCAATATCACGCACCAATTCTTCTCGCGCTTTAATCAAATATCCTTGATAGCGCACGGCAGCGAGGCGACTGGTAGCGACTACTTGCCCTTTTAGACCATCAGGCAAGATTTTATCTATATAATGGCGCAAGATGTCTCTAGCTTTGGCCTGAATCATCCCCTTTGCTTCTAAAACCCTGTCCTGTGTAGCGTATCTCCTTTTGATCTCAGCCTGAACCTTGGGAGGTAGGTGTCGAAATTCATGGTCAAACACTTGATCTAGCTTTATCTTCTCTGTTACCTCACTCGGAGTTGGACGCAATTCATACAAAAGAGGAACGGTTGCTCCATCAAGTTCTGATTGTTTGATAGTGTAACGATGAATAAATGGACCGAAAATCTCCTCAGATTTCTTTTTTTCGCCGACGATAATAGGTGTCCCCGTAAAACCTATCTTAGCCGCATTCGGTAAGGCATCCATTAAGTTCGCGTGTAGAGTGTTGGTGTGGGAACGATGGGCCTCGTCAACAATGATGAGAATGTCTTCTGACCAATTTAGCTGCCCTAAAGGCTTCATCGTGGCGGGCTTCTTTTCAAGGTCGGGCTTATCGTTGGTTCGATACTTCTGTATCATCGTGAAGATGATGTCTCGCCCATCCTCCTTCAACCAGCGTTTCAACTGGGTCACTCGTCTGGCGCGACGCACGGTCTCGCCAGTGAGACTTGCCGTTGCGCTAAGTTGCCTTTCGAGATCAATGCGATCTGTGACAATAACGACCTTGAATCGGCGCAGCTTTTTAATCGTTCTCATCTTCCGCACAAGGAAGACCATCGTCATGCTCTTGCCTGAACCTTGCGTATGCCAGATGATACCCCCCCGTCCATCAGTGTCTCCATGCTGAGATTTCGTTTGACCATGTTGTAGACGGTAAACCGCAGCATTAACCGCTGCATATTGGTAATAGCGCGGAAGGATTTTAATAGTTTTGCTGCCAGACTGATCGAAAATGGTAAAGTTGCGAATAATATCCAGCAAGTTCTCGCGGCGCAGCATCCCAGTCACCAGCATTTGCTGACTGCTAAGGCTGTTCACGCCGAGTTGTTTCTCTACATCCTTTTGCTTTAAAGGGCTAGTATCCTTCCACTCAAGGAAATGTTCATAAGAAGTTCCGACCGCACCATACCGGGCTTCGTAGAAACAGGTTGAAACGAGTAGTTGATTATAGAAAAAAAGCTTTTCCAGGCTCTCTCGACTGTTGTCGGATTGTGTCTGGCCAGAGTAGCGCAGCAACTGAGAAATTCCTTCTTCAACGGGGTTAGTCTTAGCTGGACTCTTGCACTCCACCACAACTAGCGGGATGCCATTCACGAACAACACTATGTCTGGGATAGAGCGACCACTCCCCGGAAGATCGACACGGAATTGATTGATAACGAGGAAATGGTTATTTCTCCAGTTCTGCAAATCTATAAAACGAACAAACTGATCTTTACCGCCGTGTATCTTCTCGTCGCCCTCAACTAGTACGCCACGCAGTAATAACTCTTCCGTAAAATATCTATTAGCCTCAAGCAATTTTGGCTGACCCAGCCGTTCTAATTCGCTGATAGCAGCTTCAATACGTTGGTCGTCAAGCCAATCTTCACCATTACTGCCTTTATTGATTTTCCGTAGAGCTGCTCGGACGCGATCCAGAAGCAAGACATCCCGAAAGCTTTTCCGTTCGGTAGCTTCCGGCCTGTATTTGTCTCCCTTAATATGCTTCCAGCCAAGCCCCTTTAGTTGTTCAATAAACCTGTCTTCAACAAAAGTGGCTTCTGTCGGGAAGTCGAACCGCCTCTCAACTTGTGCTGACTTACGTGCTAGTTGCGCATACTTCGACATCTCAGACTCGCCCAGTTTTGAGACGGCTTCCACGCCTATCTCAGTCAGGACAAGTTCAGCATCATCTCGTTGAAGGAAGCCATCAAGCTCAAGATCTCGGACAAGCTCTTCAATCGGAAGCTCTGGGCCGTAGTGTTGTTTGAAGTCTTCTACACGTGTGCAGAAAGCGACGTCAACAGCCCAGAGCACAAAGAGTTTTTGCGGGTCAATAAAGGTTTCGGCGAGTTTCCAATCATCGAGAGTGGGAGGAGCAAGTGTTTCTGGATTCATGCTGGCATCCTCGCTCCGACACGTGTTGAAGACATGTATTCACGCAATGCTTCTGCGCGATGCACCGCTTTGGTTAATACATTACAGTTTGGAATTTCATTGTCTTTATACCAGTAAACGCCGTTTTGAAGCTCTGCGATCAAGCGTAGCGGGCCTTGCGCCGTATAAGTCTGATTCAGGCGTTGCGGCAGCATCACATAAATCTTGCTGATTAAGTCTCGATTCCTGAAAAATTCGTGCAATTCGCCGGTCGCGCTGGGGGCTTCTTCAAGAAGAATGATGATGAGATGTGCGGCGAGAGCTTGGGCCAACTCTTTGGAACTCTCCGAAAGCTCTTGATCGGCGTCCGCGAACTCTTCACTGAACATGGCATTGTGCCCAAGTTCAATAAGGGTCTGACGTATATCACTGCGCTTTTTCTCAATCTGTGCTTTGCGCTTATCTCGGGCTGATAGCCTGACTCTCTTTTTCTTTGCCGACTTGCGTTTAGATGGAGCCGTTACACCGGGTCCCCAAACCAGAATGCTGAGTGAGACAGACCTGATTTTATCCAGGACAGCCTTGCGCCTTTTGTCGAATCGCAAGCGTTCCTGCTGAGCTTCTTTACTTAATCCGGGCGGAACTGGTGGGATGTTAGGGTTGCCCATCCTAAACCTCTATATGAGCATCAGTGATTATTTTGACATTACCAGTTAAAAGATCATTAGATAATGCCTGTTTTATTTGCTGGAGCTTATGAAGCCTTTCTCCTTCCGCATTAATTCGTAAATCTTGTTTATCCAGAATATCAATTATCTTCTTTTGTTCATCTTTAGGGGGAGTAGCCAAATTGAACTTTCGGAAGTGTTCAAGATGAATGTGCTTTAACCCAGTCCCTGTAGAGAGCGTCCCTAGCTGTTTACGAAAGCTCTCCGTCTGAAAAAAAGTTGAAATAAATTGGGGTAAAGCAATTTTTGAGTTGGGCCGTAATAAGGCTAAAGACACAAAAATACTAAATTCTGGTAGGCCAGAAGGTACTACTCTTGCCACACCTAATGTTCCATCTTTTGTAACCAAGACATCATTAGGTCTTGGGTCTGCCCGTTTATAAAAAGCCATATGATCTTCTTGTTTAATAAAACGTACATTCTTCATGGAAATTCCTGCACCAGATGTTATATTTTCTACAGTCAAGAAAGGAACACCTGAAGCAACATAATTTGGCCTGGCATGCACTCCATCGACAATTTTAGTTGTGAGATACGTCATGCTTTTAACGTCCCAGTCTTTGGGAATTCGACCTAATTGCGAATCTTTGAACTGTTCAGGATTGATTTCTGGATTACGGCATTCTTCGTAATTGCCAATCCCCCGTGTAAGCAAATCTTGCAACAAGCCAGCGCGTATCTGTTTGAGCTTGGTGATGAGTTCTTCACTCAGCCGAATGGCAGCTTCAAGCTCGTCGAGAACTTTAGCGATCCGTGGTTGTTCTTCCTTTGCAGGAAGGAGTAGAGGTAACCGAGCAAATACGTCATATTTTAAGCTCAGAGTATCGTCCACCAAGCCTTGCGAGTAACGACGAAACAAGCTGACATTGAGAGGATGTTTTAGCAAAGCGGCCAGGCATTTTGAGTCATTCCCGACAACCGGAGTACAAACAGTATAAGCAGGGCTAACAATCCCATTATAGCTTGACCGCCCTGAGACACCCTGCCACATGCGCATGGTGTTATACACAATGTCATCAACGTACACACGCTTATATTTCGACTTGTTGGTGTTAGAAGTATCCCGCTTATTCGATTCAGACTGGCTGATAATCCCGCGAGAGTTTGTCACTGAAAGAAGCTCGTCGTCTTGGCTTCCACCTTCGACTCTTTCCTTCAGTACATCGCCAAACGTACATGGCTGCCAACCTTGCAGTTTTTCAGTAGCCTTCATTCTTGTGTTCCAAGGATTGGATTAAAATTTAATCTCCGGTGGTCGTAAAGCTGGCCACTACGGATTCACTTTCATATCCCAAGTTCTGTAATATCTTTTGTAATTGCCTAGTAGAAGCATCGCGTTTAGCTTCTATTTCATGAAGCGTCATACGGTACTTGTCCCACAAATTCTCGACCGCAGCGATAACCAATTGCCGATGTTCGCTTATATATTCTTCCAGTTGCTTAAACAATTCTCTCCGCGATATTTCCAGCACGATGTGTTCACAATCCCCATTGGTTAATGTTGCGCGCGCTTCGTTCATGCGTTCAATAAATCGCGTTTTTAGCTCTTTAAGAGTTCGGCGAGCCTGACGCAGTTGTTCTACAATTCGAGTGTACGGCTCCAATTCTTGCTCCAACTCAGCCAACTCAGCCAGCCTTGGCTCGACGAAGAGTTTGAGTTCTTCCAATTCTGATTTTAGCGGCGCCGTGTCTTTACCTAGTCGCTCATATGCAGCAATTGAATCCCTACTCTTAGGACCAGCCTCCAATTTCTTGATACGCTTCGCTGCTTCTCTTATTGAAGCACGTAGTTCTGCGATCTGATCTTTCAATTCTTTGGCATGATTGACTCTCTCCTCATCTGATTCGCCATCTGCATCTTCGCCATACTCAAAGGCTTTCTTTTCAGCTTTCAGCGACTCCACAGCGGCCTTAGCTTCAGCCAGTTGCTGTAAGTATTCAGGCATTAAGTGCGGGATGAGTTTATGCTTCAGCGGGTCGTAGGGTTTACGCTTGCTCTTTTCCTCTTCATCATCTTCCTCCATCGCAGAGATGATTGTTGATACCCAGCTATCAATAACCCCAACAAACCCTCCGGCAGCGAGTGTGCGCAAATCAAACTGCACTTCATTCCACCAACTAGCAATAACCCCATCAACCTTAAAGCGGTCAAGCAGTTCCAAATGATTTAGCGCGGTGTGGAAGGATCGCAAAAACTCCCGTCTCATCGCCATTATATTTTGTGTACCTTGCAGCGCATGTAGACGTGCCGTATGCTCATCCCACCAGCGTGTAGTGGCATCGCCTAAGCTTTTCTCTTTCGATTTTACATTAGTGTTTTCTCTTACCAGAGTCTTTATAGCCTCACGATTTTCCAGCGTCGGTTTGAATTCCAAGTAGGTCGAATCACGTTGGTCGAATACTACATCTGAGGGAAAGCTGTGAGCTGCGAATAGATCGGCTTTCGATTCGACTTCTTTAATCGGTACACCGCCCGACAAATGTGCCCTTACGTCATGCGGTTCAGGAGGCAACGCATTATCAGCATAGCGACGTATGTTCAGGTTGAACTCGTTCGGATCGCTCAGCACTTTGTTGCTGACCCCTAGCTGAGAAATTTTTTATCTCCGCGAACTCTTCGTAAGCTGATGCGATCTTCTCAATATGTTCGGGACGCAAATAATTTTGCGTCCGTCCCGGAGCGTATTCTTTATCGGCATTAATGAATAGAACTTTCCTTGTCGGTCTTTCGTCTTACCCGATTCCGTTGCACTCTTGCGCGCTCGCATGACCAGAATGCAAGCGGGGATGCCCGTGCCGTAAAACAAATTTGGCGGTAAGCCAATCACAGCTTCCAGCACATCCTGCTCAATAAGCCATTGCCGTATTTTCTGCTCTTCATGGCTACGAAAAAGCACGCCATGGGGCATTACCGTTGCCATCAGTCCGCCAGGACGCAGCATCGCTAGCATGTGTTGAGCAAACATCAGATCAGCCTTCTTGCCTTTAGGTGGCGTGAATCGATGAAAGCGTTCAGGAAAGGGGATATTGTCTTTTGTATAATCCTGACTAAAAGGCGGATTGCTGATTACTCTATCAAACCGGATAGAAAGCTCACCGTCCTTGATCGGCTGCGGATTGCTT
>Ga0190273_10000251_pt1 | contig 24085 bp, 32 predicted proteins | sample Popmic504IS_FD_134513 | JGI IMG/M metagenome (GOLD analysis project Ga0190273, IMG submission 134513) | Populus adjacent soil microbial communities from riparian zone of Shoshone River, Wyoming, USA - 504 IS | ecosystem: Environmental > Terrestrial > Soil > Riparian zone > Trees stand | place... | reverse complement strand
GTCACCGTCGCCTGCTGGCCGACGCCCGTGCGTAGGGTCTGGCTGGCCAGCGATCCGTAGCCGTTCAAGCCGAGGAACGGGGCGAGGCTGAGCAGCGCCGCCGCCATCATGGCGACCATGACCGACGCCGCCATGGCGCGTATCGCCAGCACCCTTGGCCGCCGCCCGCCGCGCTTCAGCGCCCGCTCGCGCATGATCATGATGCGCGGATCGCCCCGCGCCGACTCCACGCCGCTCCAGGTGCGGTCGAGGCGTTCGAAGGCTTCGCGGTGAATCTCGTCCTCGGCCAGCCAGGCGTTGAGGGCGGCAATGTCGGCGGCGCTCATGTCACCGGCGCGCTTGCGGGCGTACCAGCCGGCCGCCTGCAGGTGCGGCGGCTCTTCGTGCATGGTTTCAGGAGTGCGGCTCATGACAGCGGCTCCACCGCGTCGGCGATCCGCGCCAGGGCCCGTTTGATGTGCTTCTCCACCGCCTTGACCGAGATGCCCATGTGGGCGGCGACGGCTGAGTAGGTCATCTCCTCGAAGCGGTTGAGCAGGAAGGCTTCGCTGGCCCGCGGCGGCAGGTCGCGCAATGCCACGACGAGCTGCTCGATGGCCTGCTTGCCGATCAGCGCCCGCTCGGGCGAGACGTCCTCGATCAGGTCCGGCATGTCGTCAAGCGAGCGCCGGCCGATCTTCCAGTCCCAGGTCGGCCGCGCCCGCCGCCGGGCCAGCACGTTGGCGGCGATGCGGAACAGGTAGCGGTTCACATGCTCGACATCGTCCACCCCGCCGCGCACCTGCATGGCGACGAAGACGTCCTGCACCAGGTCCTCGGCCTCGAGCGGACTGACGCGCTTGTTGAAATAGCGCCGCAGGGCCGGCCCATAGCGCCCCATCAAATCGGCCAGCACCGCCTCGCTCAGCGCCGGCTGGGGCCCTTCGCTCTGGCTGGACGGCTGGTGCATGGAACGGCGACCCCCACCGGCGACAGACCTCGCCCACAAGGCAGTGAGGCCAATTTTCCGCCCCACCCTACCCCAGGCCGCGAAAGAATGCGGGAAGCTGGAGCGGGCGGCGGGAATCGAACCCGCACGAAAAGCTTGGGAAGCTTTCAGGCTACCACTACATCACGCCCGCGCTCGCCTGAGGATTAGTCGCTCAGATGAGCCGCTTCAAGCGCAAGGCCGCTTCGGTAAGCCCGTCAAGGTCGGCGCGCAGGCGCTCGAGGCTGGCTATCTGCGCCTCGATGTCGCGCTGGGTGTAGGTGATGCTCGTGCCCTCAGCGGTGCGGCAAACAACGCACGGCTCCTCTTCGGCAAACGGGTTGGCCGACGCGGAACGAAGGCCGTGCGAAACGGCGTTGCGCATCAGCCGGGCGGGTTCCACCTTCTCCATCACCTGCCGTACGCGGCTCATGTGCGCCGGATCGTTGCCCGAGGCTACGACGTGGGCTGCCTTCCAGTCGTGCAGCCGCGGAACGCTGGGCGCCTTCGTCCCCAGACGATCGATCGCCTCCAGCAGCGTGTCCTCGGTGAACCCCCATTGCAGCAGGAGGTAGCCCACCGTCGCCATTAGTTCGCTCAGCCGCGTCATGCCCGACGCATAGCATGCCGTTGACGCGCACCGCTCCTCGCCCCACCATGGCCTCCAACAACTGTATGAATCAGGAGGCTCCCATGGCTGACGGCGCACACGGCGCGGAGGATCGCGCCAGGTTCCACGCCATGATGGACGGCACGGCCGAGGACTGGATGAAGATCGCCCGGGCCTCCAACCACTATGCGCTGGAGCTGCCGGACCGGATCATCAGCCACCTGAAGCTGTTGCAGGGCGACTGCGGCGGGTTCGCCGTCGACCGGCTGGAGCATTCCTTGCAGACTGCAACCCGCGCTCACCAGGACGGCCGCGACGAGGAATATGTCGTCTGCGCCCTGCTGCATGACATCGGCGACGTGCTCGGCCCGCGCAATCATGCCGACGTCGCCGCCGCCATCGTCCAGCCGTTCGTCTCCGAGGAGAACCACTGGATGGTCGCCAACCACGCCATCTTCCAGGGCTATTACTTCTTCGAACACCTGGGCCTCGACCGCGACATGCGCGAGCAGTTCCGCGGCCACCCCTCGTTCGAATACACCGCCCAGTTCTGCCACCTCTACGACCAGTCGGCCTTCGATCCGGCCTACGAGTCGATGCCGCTGGAAGCCTTCGAGCCGATGCTGCGGCGGGTGATGTCGACGCCAAAGCGCTCGATCTACCTGCGCAAGGAAGCGGCGGCGGCCTAATCGAGGAAAAACCTTGAGTTTACCCTCGTAGGCCATATGACCTCCCCGCAAAGGGGAACTGACACCAATGTTTATAGTGAAGGGCGGCGTGGCCGTCGTGACGGGGGCTGCGAGCGGGATCGGCGCGGCGCTGGCGGACCAGCTGGCGGGCAAGGGCTGCGGGCTGGCGTTGTGCGACCGTAACGCGGAGCAGCTGGCGGGCGTGGCGGCGGCGGCGCGGGCCAAGGGCGTCAAGGTCTCCGAGCATGTGTTCGACGTGGCCGACCGGGGGGCGCTCGAGGCCTTACCGGCGGCGGTGCTGGCCGAGCATGGGCGGGTGAGCCTGTTGATCAACAACGCCGGGGTGGCGCTGATGGGCCGGTTCGATCAGGTGTCGCTGGCCGACTTCGAATGGCTCATGGACATCAACTTCTGGGGGCCGGTGCGGCTGACGCACGCCTTCCTGCCGCACCTGCTGGCCCAGCCGGCGGCGCACATCGTCAACCTGTCGAGCGTGTTCGGCCTCTTCGCGCCTCCCGGCCAGGCGCCTTATGTGGCCAGCAAGTTCGGCGTGCGGGGCTTTTCGGAGTCGCTGCGCCATGAGCTGGAGGGCACGTCGGTCGGCCTGACCGTGGTGCATCCCGGCGGCGTACGCACCGCCATCGCCGCCAGCGCCCGCATCCCCGGCTCTATCGACGCCGGGCTCGGCAAGGAGGCCACGCAGGCGTTCGACAAGATGCTGCGCACCTCCGCGCCCAGCGCCGCCGCCACCATCATCCGCGGCATTGAGCGCCGCAGCCCCCGCGTGCTGATCGGCGCCGACGCCAAGGCCGGTGACTTCGTCCAGCGCCTGCTGCCGTCGCGCTACTGGGGCCTGATGAAGACCCAGGCCGGGCCGATGGAAAAGTTCGTCGGCAAGCCCGGGCAGGCATAGGCCCGCCTCACGCACACTGCTTTACCTGCGACAACTGGCCGCCTTACCCAAGGGCGAGACCGCGTAGACCTAAACTTAACCCATGGTATGGTCATGGTTGTTGGTCGGTGAGCGATGAAGCTGCTTTTTATCGAGCAGGGGTGGGTCTTCTAACACCGGTTAACGACACGCCCGGCGGGTCAGGCAATCTGGCCCGCGGGACAGGCTGGACCTCGCCGATCTACCGCGAGGATTGAAGGCGACTCATGAGTGAGAACAACAGCGTCGGCCCGGACCCCGCCGGCCGGCGCCAGCGCAACGGTTTTGAGGCCGATACCCTGACGGCTTTCGAACGTCTGGGCGAGCCTACGGTCCGTCGGCTGCAGGCGCAGAAGCTTCTGGACAAGCGCCGAGGCGAGATCGCCCGGACATGGCTGTGCCAGCTGGATGCGACGCGCGGCGCGGCGCCGGCAAAGCCGAGCTAGAGGTCGTCGAAGCGGCGGACGCCTTCGAAGAGTGGCGGCCTCGTCAGCTTGAAGCCGGGCAGGAAGCGTTCGAACTCGGCCAATGCGTCGGCGCTCCACAGCCGCATCCGCCGCCTCGTCCCGCCGCCCACGTTTTCGCAGGTCATGGTCGCCGTCGCCTCAACGTCGGGCGCGCGCAGCTCCAGGAAGCGGTAGAAGGCGGTGCTGACGCGCTGATCTTCGCGTTCACCGGCAATTTCCATCTCGATTTCGAACATCCCAGCCCCTCCGGCTCTGCCGAACAGGGGCGTTGCAAGATGCGCGCCGCAGTTCAGCGCCAGGCGCTGAAGTGCTTGGACAGCTTGAGGCCCTGGCTCTGGTAGTGCGAGCCGCTGTCGCCGTAGAGCCGCGCCGGCCGCTCGGTCAGCGGCTCGTAGACGAGGCGCGCGACGGTCTGGCCGTCCTCCAGCAGGAAGGGCGTCTCGTGGGAGCGGACTTCCAGCACGCCGCGCGAGCCCAGTCCGCCGGCCTCGGCGGTGCCGAACCCGGGGTCGAAGAAGCCGGCGTAGTGGACACGGAACTCGCCGACCGAGGGGTCGATGGGCGTCATCTCGGCGGCTTCGAGCACCGGGATCTCGATGTTCTCCTTGGAGGCCAGGATGTAGAATTCGCCGGGGTCGAGCACGAGTTCGCCGTGGCGCGGGACCAGCGGTTCCCAGAAGTCACGCGGGTCGTGGCCGTTTTCCTTGTCGAGGTCGATGACCCCGGCATGGCGGCGGGCGCGGAAGCCTGCCATCTCCAGCGTCAGGTCAACGCCGACGCTTGTAGTGCGCAGCCGCTTGGGCTCGCCAGAGCGCAGGCGCAGCTGGTTCAGCCGCGTGCCGGTGCGCACCAGCACCGAGAAGGTCTGCGGCGCGATCTCCAGGAACAGCTTGCCGGCATAGCCCTCCTCGACGTCGTCGAAGGTGCGGCCGGTCTCGGTGAGCAGGCGCACGAAGACATCGACGCGGCCGGTGGAGCTCTTGGGGTTGGCGCGGGCGGAAACGCCGGGCGGCAGGGCGAGGCTTTCCTGAACCTCGGCGATATAGACGCAGCCGCGCTCCAGCACCGCACCTTGCGTGAGGTCCAGCTTGTGCATCGCCACCTGGGCGAGGCGATCCGCGACCGGCCTTCCGGCGCCGGGCAGGAACGAGGCCCGCACCCGCCAGCAGCTTTCGCCCAGCCGCAGGTCGAGACTGGCCGGCTGCACCTGGTCGGGCGCCCACGGCGTCGCTGAGGCGATCGCCTCACCGGCGATCAGCGCCTCGATGGACTGGCTGGGCAGGATGCCGGAAGATGGGGTGTCGCTCATCGGCGCCGACACTCGCGGCGCCGCTTGAGTCTTGCAAGGGTTGACCGCACCGGCGACGCTCCTATTCATGGCCCCGTTTCGAGGGGACCGCCCGTGGCCGAAGATCCCAAAGACTGGCAGACCGCCACCCAGCTGATCCGCGGGGGGTTGGCGCGCACCCATCACGGCGAGACGGCCGAGGCCCTCTTCCTCACCCAGAGCTTTGTCTACGACAGCGCCGGGGGCGCCGACGCGCGGTTCGCGGGCGACGATCCGGGTTTCGTCTATTCCCGCTACGCCAACCCGACGACCAAGATGTTCGAGGACCGGCTGGCGTTGCTGGAGGGCGCAGAGGCCTGCCGCGCGGTCGCGTCCGGCATGGCCGCCGTGCATGTGGCGCTGACCGGGCTGGTGCGCGCCGGAGACCACATCGTCGCCGGCCGGGCGCTGTTCGGCTCGTGCCGCTGGATCCTGGCCGAGTGGATGCCGCGCTTCGGCCTCGAGGTGACGTTTGTCGATGCGCCGAACCTCGACGAATGGCGCGCCGCCATGCGTCCGAACACCCGCGTCGTGCTGATCGAGAGCCCGGCCAACCCGCTGCTCGAAATCACCGACATCGAGGAGGTGGTGAAGATCGCCCACGCCGCCGGCGCCCGGGTGATCGTTGACAACGTCTTCGCCACGCCGATCTTCCAGAAGCCACTGACGCTCGGCGCCGACATCGTCGTCTATTCGGCCACCAAGCACATCGACGGCCAGGGCCGGGTGCTGGGCGGCGCGATCCTGGGCAGCGCCGCGCTGCTGGAGGAGGCCTACCGCGACATCCTGCGCCACACCGGCCCAGCCATCAGCCCGTTCAACGCCTGGGTGCTGCTGAACGGGTTGGCGACGCTCGACATCCGCGTGCGCGCTCAGACGGAGACGGCGACCAAGCTCGCGGATCAGATCGCCGCCCACGCCAAGGTCAGCCGCTGCTTCTATCCGGGCCGCGACGACCATCCGCAGGCGGCGGTGGCCAAGAAACAGATGACCGGCTTCGCCAACCTGATCGCCTTCGACCTCGGCTCGCGCGAAGCTGCGTGGCGGTTCCTCGATGCGCTTCAAATCATTGATATTTCCAACAACCTCGGCGACGCCAAGTCGATGGCCACCCACCCGTCGACCACGACGCACCGCGCCATGCCCGAGGACAAGCGGCTGGAGATCGGCCTGACCGAGGGCTGCGTGCGCATGTCCGTCGGGCTAGAGGACGCCGCTGACCTCGCCCGCGATATCGGCAGGGCGCTCGACGCGGCATGAGGCGTGGCCGCCGCCCGGACGCGCCGGAGCGCCCGGTCTACCAAGCGCTGACGCGGCACATCCTCGTGCGCGTCCTGCCGGCCTACATGCCCGAGGAGTCCGAGCCGGAGACCGGCCGCTATGTCTGGAGCTACACCGTCGAGATCGAGAACCACGGGTCCGAGACCGTGCAGTTGATCTCCCGCCACTGGATCATCACCGACGCCATGAACCGCGTCGAGGAGGTGCAGGGTGAAGGCGTCGTCGGCGAACAGCCCACCCTCGGCCCCCGCGAAGCCTTCCGCTACAACTCCGCCTGCCCGCTGACGACATCGTCAGGCGCCATGCGCGGCAGCTACCGCCTGATGACCGACGGCGGCGAGCCCTTCGACGTGGAAATCCCGGAGTTCTCGCTGCACCTCCCCGGCGCGGCGAGCAGGGCGCACTAGCTGACCCCTTCCGGCTCCAGCTCGTACGTCCGCGAGCAGTATTCGCATGTCACCCGGATCTTGCCGTCGGGTTCGATCATGCCGGCGCGTTCTTCGTCGCTGAAGGAGTGGACGACGCTCTCGACCCGCTCCTGCGAGCAGCGGCAGAAGGCGGTGAGCGGTCGAGGTTCGAACAGGCGCACGCCGTCTTCGTTGAACAGCCGCCACAGCAGCGTCTCGCCGGGCAGCGTTGGGTCGATCAGTTCGTCCTCGCCGATGGTGGCGAACAGGGCCTGGGCGCGCTCCCAGACGTCCTCGGTCGAGCCGCGCGCCTCGTCGGACGCGACGTTCTGGATGAGGATGCCGCCGGCCCGCCAGTTCATGCCCTCGCCGGTGTCGAGCTGGCCGACCGACAGCCGCACCCGGGTCGGAGTCTGCTCGGACTGGGCGAAATACTGCTCGGCGCACAGGGCGAGGGTCTCGCCCTCGATGGGCGTGATGCCCTGATAGCGTTCACTCTCCGGGCCGGGATCGATGGTCATGATGAACACCCCGCCGCCCAGCAGCGTCCTGGCGCCCGGCCGCGCAAAGCCGCCGGAGACCTCGGCCAGCCGCTCCGCGTCGAAGCTGCAATAGCCGCGCAGGCCGCCGGTCGTGTCGTAATCGGCGACCACGAACGACACCGGCCCATCGCCCTGCGCCTGCACGATCAGCCGGCCTTCGAACTTCAGCGACGAGCCGACCAGCGCGGCCAGCGCACAGGCCTCGCCGAGCAGGTTGGCCACCGCTTCCGGATAGTCGTGCCGCGTCAGCACCTCGTTGATGGCCGCGCCGAGCCGCACGATACGCCCACGCAACGGCCAGCCCTCGATCTGGAAGGCGGCCACGAAGTCGTCGGTGCGGGGAGAGGCGGTGTCGGTCATGAACGGCGCTAGATAGGGAGCGGCGCGCGAAAAGCGAGCCTAGCCCACCGCCCCGAAGCACCAGGCCAGGATCGATTTCTGGGCGTGGATGCGGTTTTCGGCTTCGTCCCAGACGAGGGAGGCGGGTCCGTCGATGACGGCGTCGGTGACTTCCTCGCCCCGGTGGGCGGGGAGGCAGTGGAGGAAGGCGGCGCCGGATTTGGCTTCCGCCATCAGCGCCTCGTCGACCTGGAAGGGCTCGAAGGCCTCGACGCGTTCGTCGTGGTCGGTGTCGCCCATGGAGACCCAGGTGTCGGTGACCACGACGTCGGCGCCGCGCACGGCCTGCTTGGCGTCGTGCATCATTGAGACGCGGCCCTGCTCGCCCTCGGCGCGGGCGAGGTCGAGGAGGTCCGGGTGATAGACCGCCGGACATGCGATCTTCAGCTCAAAGCCGAGCTTGGGGGCGGCGTGGATGAAGCTGGCGCAGACGTTGTTGCCGTCGCCGACCCAGGCGATGGTCTTGCCGCGTACGTCGCCATGGCGCTCCTCGATGGTCATGAGGTCGGCCATGATCTGGCAGGGGTGGGACTTGTCGGTCAGGCCGTTGATCACCGGCACGTCCGACGCCTGGGCGAAGCGCTCGACGTCCTCGTGGCTGTTGGCGCGGATCATCACCGCGTCGACCATGCGCGACAGTACGCGGGCGGTGTCCTCGATACTCTCGCCGCGGCCCAGCTGCATGTCGGCGCCCGTCGAGATGATCCCCGCGCCGCCCAGCTGGCGGATGGCGGCGTCGAAGGAAAAGCGGGTCCGCGTCGAGTTCTTCTGGAAGATCATCGCCAGCGTCCGGCCGTCGGCCGGCGCGTCGGCGTCGACCCTGGCCTGGCCCCAGCCCTTGCGGGCGGCCTTGCGCGTCCTGGCGTCATCGAGGATGGCGCGAAGCGTGGAACCGTCGAGCTTCCACAGGTCGACAAAGTGCCGGGGGCTCATCCCGCCGCCTTGGCCCGGAAGGCCTCGCAGGTCTTTTCCAGCTTCTCGACCGCCTCGCGGGCTTCGTCGAGGGTCATGTTCAGCGGCGGCAGCAGGCGCACGCAGTTGTCGCCGCCGCCGGCGATCAGCAGGTGCTGGTCGCGGGCCATGGCCATGAACTCGCGGTTATTCGGTTTGACCTTCAGGCCGATCAGCAGGCCCTTGCCGCGGATGTCCTCGATGACGTCCGGATAGCGGTCCTTCAGCCCCGAGAACTGCTGGACGAAATAGCGGGCCACCTCGCGGACGTTGGCCAGCGTTGCTTCCTTGTTGATCTCGTCGAAGGCGGCGATGCCGACGGCCATGGCCAGCGGGTTGCCGCCGAAAGTCGAGCCGTGGACGCCAACCGTCATGCCCTTGGCCGCTTCCGCAGTGGCCAGGCAGGCGCCGACCGGGAAGCCGCCGCCGAGCGCCTTAGCGACCGCCATGACGTCCGGCTGGGCGCCCTCGACCCACTCATGGGCGAACAGCTTGCCGGTCCTGCCCATGCCGCACTGGACCTCGTCGTAGATCAGCAGCGCGCCATGTTCGTCGCAGAGCTCGCGCATCCGCCGCAGCTGGGCGTCGGACAGCGAGCGGGCCCCGCCCTCGCCCTGCACCGGCTCGACGATGACCGCCGCCGTGGTTGGCCCCATCAGCTTTTCGAGCCCTTCCATGTCGCCGAACGTCGCCTGGACGTAGCCCGGGAGGCGCGGCCCGAAGCCCTCGACGTAGTTGGGGTTGCCCGCCGCGTTGATCGCCGCATACGACCGCCCGTGGAAGGCGCCGTCGAAGCCGATGATGTCGATCCGTTCGGGCGCGCCGTTTGCGGTGTGGTACTTGCGCGCCACCTTCAGGGCGCACTCGATGGCCTCGGTGCCGGAGTTGGTGAAGAACACCACGTCGGCGAAGGTCGCGTCGGTCAGCCGCTGGGCCAGCTGTTCCTGCCCGGGTATGCGGAAGATGTTGGAGACGTGCCAGAGCTTCTCGGCCTGGTCCCTCAGCGCCTGCACCAGCACCGGGTTGGCGTGGCCGAGCCCCGTGGTGGCGATGCCGCCCACGCAGTCCAGGTAGGCCTCGCCTTCGGCCGTATAGAGACGCGCGCCCTCGCCTCGCTCGAACGCCAGCGGGGCGCGGTTATAGACGCCCATGATGTGGTCGTTGGAGGGGGTGTTTGACGGCGCGGCTTTGGCCAAGGCTGCCTCCCAAAAAGGATAAAGCCCCGGACGGGAGGTCCGGGGACTGGAAGGCCGCGAGTTCTCGCGCCGGATGGCGGCTATGTCAATGAATCCGCCCCGTTACTGTACGTCTCGTGCTGCTGGAAGTAGACTCCTCATTCTACTTGCGGGAGAACGCGATGCGAAAGGCGTGGTTACGGCTGACCGCCCTCTTGATAGGGATGAGTTGGTCCGGGCTAGCGCTGGCATGTCGTGAAGCGCCCGACCTCGAGCGTGACGTGCTCCAAGATTACGATGCTGTGCTCATAGTGTCCGTTACAAGCGTGGCCGCAGCGCCGGAGTTTATGGACGGTCGGGCTTGGCGAGCGACGGGCCAAGTCAAAGCGATAGCGCTCGGCCAAGCTGATGCGGAAGAGTACGAGCTCTTTCGGTCAGGCCAGCCGAGTGCATGCGACGATGGCACACCTGCGCCGCATGTTGGCGACACATGGGTCGTGTATCTCATCGAGCAACAGGATCATTTGATCGTGGGCAAATCTCATCCCTTCGACCGCGTTTGGAGCATCGACCCGCGCCTGCATCGGGGGAGCCTCACATTTTCCGCCGCTAGCCGGTGACGAAGATGCCCCAGCAGGCCGCGAGGAGACCCGCAGGCGCCGCTTTCGCCTCGCGCAAGGCACAGGTAGGGTGAGGCAGCCCCCGTGAGACGCCGCCGCTAGTCATGCCCATTGCCCGCCGCAACCAGCGCGACGCCGAACGCTACCGCACGCTGTTCCAGGCCATCGACGCGGGCCTTTGCATCATCGAGATGACGTTCGATGCCGACGGGCGGGGCCTCGACTACTGCTTCCTTGAGGTGAACCCGGCCTTCGAGGCGCAGACGGGGCTGAAGGACGCCGCCGGCAAGTGGATGCGCGAGCTGGCCCCCGCTCACGAGCAGCACTGGTTCGACCTCTACGGCGCCGTCGCCATGACCGGCGAGTCGGCCCGGTTCGAGATGCCCGCCGCCGCGCTCGACAACCGCTGGTACGAGGTGCACGCCTTCCGCGTCGACGAACCGGAGAAGCGGCGGGTCTGCGTCATCTTCAACGACATCAGCGAACGGCGGCGCACGGAACTGGCGCTGCGCGAGAGCGAGGCGCGGTTCAGGGCGATGGCCGACAGCGCTCCGGCCCCGGTGTGGGTCACGGGCATCAATGGCGGCATGGAGTTCGCCAACGCCGCCTTCGCCGAGCTGGTCGGGCGCGCGCGCGAAGAGCTGGTCGGCGATGCCTGGATAGGGCTGGTGCACCCCGAAGACCTGCCGGCGGTCGGCGCCAGGCGGGCGGCGGCGCGGGAGAAGCTGGAGTCCTACGCTTTCGAGGCGCGGTTCAAGACACACAGCGGCTGGCGGCTGATGCAGGCCAATTCGCGGCCCCGTTTCGACGACGACGGAGCCTTTGCCGGCTATGTAGGCCTAGCCGTCGACGTCACCGACGTGCGCGAGGCCGAGGCCCGGCAGCGGCTGCTGATCAACGAGCTGAACCACCGGGTCAAGAACACCCTCGCCACCGTCCAGTCGCTGGCCCACCAGACCGTCCGTGATGACTTCACCGTGCGGGAAGCGCGCGACATGCTGACCAGCCGGCTGCTGGCGCTGTCGGCGGCCCACAACGTACTGACCCAGGAGAGCTGGGAAGGCGCCGAGCTGGGCGAGATCCTGCGTGAGACGCTGCGCCCCTACGACGCGCTGGGCTCGGCGCCGGGGACCGCCCGCATCCAGATCGAATGCGCCAGCGTATGGCTGACGCCCAATGCAGCGCTGGCTTTTTCGATGGCGCTGCATGAGCTGGCCACCAACGCCGCCAAGTACGGCGCCCTGTCGGAGGCCGGCGGCGAAGTGCTGATCCGCTGCCACACCGATGAGCGGACCGTGGAGCTGGTCTGGGAAGAGCGCGGCGGCCCGCCGGTGACGCCCCCGACCCGCAACGGCTTTGGCCTGCGCCTGCTGCAACGGGGGCTTGCCACCGAACTCGGCAGCTCGGCGGTGATGGAGTTCAGGCCGACGGGCGTGGTCTGCACCTTGCGGGCGCAGCGGCAGGCCGAGCCCGCGCAGCCGCAGTCGATGCTGCTCTAGGTCTTAAGTCGCCAGCCGGTGACGAAGATGCGCCAGCAGGCGGCGAAGAGGACGACCACCAGCGCGGCCGTCAGCGCCATCCCGACGCCCAGGTTGCCGTCGGCATGGCCGATGAAGCCATAGCGGAAGCCGTCGATCAGATAGAAGAACGGGTTGTAGTGGCTGGCCGAGCGGAACGGCTCGGGCAGCTTGTCGACCAGGTAGAAGGTGCCGCTAAGGAACGTCATCGGCATGATGATGAAGTTGGTGATGCCCGCCAGGTGGTCGAACTTCTCCGACCATAACCCGGTCACGACGCCCACCAGCCCCAGCAGCAGTGAGGCGCCGATGCCGAAGTAGAGCACCGCCCACGGATGGGCGATGGTCAGGTCGGTGAACGGCAGGAAGAGGATGGTGATCGCGGTCACCGCCCCGACCACCACGCCCCGCGTCGCCGCGCCAAGCGTGAAGGCCAGCACCTGCTCCAGCGCCGACAGCGGCGGGGTCAGGAAGTCCGGCGTTAGGCCCATCATCTTGGCCTGGAGCAAGCTCGACGACGAGTTGGCAAAGGCGTTGTTGAGGATGGCCATCATGATCAGGCCGGGCGCCACGAAGGTTCCGAACGCCGTGCCCTCGACCGGCTGGCGTGTCGCGCCGACGGCGACCACGAACACCATCATATAGAGCAGCGTGGTGACCACCGGCGCGGCCACCGTCTGCATCCCCACCTTCCAGAACCGCCGCACCTCACGCAGGTAAAGCGTCCTGAACCCCGTCCAGTTGAAGCCGGCGTAATCGCGCGGCTGCGGCGGGTTGATGGCGGCCTCGGCGGTGTCTCTCATGGCGTCTAGGTGCGCCTTCAAACCCGGCCGTTCAATAGTGGTAGCGGCATTGGGCGATCTCGAGTTCCTGCTCGCCGGCCTTGCCCCTCACGCGGTAGACAAGCCGGTGCTCCACGGTGATGCGTCGAGACCACCAGCCTTTCATCTCGTTCTTGAGCGGCTCGGGTTTACCTGTTCCCGTGAACGGTGTGCGGCTGCATTCCTTGATCAACGCGTTCAGCCGTTCGAGAATGGCGGGATCGGCCTTTTGCCAGTAAAGATACTCTTCCCAGGAGCGGCCGGAGAACGCGATCCTCAAAGCTCAATGAGCTCGCGCTCAACACCCTTGCCAGCATCCAGTTCGGCAATGCTTTCGCGAAGACGTTCGGCATTGGCGGGGCTTGAGAGCAGGTAGGTCGTCGCTTCCATCGCCTGCCAATCGGAAAGCGATACCATCACAACGGCTTCGCCTGAACGGCGGGTAATGACGACCGGGTCGTGGTCATCAACCACGCGGTCCATGACCTCCTTCAAGCGGGCGCGGGTGTCGGAATAACTCAGCACATTCATGGCAAACCTCATGCACCATATGTACGTCGGATTGTACACGTTCGCAAGGTGTGAACTCAGCCATCCTTATCCACAATATCTAGTTCCTGTGGAGAACGCGAAATCTACATGTTGCGGTTCTTCGTTAGAGGGGTACGGTATTTGGTATGGAGACAGCCGGGCGGGCGGTCTCGGGCACAAGATGTAGGGCTTCGCTGGCGGGAACAGGCGGGGTCCAAATCCGGAGGGCGGACGATGGGCTGGACTGACGAACGGGTTACCTTGCTGAAGAAACTCTGGCTCGAAGGCCTGTCGGCCAGCCAGATCGCCAAGCAACTGGGCGGGGTCACCCGCAACGCGGTGATCGGCAAGGTGCACCGGCTGGGCCTTTCGGGCCGCGCCACGCCGTCGCGCCCCGTCGGCTCGACCTTCAAGGCGCCGCGCGCGCCGCGGCCAGTCTCGGCCTCTCCGGCCATGCCGCGCCGGGTCGCCTCGTCCGAGCCTTCGCACATCCCGGCCCCGCGCCAGCAGGTCTATCGGGTGGAAGAGCCCGGCTCGGCCACCGTGCTGACGCTCGGCGCCCACATGTGCAAGTGGCCGATCGGCGATCCGTCCAGCGACGGCTTCACCTTCTGCGGCAAGCGCGCCGGCGAAGCGGGCCCCTACTGCGTCGACCACGCGCGGGTCGCCTACCAGCCGCAGCAGGCCAAGAAGAAGTCCGGCCCGAATGAGCTGGCGCGTTCGCTGCGGCGGTATATCTAGGGTCCGGTGACCGACACCGTATCCGCGACAGCCACGACCAACGCCCAGGCCTACTCCGTCTCCGAGCTGGCGTTTGCGCTCAAGCGCACGCTCGAGGACGCTTACGGGTTCGTGCGGCTGCGCGGCGAACTGTCGAAGGTGACCTTCCACTCCAACGGCCACGTTTATCTGTCGATCAAGGACGACAAGGCCTGCATCGACGGGGTGGTGTGGAAGGGCTCGGTGCGCGGCCTTGGCGTGCGGCCCGAGCAGGGGCTGGAGGTCATCGTCACCGGCAAGGTGACCACCTACCCGATGGGCTCGCGCTACCAGATCGTCATCGAGACGATGGAGGCGGCGGGCGTCGGCGCCCTGCTGGCCCAGCTCGAGCGGCTGAAGGCGAAACTGCAGGGTGAGGGTCTTTTCGAGGCCTCCCGCAAGCGGCCGCTACCGTCGATGCCGAGTGTGGTCGGCGTCATCACCAGCCCGACCGGCGCCGTCATCCGCGACATCCTCCACCGCATCCGCGACCGCTGGCCCTGCCACGTCGTTGTCTGGCCGGTGGTGGTGCAGGGCGATGCGGCGGCGGCGCAGGTCTGCGCGGCGATCAAGGGCTTCAACGCCATGCAGGCGGGCGGGGCGATGCCCCGGCCGGACGTCATCATCGTGGCGCGCGGCGGCGGCTCGGTGGAGGATCTGTGGCCCTTCAACGACGAGACGCTGGCGAGGACGGCGGCCGAGAGCGTCATCCCGCTGATCAGCGCCGTCGGCCACGAGACCGACACCACCCTCATCGACTTCGTCTCCAACCGCCGGGCCCCGACTCCTACCGCCGCCGCCGAGATGGCGACACCGGTGCTGTCAGAGTTGAAGGCGGCGGTGGCGGACTACGAACGCCGGCTCTCCCGCAGCGGCGGGCGGGTGCTGGAGGACCGCCGCGCACGGTTGACCTCCGCCGCCAGAGCCCTGCCCCGGCCCGCCGATCTGCTCGCCCTCGCCAGCCAGCGGTTCGACATCGCGTCCGGCCGCCTGGGCGCGGCGCTGGAGCGAAACACCGCCGTCCACGAGCGCGAACTCGTCCGCACCACCGCAAGGCTGTCACGCGGGGTGCTGGATCGCAAGGTTGGCGAACAGACCAAGCGCCTCAGTGAGTTCAATCTTCGATTCAACCGCACGGTCCCGATCACCTTCGACCGGGAGAAGCTGCGCATGACCAACCTCGGCAAGCTGCTGGCGTCACTGAACCCCGACACGCCGCTGGACCGGGGCTTCGCGCGCATTCATGGCGCCGACGGCTCCTTGGCTCGGTCGGCAAAGGCGCTGGCGGCGGGCGAGGCGGTAACCCTGCACTTCCGCGATGGCGAACGCGGCGCTGTGGTGGGTGGGACCGCCGCACCTAAACCGGCCAAGGCCAAACCGCCGACGCCCGGCCAAGGGTCGCTTTTTTAGCGTGGTGAATTAGATAAGGCCGATGAACGCTTACGACGGAAAATCCGGCGACGTCGCCAAGGTGCACTACGGCGACGGCGAGTTCGTGGTGCTCAAGCCGGGCCGCTATGTGTTGTGCGCGGTGACCGGCGCGAAAATCCCGCTGGAGGCGCTGCGCTACTGGAGCCCGGTCCTGCAGGAAGCCTACGCCAGCCCGGCCGAGGCGCTGAAGCGCTGGCAGGAAACCCAGAAGGCCTAGGAGCCTTCGCGCGGCAGCTCCTCATACGCCTCGTTGGCCCAGCGCTTGTGCACCCAGAACCACTCCTCCGGATGCTCTCGGATACGCTCTTCCATGAAGGCGTTGACCGCCCGCACGCCCGCTTCGAGATCGGCGGCCCGGTCACCGGTCTTCCGCAGCACGATCGGCTCGTGAACGACGGCCCGGAAGCGCGCGCCCTTCGTTCGGTGAACGCTCATCGGCTGCAGCACCGTCCCGAACCTTAGCGCCAGCCGCGTCGGCCCGGCGGCCGTGTGCGAAGGCTGGCCGAAGAACGGCGCCGCCACCCCGCCGTTGAACTTCTGGTCGTTCATCAGCGCCACGGACTCGCCGCGGCCCATTGCCTCCAGCAGTTCGCGCGCGCCGTCGCCGCCCTTGGGCGCGAACAGCTCGACGCCATAGCGGCGGCGGCTCTCCTTGATGCGCCGGTCGACGTAGGGATTGTTGGCCGCCCGGTATGTGATCTGGCAGGTGACTCCGCTGTCGATGATGGCGGCCGGCATGACCTCCCAGTTGGAGAGGTGGCCGGAGACGAACACCACCGGCGCCTTCGTCTCGGCGATCTCGCGCAGCCGCTCGCCATTGACCAGCTCGACCCGGCCGGTCGAGGGGCGGATGCGGTCCATCAGCGAGAACTCGCCGAACAGCCGCCCGACATTCTCCCACTGGCCCTTCAGCACCCGCGCGCGCCAGGCGGCGTCCCTGTCCGGAAAGGCGATGCGCAGGTTACGGGCGGCCAGCTTGTGGGTGCCAGAAAGCGGCCCGATCAGCTTGAGCAGCCCCCCGCCGATGGCCGAGGCGCAGTCGGTGGGCAGCAGGCGGAACAGGAAGGTGAAGAGGTCGAAGCCGAACGCCTCGGCCCGCCACGCTAGGTCCTGCCAAAGGGAGGGCTTGTCCGCCATGGCCCTTGGTAGGCTGGCGCGCCGAACCGCTCAAGGCTAAGGCTGCGGCCATGACGCTGGACGCCGCCCGCCTCGCCGAACTGGACGCCTTCCTGCTGGCGCTGAACCGGGGTTCAGGCGAGGTGATCCTGCCGCTGTTCCGGGCCGAGCACGGCATGATCGACAAGGGCAAGCGCGGTTTCGACCCCGTCACCGAAGCTGACAAGGGCGCCGAGCGGGCCATCCGCGCGCTGATCGCCGAGCGCTATCCCGACCACGGCGTCATCGGCGAGGAATACGGCGAAGACCGCCCGGACGCCGAGTTCGTCTGGGTGCTGGACCCGGTCGATGGGACGCGCGCCTTCATCGCCGGCCTGCCGGTGTGGACGACGCTGATCGGGCTGCGGTTTCAGGGCAGGCCGGTGCTCGGATCCATCGGCCAGCCGTTTCTGGGCGAGGTGTTCATCGGCCAAGCGGGCGGCTCGCGACTGGTCAACCGCGACGGCGAAAGGCCGCTGAAGGTCCGCGCCTGCGGCGACATCCGCGAGGCCATCATCGCCACCACCGACCCGGAGAGCTGCTTCGACGGAGCCGAACTCGGCGCCTGGACCCAGGTCCGGGCCGCCGCCCGGCTGGCCCGGTTAGGCTGCGACGCCTACGCCTACGCGATGGTGGCCCAGGGCACGATGGACCTCGTCGTCGAGGCCGGCCTGAAATGCTGGGACATCGAAGCGGCCATCCCCCTCATCGAAGGCGCCGGCGGGTTAGTCACAAACTGGCGCGGCGAGCCCATCGGCCAGCACGGCGGCCAGATGGCCATCGCGGGAGACCGCGCCGTGCTGGACGAAGCGCTGGTCGCCCTCAGGCGCTCGGCGAAATAGTCAGGCGGCCGCCCGAGCGGCGGACGTACGGCGCGGCTTAACAGACACTTTCACCTCAACGCGCTGATCGAAGCGTCCAAGGATGCTCATCAGCCGGTCGATGGTGAAGCGGTCCAGCTTGGCCTTGCGAATGCGCGAGAAGTCGGCGGCCGCGACGCCGGTGAGCTCCTCTGCCCTGCGCACCGTCAGCTTGCGGGCGTCCAGCACCTTGATCACCTGCGCCGCCAGCACGGCCTTCAGTTGCTCGGCGTCGGCGTCCGCGTGACCGAGATCGCGGAAGACGTTGCCGCTGCCGCGCTCCAGTTTGAATTCTTCACTCATCTCAGCGCCTCTTTCAGTCGCTTCAGCCGCTCGCGCACCAGATCGATCTCGTGCTGCGGCGTCTTGATCCCGGTCTTGGACTTCTTCTGGAAGGCATGCACCACCCAGATCGCGTCCTCGATCTGCACCGCGTAGACAACGCGCCAGGCGTCGCCTCGTGACTTGGTCGCCAGCTCCCACACGCCCGGTCCGAGCCCCGTCAGCGGCTTGGCCGTGTCCGCCCTGGCGCCTTCGGCGGCGATGGTCAGCGCCCTCAGGGCTTCGAGCCTCACCGCTTCCGGAAAGCCGCCGAAGTCCTTGAGCGCCGCCTTCACCCAATGGATCGGGCGAGTAGGCCTGCTCACTTATTTGTAGTCATTTTTGACAACGCCCACAAGCGCGTCGAACTCGGCCCAGAACACCGCCCGCACCTCGTCCATCTCCTGCAGGATCTCGTGGTAGCTGCCGGGGACTTCGAGCCAGCGGCCTTTGGGGACGCGGGCCATCACCGCCTGCTGGTCCTTGTTGTCGACGAGCTTTTCCTCGGCGGCGGCGAGCGCCACCACGGGGATATCGATCTTCGTCACGCCGGGGGCGATCCGCAGCCACGCAACCGCCGAGAACGCGAAGGCCAGCCAGCCCCAGGTCGGTGAGCCCAGCGCCAGGTCCGGGTTGGCGCGCAACTGGGCGTTGTTGCGCTCGTAGCGGCGGCGGTCGTGGGTCAGGACGTTGGACTCGAACGGACCGCCGAACGGCTGGCCCGGATCGCCCAGCACATAGTCGCCGGCCCGCAGCCGCGACATCACGCTGGCCAGCAGGCGCACCGAGCGCTTGCCGCGGCCACCGGTGTTCAGGCCCAGCATCGGCGCGGTCAGGATGGCGGCGGAGAAACGCTTCTCGCCATGCGCCAGGGCCAGCAGCGTCAGACACCCGCCCATCGAGTGGCCGAGCGCGATCCAGGGCTTGGGCAGCCGGTCTTCAAAGTGGTTCAGCAGCGCGGTGTAATCGCCAACGAAGTCCGCGAACCCGCTGGCATGGCCCTTCAGCCGGTCCGGCAACGAACGATACGACAGCCCCTGCCCGCGCCAGTCGTGGACCACCACCGCAAAGCCGCGACTCAGCAGGTCCTCGACCGTCTCAAAATACTTCTCGATGGCTTCGGTGCGGCCGGGGCTGAGCACCACCGAGCCCTTCGCCTGACCTGCCGGAAAAAAGGAAGCGGCGCGGAGGCGTTTGCCGTCCGCGCCGCAAAACCATTCAGCCGTTCCGGTGTCCGGAACGGGCGCCTCGGGGATGGATACCAGAGGCGCTGCTTCGGCCATTGGCCTACTGCATCTTGGCGAACATCGCCTGCATCTTGGGTTGCAGCGACATGGCCAGGCCCATGTCGGACAGCTTCAGCTTGCCGCTCATGAAGGCCATGGTCGCATCGAGCTTGCCTTCGCCCATGGCGATCAGGTCGTCCTTGGCGATGGTCATGGTCAGGTCGGCCGGCTTGTCTTCGTTGGTGACCGTGCCGCCGTCGATGTGGATGACGCCGTCACCCTTGAGGTCGAACTTCAGCGTCTTGCCGAGGCCCGAATCGGAGCCCACCGCGCCACGGACGCGTTCGGTCATTTCTTCCAGAGTATAGGACATGGTGCGCTCTCCCTGATTGCACAGACCGACTCCGATAGCTTGGGCGACGCCGCAAGTAAACAGCGTTCAGTCACGGGCCGGTCAGGCGGGTTTGCGGAAGCGCAGGGTCATGCGGTCGCTCTCGCCGATGGCGTCGTACTTCGTATGGTCGAAGCCCTCCTTCGGCGGCTCCCCGCGCGGCGCCGACAGCCGCGTCGGCGGCAGGGTCCAGACGCCGAACGGATGGTCCTTCGTGTCCTTCGGGTTGGCGTTGATCTCGCTGGCCGCATCCAGCGTGAAGCCGGCCTCTTTCGCCAACTGAATAACATAGTCCTGCTCGACATAGCCGTCGGGCGCGAGGGCGTCCTGCACCCCGCCGGGCGCGGCGCGGTGCTCCTCCACGCCCAGCACGCCGCCGGGTTTCAACGCGGCGAAGGCGTCGCGGAAGGCCTTGTCGACAATCCCCGCCGCCATCCAGTTGTGAATGTTGCGCAGGAAGAGGGCGAGGTCGGCCGTACCCGCCGGCGCCACCGGTCCGCTGGTCGGCCCGAAGGCGGTGATCTCGACCGCGCCATAGACCTTCGGCTTGTCCGTCAGCTTGCGGCGATAGGCGTCGACGGCCTGCTGCCGCGTGGCGTCGAGCGGCTCGAGGTTGGCGGCGTAGAGCTTGCCGCCGGTGCGGGCCAGGAACGGCGCCAGGATATCGGTGTACCAGCCGGCCCCGGGCCAGAACTCGACCACGGTCATGCCCGGCCTCAGGCCCCAGAACTGGAGGCTCTCGACCGGGTGGCGGAAGGCGTCGCGGGCCTTGTCCTGCGGCAGCCGCCAGTCGCCCGCAACCACGCCGGCGATGGTCTGCGGGTCGGGGCCGGCGGGTCTCGGCGCGGCCCTCGGCTCGTCCTTGCGGCTGCACGCGGCCAGCGCCATCGCGCCGGCGCCGAGCATCAGGCCTCGCCTCGAAAATGCGTTCATGGCCCTTCGCTTAGCGCGGCTGTGCGGAGCGGTCAAAGAACCCCTTGAAGGCGGCAAAACCGCGCCTACCTAGACCTTCGAAGGCGCTGGATTTCCGGGCCTTCCAGGCGAAGGCGACGCCGCAATGGGTCACCGCAGCCTGCGACAGCAACCTTGCTTTACGAGAAGGATGTAATGCCATGCGTACGACCGATTTTGCCCCCCTCTACCGCTCCGTCGTCGGCTTCGACCGCCTCGCCGCGCTGCTCGACGCCGCGGCCTCGCAGGACAGCGCCAGCGGCTATCCGCCCTACAACATCGAGCGGACCGACGAGAACGCCTACCGCATCGAGATCGCGGTCGCGGGCTTCCGGCCGGACGAGCTGAACATCGAGGTCAAGGAGAACCTGCTGACCGTCCAGGGCCGCAAGGCCGCCAACGATGACCAGCGCCGGTTCCTGCACCGGGGCCTCGCCGAGCGTAACTTCGAACGGAAGTTCCAGCTCGCCGACTACGTCGTCGTCACCGACGCCGGCCTGGCCGACGGCCTGCTCTCGATCTCCCTGAAGCGCGAACTGCCGGAGGCCCTCAAGCCCCGCACGATCGCGATCAACACCGGCGGCCAGGACGGCTCGCTGATTGAGGGTGAGAAGGCGGCGTAAGCGTCGCTTCGACAACACCACACGTGAACTGGGCGGCGTCGAAAGGCGCCGCCTTTTCTTTGCCTTCTCCCCTCGCGGGAGAAGGTGGCAGCCGAAGGCTGACGGATGAGGGGGCGCACCGCCCTCTCCGCAAGCTGCCTACCGGATAGTTCTGAGAGCCCCCTCATCCGACCCGCTACGCGGGCCACCTTCTCCCGCGAGGGGAGAAGGGTCAGTAGTGGAGCGCCTCGGCTGCCTCGTTCGCCAGCAACCCGATCTCGACGTTGATCCCCGCCGCCCGCAGACGCTCGGCGCCTTTGCCCGAAGCGTAAGGACTGGGGTCTTCGCAGGCGATGACGACGCGGGTGACGCCGGCGGCGACCAGCAGCTCCGAACAAGACAACCCGCCCGCCGAGCGCGCGCCGCAGGGCTCGAGGGTGACGTAGGCGGTGGCGCCGTTCGCATCGACGCCTCGCAGCGCCTGTTCCTCGGCGTGCGGGCGGCCGCCTACAGCGGTGCAGGCTTCGGCGATCACTTCGCCGTCGCGGACGATAACGCAGCCGACGCAGGGGTTCGGCGCGGTCTTGCCGACGTTCCGGCACGCAACCTCGATGGCGCGCTGCATGTGCTGGATGTCTTCCGACCTCATCGCCAACCTATACCGTCATCCCGGCCGAAGCGCAGCGGAGAGCCGGGACCCAGAGTCACAGCCCAGTCGCCTGGGTCCCGGATCGGCCTAGCGGCCGTCCGGGATGACGGAGGGTTAGATGGCTGGCAGCGGCTGAGCGCGGGCTTCATCAAGATAGCGGGCAGCCGTGGGACGCAGGTTCTTGTCCAGTTCCACCACCAGCGGGTTACCGGTGGGGATTTCGACGCCCACGATCTCATCGTCCGGCACCCCGAACAGCAGCTTCACAATCGCCCGCAAGGAGTTGCCATGGGCGGCGATGAGGACGTCCTCGCCGGCCTTCAGCTTCGGCGCGATCTCGGCTTCCCAGTAGGGCTGCACCCGGTCGAGCGTCGTCTTGAGGCTTTCGGTGTCGGGGATGTTCTGACCCGCGTAACGCTCGTCCGCCGCGAAATGGAACTCGCCGCCCGGTTCGAGCGGCGGAGGCGGAACGTCGTAGCTGCGGCGCCAGACCTTGACCTGTTCCTCGCCATGCTTCGCGGCCGTCTCGGCTTTGTTCAACCCAGTCAGGCCGCCGTAATGACGCTCGTTGAGCCGCCAGTCGTGGATAAACGCAATGTCCTGCCCGGCGGCCTGCATGGCCATCTCACCCGTCCGGATCGCCCGCTTCAGCACCGATGTATAGGCGCGGTCGAACCTGATCCCCGCCGCCTTGAGCAGTTCGCCGGCCTTCCTGGCCTGCGCCTCGCCCTCGGCGGTGAGGTCGACGTCGACCCAGCCGGTAAAGCGGTTCTCCAGGTTCCACTGGCTCTGGCCGTGACGAAGCAGGACGAGGGTCGGCATGAAGGCTCCTGAAGCGGGACGGGGCTGTCCTAGCCGAGGGGTTCGTTTCCGTGAAGGCCCTGCTATAGACGCCCCATGCGGGACCGCATCTTCTTTCCCCTGATGGCGCTGATCGCCGCGGCGATGATCGCGCTGGCGATGGTGTGGCCGCAGGGGATGGGCACGCCCTCGCCCGCGCCGTTTGGCCACGAGCAGCAGCGGTGAGCGACTTCGACGCCATCGAGGTCGGCCGCCGGGTGCTGTCGGTCGAGGCCGACGCGCTGCGCCAGCTGGCTGACGGGCTTGGCGATGACTTCACGCAGGCGGTCGAGACCATCTTCCGCGCCAAGGGGCGTGTGGTCTGCACCGGCATCGGCAAGTCCGGGCATGTCGCCCGCAAGATCGCCGCCACCCTCGCCTCCACCGGCTCGCCGGCCATGTTCGTTCACGCTGCCGAGGCCAGCCATGGCGACCTCGGCATGGTGGGATCGGACGACGTGGTGCTGGCGCTTTCCAAGTCCGGCGAAGTGCGGGAGCTGGCCGATGTGCTGGCCTTCACGGGCCGGTTCTCGATCCCGCTGATCGGCATCACCGCCTCGCGGGACAGCGCGCTCGGCAAGGCGTCGACCATCGTGCTGCAACTGCCGGATGCCGCAGAAGCCACGGCCTATGTCGGTGCGCCGACGACCTCGACTACGTTGCAGATGGCGCTGGGCGATGCACTGGCCGTGGCGCTGCTGGAGCGGCGCGGCTTCACGGCCTCCGACTTCAAGGTCTTCCATCCCGGCGGCAAGCTGGGCGCCCAACTGCAGACGGTGGCCGACCTGATGCATGCCGGCGACGAGCTGCCGCTCGTCGAGGCCGGGACGCCGATGCCCCAGGCCCTGCTGGTGATGACCGAAAAGCGCTTCGGCTGCGTGGGTGTGAAGGGCGAGGACGGCCAGCTGGCCGGGCTGATCACCGACGGCGACCTGCGGCGGCACATGAACGGCCTGCTCGACAACGTCGCCGCCGACGTGATGACCGCCGAGCCAACCACGGTCACCCCCGACACCCTCGCCGCCGAGGCCCTGAAACTGATGGAAGACCGGCGCATTACGGCGCTGTTCATTATCGAGCACGGCCGCCCGGCCGGTATCCTGCATATCCACGACATCCTGCGCGCCGGCGTCGTCTAGCCCCGCGCACCACGGAGCCTGCATGCCGCTTAAGCCCAGAGCCGACCTGAAGCCCAACACCATCGCCTATGAGACGCAGCCGCTGGTCAACGCCAACGGCTTTCGCGAGTACGACGCGCGCTGGGTGCTGGAGAAGGACATCAACCTTCTGGGCCTGCAGTCGCTGGGGCTGGGGCTTGGGACCTACATTCAGGAGCTGGGGCACCGGCGGATCGTCGTCGGGCATGACTTCCGCTCCTACTCCCTGGCGGTGAAGCAGGCGGTGTCGCTGGGGCTGATCGCGGCGGGTTGCGAGGTGCTCGACATCGGGCTGGCGGTTACACCAATGGCCTATTTCGCCCAGTTCGAGCTCGACGTCCCGGCCGTCGCCATGGTCACCGCGTCGCATAACGAGAACGGCTGGACGGGCGTGAAGATGGGCGTCAACCGCCCGCTCACCTTCGGGCCGGACGAAATGGGCAGGCTCCGCGATATTGTGCTCGGCGCAAAATTCGACATGCGGGGAGGGGGCTCCTACAGCTTCGTC
>Ga0190273_10000250_pt1 | contig 24104 bp, 17 predicted proteins | sample Popmic504IS_FD_134513 | JGI IMG/M metagenome (GOLD analysis project Ga0190273, IMG submission 134513) | Populus adjacent soil microbial communities from riparian zone of Shoshone River, Wyoming, USA - 504 IS | ecosystem: Environmental > Terrestrial > Soil > Riparian zone > Trees stand | place... | reverse complement strand
CTGACGGCAAAGCGTTTCTCCTTTGGATCAAGCGAAGGGCCTTTGGGTACGGACCAGGAGACGAGCACTCCGCCCATCTCAAGGCGAAAGTCGAAATGCAGTTTGGAGGCGTGATGCTCCTGCACGACGAAGCGATGGCGATTGACCTTCGCGACCTTGCCCTTCGGCTCAGGCGTGCGACGAAAATCTCTCTTCTGATAGTAGGTCTCCAGCCCCATCCTAAGAACCCTTCTTCTCTTCGATCCTTCCGGCGCAATCGAAATCCGGCGCGCTCTTCCTCTGCTCTTTCGATGCTAACTTCTCGTACACCTCTTGACTGCGGTGTGTCCGTTTACGACTCACCTTTGCGACCAATGCTTCGGTGGCGGCCAGAGCTATTCAAAAGCTATGCCCGCGCACACCTGTAGCTCACGCGAAGAATGTTTGAGAAAGTAAGAGGGGGATTTGTTTGAGCGAAAATAACATGATGATAAAGTCCATACCGTACGTTGACGTACCAAAACGCGCCTTGCGGCTCAAAGGCTTGGGCCAAGGGCCTAAGGCGGGCGCGTCGTGCGGCTCAAAGCTTTTTCAGTTCGCGTTTGAGCCGGGCAAAATCCTCTCTGACCTTCAAGCCCAAATCCTCTCGATAAAATCTGACCGCCGGATGATAGCCGACCAGGTATTTGCGTCCATCCCGCTCGATAATGCGCCCGCGCGCTTCACCTATGCTTTTCACGCCGAGCATCCGTTTGGCGGCGACTATTCCCAGCAGCACGATCAAACGCGGATTGATTAATTCGATCTGCTCGAACAGGTAATTGGAGGTACAGGTCTCTACCTCCAGAGTGCGCGGCGTGCGATTTTTAGGCGGGCGGCATTTGACAGTATTGGTGATAAAGAAATCTTTGCGCTCGATGCCCGTGCCCTCAAGCACATGATCCAGAAATCTTCCGGTAGCGCCTACAAATGGATGGCCGCTTTCGTCCTCTTCGCGGCCCGGTGCTTCTCCGATAATCATCACTTTCGCGCGATAAGGCCCGTCGCCCGGCACTGCCAGCGTGCGCGATTCCCAGAGCGGACATTTCGTGCAGACGCGTATCTGCGCGGCCAGTTCTTCAAGCCTCTCTGCTCTTTTCGATTTCGCCATGATCTTTTTATCCCTCTACTTTCGGACAAAGGGCAAGCAACTTGCATGCAGATGCGGGCGACGCTCCCTGATTCGCACGCACATTGCGGAATCTTTAGACCCTGAAGCTATGAAATTTTCCGAACTGGCACAGACCTACGACCTGATTCAACAGGCAAAGCGCGAGCCGGAGCGCGTGCGCGCCCTTGCCGATATTTTCCGCCGCGCAGAGAGCCAGGAGCTAGAGGCCATCGCGCATTTCACGGCGAGCGAGATGGTCAAGCCCGCTCTCTCCGACCAATTCGGCACAGGGCCGGGTACTATCCGTACTGCCATCGCTCTGATCTCCGGTCGCGACGAAAGCGAGATCGACGAGGAGGTCAGGCATACGGGCGACATGAGCGAGGTGGTTGCCAGTCATGCCGGTGGCCGCGATACCCTGACCGTCAGGGAGTTGTGGCAGCGCACCAACCGCACCGCACGCCGCAACGAAGATCGCCTGAAACTCGTTCAATACGTCTTCACACACACTAACCCTTCGGGCGCGAAGTATTTTACGCGCATGGCGCTGAATCAAATGCGCATAAACGTCGGCATGGGCGCGCTCGCCAAAGCGATTGCCTCGGCCTTCGAGGTAGAGCCCGCGCAGGTCGAACATCTCTACGCGATGAGCAATGACATAGGGCTCGCGGCCAGCCGCGCACGACGTGGCGCGAAGGCTCTCTCGCGCGCGGGGCTCAGCGTCTTTCGTCCCTACCAGTTTATGAACGCGCACAAGGCCGAGAGCGCAGAGGATATTTTCGAGACCCTTGCGGGCAAGCAGATCATCTTCGAGATCAAATATGACGGCGCGCGTCTTCAGATACACCTCAAGTGCGCACGCCCGCTTGAGGTCAAACTTTATTCGCGCAGACTCAACGACGACACAGCGGCCATGCCAGACGTGGTCGAAGCTTTAAGAAAATCCTGGACGGGCGGCGATGCGATCATAGAGGGCGAAGCGGTCGCCTATGATCCCGCGCTCAAAAGAAAGCAGGCATTTCAGGCAGTGCTGATGCGCCTTGGACGCAAGCACGGGATTGAAGAGAAGATGCGCGCGATTCCGCTCGTGCTTTACCTGTTCGATCTCCTCTTCCATGACGGCGAGGACTTGATGAGCGTGCCGCAGCGCGAGCGGCGCGCGAGACTTGAGAAACTCTTTCGCCCGACCGAGCGCGTCAAGATGACGGACGCCATCAGTACCGATCGGATCACGTATGCGGAGCGTTTCTTTAAACAGGCGATCAGGGACGGTCAAGAGGGATTGATGGCGAAAGACCCGGACGCCGTTTATGTGCCGGGCCGTCGCGCCGATAACTGGATGAAGCTCAAGCCCGCGTTTGAAACGCTGGACGTAGTCGTCGTCGGCGGCATCTGGGGCTCAGGCCGCAGGCGTGGAACGCTTTCAAGCCTGGTCGTCGCCGTTCAGGACAAGGACAGATTCAAGACTGTCGGCAAGGTCGGCACAGGCTTTTCCGAAGACGTGTTGAAGGAGCTGACGGCCAAGCTCGAACCCAAGATCATCGCCTCGCGCGGTCGCAACGTAGAGATTGAGCCGGAGATGGTCATCGAAGTTGATTTTCAGGACATACAGAAAACGACCGCTTACGACGCGGGCTACGTCCTGCGTATCCCGCGTTTCAAACGCGAGCGCAACGATAAGAGCACGCGCGAAGCGGACACGCTCGCGCGACTAAAGCGGCTCTATAATCAATCGCACTAAGGAGAGAAGCAATTCACCACAGAGGCACAGAGAACACAGAGGAAACACAGAGAATAACGATTCAACTCTCTGTGTTATCTCCGTGTCCTCTGTGCCTGCGGTGGTGAGTTCTCAACTTTCCATACGTTTAACTGAAAATGAATCTGAACCGGCAATTGATTACTGCTAAAAGATGGCTCGTCCTAAAAAACTTCCGCGCTCGTTTTACACGCGAGACGATACGCTGCTGATCGCAAGAGAGCTTCTGGGCCAACGCCTCGTCGTGCCGGACGGTGAAGGTCTGCGCGTCTCCGGGCGCATCGTCGAAACTGAAGCTTACATGGCCCCTGAAGACCGCGCCTCGCACGCCTACGGGGGTCGTCGCACGCCGCGCACAGACGTGATGTTCGCGCGCGGCGGTACGGCTTACGTCTACTTTATCTACGGCATGCACTTTCAGTTCAACGTCGTGACCGGGCGCGTAGGCGTCCCGCACGCCGTGCTGGTGCGCGCCGTCGAGCCGCTGGAAGGAATAGAAGAGATGCGCGCGCGTCGAGCGGTCAAAGACGACCGCAGCCTGACGAACGGGCCGGGCAAGCTCTGCGCCGCGCTCCGCATTGATCGCCGACACAATCGCGCAGACCTTTGCGGGAATCTGATCTGGATTGAAGAGGGTGACGAAAGCGTCGCTAAAGGGGAGATCGCCTGTGGCCCACGCGTCGGCATTGACTACGCAGGCGAGTTCGTTACTAAGCCCTGGCGCTTCTGGATTCGCGATAATCCTTACGTCAGTAAGACAAAGAAAGCTCCGTAGGAGCGAGGATGTCTACAGGCAGTCGCCTCATTCTTGCTTAAAGTTAAAGCCTCAAGTCCCCGCCGCTCCATTTATTCAATCAACTATCTTTTGCGCCGACTCGCTGGATGGCCTGATGCTGATGACGACGGATTTTGAGGCGGGAGTATTGCTTTTCTCGGCGACGCTGCCGATGGGCACGAGCACGTTTGCTTCGGGGAAATAGGTGGCGGCGCAGCTGCGTGGTATTGAATAAGGGATCACAAGAAAGCTTTTGGCCACGCGTTCTTCGCCCTCGAAGTGGCTGATGAGGTCGACCACCTGGCGCTCTTTGAGAGCCGCTTCGCGTATGTCTTCCGTGTTGAGCAGGACGACTCGCCGCTCGTTGTAGATGCCTCGGTAACGATCATCCAGACCGTAGATGGTTGTGTTGAATTGATCGTGGCTGCGTATGGTCATCATGATGAACTGTCCTGGCAAAAGGTTGTGGCGCGGCAGCTCGTGAACGGTAAAGTTGGCCCGATTCGTGGAGGTTTTGAACACGCCATCGCGCGCCAGATTCGGCAGGTAAAAGCCTCCGTCGGCGCGCACACGGCGGTTGTAATCCTCAAAGCCAGGAATAACACCGGCGATCTCGTTGCGTATCAAATCGTAATCGCCCGCGAGCTTTTCCCAATCGACACCGCTTCTTTCGCCGAGAGTCGCGCAGGCCAGGCGCGAGACGATCATGGTTTCGCTCAGCAGATGTTCGGAAGCAGGATGTAGCTTGCCCTGCGAGCGATGGACTATGCCCATGGAGTTTTCCATCGTGACGAACTGTGGCCCACCACTTTGGACATCAACTTCGGTGCGGCCCAGACAGGGGAGGATGAGCGCCTGCTCTCCTGTGATGAGGTGCGCGCGGTTGAGCTTGGTCGAGACCTGTACGGTCAAGCGGCAGCGACTCAAAGCCTCAGCCGTGAATTCTGTGTCTGGCGTAGCCGAGAGAAAATTCCCGCCTAGCGCGAAGAAGACGTGCGCGCGGCCATCATGCATCGCTTTGATCGCTTCCACTGTGTCGAAGCCGTGAGCGCGCGGCGGCTCGAACTTGAACTGGCGCGCGAGGGCTTCGAGGAAAGCTTCGGTCGGGCGCTCCCAGATGCCCATCGTCCTATCGCCCTGCACATTGCTGTGGCCGCGCACGGGGCACACGCCCGCGCCCTTCTTTCCGATCTGCCCGCGCAGCAGCAGCAGGTTGACGATCTCCTGTATGTTGGCGACGGCATTTTTGTGTTGGGTGAGTCCCATCGCCCAGCAACAGATGGTGCGTTCCGATTCGATAAACATCCGTGCTGCTTCTTTGATCTGCTCGCGGCTGATGCCGCTTTGCGCGACGAGCTCATCCCAGTCAAAATCTTTGACCGAGCGCGCGAACTCCTCAAACCCTGCGGTCTTTTCTTCGATGAAGATTTTGTCCAGAACCGCTCCGGGTCGGCTCTCCTCTTTGGCGAGCACTTCTTTGATGATCCCTTTCAGGAGCGCGACATCGCCGTTGATACGCACTTGCAGAAAGAGGTCTGCGAGAGCAGTGCCGTGGCCCATCATCCCTAAGACTTCCTGCGGATGCTTGAAGCGATTCAAGCCTGTTTCGGGGAGCGGGTTGATGTGTATGATCCGGCATCCATTTCTTTTCGCCGCTTGCAGCGCGGTCAACATGCGCGGGTGATTCGTGCCCGGATTCTGACCAATGACGATGATTAGTTGGGCCAACTGGAAATCTTCGAGCGTGACAGTGCCTTTGCCGATGCCTATGGTCTCCGTCAGGGCCGAGCCGCTCGACTCGTGACACATGTTGGAACAGTCCGGCAGGTTGTTTGTCCCGAACTGGCGGACGAAGAGTTGATAGAGAAAGGCCGCCTCGTTGCTGGTGCGCCCCGATGTGTAAAAGACGGCTTTGTCAGCAGAATCCAGAGCGTTCAGTTCCCCTGCAACAAGAGAGAACGCTTCACTCCAACCGATGGGCTCGTAATGATCGCTCCCTTTTTTAAGCAACATTGGCTCTGTGAGGCGTCCCTGTTGGCCCAGCCACAAGTCCGACTGACGTGAAAGCTCCGTGACGCTCCAACGACTGAAGAATTCTGCTGTGAGGCGTTTGGTCGTCGCCTCGTCGGCGACATGCTTGGCTCCGTTCTCGCAAAATTCCGTCGCGGCGCGCTCCTCCGGGTCTGGCCAGGCGCAGCCAGGACAATCAAAGCCGTCCTTCTGATTAAGCTCGGAAAGTAATTTCAGGCTGCGCAGCGCGCCCATCTCGCGCCATGCGTATTTGGCTGTAGACAAAATGGCCGGGATGCCGCCCGCGACTTCGCGTATGGGCTCAACCTCGATGCCTGTAAAATCCTCCGGCGGCTGTGCTCGTCTGTGTGCGGCGTTTGTCGTGTCAAAGGAATTTAAGTCGTCGCTATCATGTCGGCTGCTCTGATGACCTTTGGAGGGCGTATCGGTATGGTCGCGCAGATTTTGTCGGCTTCGACTGAGGTCTTGCTCATCCGAAGTATAGTGGCTATGTTGATTGGCTCCTCTGCTCTGCTCTGTTGGCCGATCTTCGTCCGCCACATTTTCTGTACGGGTACTCTCGTCGCTCATGGCAAGCCTCCGATTCAGCCCAGCCCCCTGGTTCGCCCGCTTATACGGATGAGTTGAGCACTACTATAAATTAAGTTTGAAGGGCTGAACAACTCTCGCGCCGACAGAGGGTTCTACAACAGTAGAGGTCGGCGCGTCGGCTCTGGTGGATTGAGGCCGTCACAGGTGCTTTGATTGCAAGGTAATCGGGCGAGAGAGCGCTCAAACAGGAAAGAGACTGTTGTTGACACACTGTCAACAACAGTCTCTTTCCTGTTTGCTCGAAGCTGCGTGTAAGGCAAAGAGGAGACGACAAAAATCGCCGCTTTAGTTGAATCTTTAGTTGCCTCTTTCGTCGCCTCTTTAGTCTCTATGCCTGAATCAACTCGCGCACGCTTTCCGTGGATGGAAAGTAGGCGCGAATGCCTTGCTGCGGCGGTAGCCCACAGCACTCCATAAAGTGTCGCAGGCTATCATGCGCTTCCTCTACGACCCACGACTGATCCGGGTGATCCCAATCGGGGCGTATGCGCGTGGTCTTGCCCGACTCCAGCAGAACCTCTCGCGTATTCGAATCTCTGATAGAGACCTGACACGTCACTTCCGGCCCGTCGTTTCTCAGCAGCAGCTCGCGCCCCGCCTCGTTCAAGCGCATGTCAATCGTCTGCTTTGGCGAGAGCGAGAGTTCGTGTAAGCGGAACCAGAATTTGTTTTCAAGCTCCAGACCACGCCAGCCTGAGAGCCATAGCTCGGCTTTACGTTTCGCCCCCTCGGGCGAGAGCGTGAGCGAGAGTGATTGAGCGGAAGCGCCGCTGCGCTCAATACTGATCGAGTCCTCGATGGCCGAAGCGGCCTCTAAGGCAATCGCCGCCGAGAGCGTGGGCGAACGCATCAGCCAGTGGTAGGGGGCATCGGGCGGCGTTTCCGGGCGCGGAGCGATACGGTGTTCAAGTGTTGTGACCGTATCGCGGACGAAATAGATTTCCGGGACGGGCTTATTGCCTCCGCCAAACATTGGCATCCGCGCCACGTCGCCGAGCAAGGTGTTGCCGTCGCGTCGAATGTCCTGCCACTGTGTCGGCGGGCTTTCCAAATCCGACTCGTAGAAAGTGTTGCCGGACTTGTCTGAAAGCTGGTGCGATTGGCCGGCGTTGCCCAGGATCACGATTACTCCTCCGTTGAGCAGCGCATGCACTTCGTGGCCGGGCGTGCGCGGCGTGGTGCTAAGCTCCGAGTAAGGGATATAGTGCATGCGTCCGCCGAGCCATTCATCGCCCTCCCAGACCTCGCCCGGATTCATCTCGAACCGGAATTTACTGTTAATCCCAAGCTCGTGCCGGTCTATGTGTATGATGCATCCTTCGGCGTCGTCCGCTCGGACTTTTTGCACGGGTGTTCCACCTTCTGGCACGTAGTTGGGATTCGCCACGAGCATGATCCAATGGGTCGGCGTCAGCTTCCGCCACGCATAGGGGCGCACGACGTGTCCGCCCGCGGCAAAATATGTGCTGCTCATGGAGATTACAGGATAGTCGCCGCGCTCGTATGCCTCCTGCGATTTCTCGAAGACATCGACAGGGTCATGCGTGTTCCCGGTCCCAAACTGTTTGATGAACCAATCTATGACGCTCGCGCCCAACTGATAACCTTGCTTAATATTGATCTCGTTTTTTAAGCCCGGTTCGTCTGCGGTGTGATTGAAGATCGGCTCGGTGAAGAAAGAGCGACCGACCTGAGCGTAGATGGATTCGACGCACATCCCGAAGCAGTTGCCGTTCTCCGCCATATCGTCATAGACGAGCTTGTAAAAGATCGCCTCCCAAGTTTCGTTGACCCACGTCGCGGGATTGATGTTAATCAGCGTTCCGGCGTCTATGTCGCTATAGGTGTCGGCGTATTGTTCTTTCGAGAGGTCGTCGGTGGTGAAGTTTTCAAAGCTCCAAACGCCGCCCTGCGCGCGCAGAGACCGGTTCGGATCAATTGGCGTTCCGGGCTGTCGCATGCCACAGACCATGTTGAAGTAACCGTCATTAAACTTGACTAGCCCTTTATCCAAGTCCCAGCCGTTGTCCACATCGTAAAGCCCTATGATGCGGCCCAGCGCATCGTCCGGGCTTGCTACATCGTGCTCTCTTCCTTGAAAGTCAAACGCCACCGCCGTCTGGCCCTTTGTGAAACCCGGAATCGGAACGTTGCGTTTGACATTTACTTCCGCCTTGTAATAACCGCTCCCCGGCATACGACCCTTGAAGATCGGCCCTGAGTTCGTCCCGACGTTGGCTATGACGTAGACTTGCAAGCCGCTGCTGCCCACTTCGTCGCTGTCGGTAGCCGTAAAACGCTGGATGTAGAACTCAAGTTGCTTGACGGCCAGCCCGCGTTTTTCGAGCGGAGCCTTTTCGTCCCAGACGAAGACGCCGTGCTCGAAATTATTAAAAATCTTGCCAGAGTTGGGCGAAGTCAGCTGGCCCGAAATGGGAAAGCCGAAATCGCCCGTCGGGCCGCCGAACGTCTCTTCCCAAGCTTTCAGGATCGGGCCTCTGACATCCCACGCGCCCGTCTGCTCGCTCCAGTAGATCGCGCCGTTCTGAAAGCGGCTGAAGCTCCCGACCATTTGGCCGTCCTTTAAGACAAGCTCATGGTCCGTTATTGGATAACCCAGTTCTCCGGTCACGCCGCCCAGACTGTTCCAATAGTCGCGAATCTCTGCCGCGACCATACCCATGCCCACCCCTTCTAGCCAGTAAATACTGCCGCCGTCAAAATGTGATTCGAGGCCGCCGCTCGCGTTGATGGTGGTGCTGGTGAGCGGGATACTTAACCAGCCGGCGATGTCGCCGTGCAGTTTGTATCTGTCATAAATCTCGCCATAGACGACGCACTTGCGCGAGAGGTCAATCTCGCCCTGAATCTCTTCCCGGAAGTAGATCATCCCGCGCTCGAAGTAGGCCGCTTCACTGCCATCTGGCAGCGTAAAGGTATCCTTCACGGGACGACCCAGATATTTTTGCAGGCCGTCGGCGCTGCCCGGAAGAGATGGCGCGGAGACGAGCGTCTGCCACAAACTGAAGATGGAGTTTGAGATGAACACCGCGCCGAAATCGTTCGTCAGAAAAATGACGCCTTTCTCGAAGCGTTGCAGAGTTGCTGTTCCGTCAAAGACGAGTTCGGGCATGCCGTCGCTTGCGCCGGTCACGCTGTCGCCGCCCAGGGCGCTCCACTTTTTACAGATCGGACTATTTACCGGTTCACACATAGATCAAGTCCTCCACGAATAAGTCGGAAAGTGCCCCTCTCATCTTGCCGCTGGGTGATTGAATAGCCGGCGCGCGCTTAACCTGTGCGCGCCAGTCCGCTCGCACGAAAGCTGCGCGCTCATTAATGCTTCAACTGGGCGACCTGCTTTTTGAGGTCTGCGATCTCCTGTTGAAGCTTAAAGACCAGCGCGGCCAGATCAACCTTCATGTTCTGATTGACGACCAGGAGCTTGCCTCCGACTTGCAGGTCATTGGAAACCAGCAGGCCGACACCGTTGCCCTCCAGGCGCACGCCGCCCGCATAGCCGCCGCCTTCGTTGATGACCAGCGTATCCGTATCCGGCATGTGTGAAAGAGCAATGCCAGTCTTTTTATCCGTATCCTTTACCTTCGGATTGAAGAACATCAGTTTGCGCGCTTTACAGAGGAGTTCATCCTGCCCGATTCCGAAATCGCCTGTCAGCACGCCGATCGTCGCGCGCTTCATTCGTGCTTCATTGATCCTGATATACTCCGAGCTTTTACCGGCAATGTCATCCAGCTTGAGCGTCCCTTTGAGGACGACCAGATCACCGTCAAGTTTGATGTCGCTAAGCATAGTTAACCTCCAGAAAGTGTGTGTTTGTGTTTTGATGAGACAATCGAACGCAGTTTGCGGTTGTGAGGCCGAAAGGGGTTGATGGTCGTGAGATGATGCTACATTCCGTGTCCGTGCCGGCTTATAAGGGTAGTGCGAGCGATCTTCAGACCAGCGCCGAAGAGATTGCCCACGCACTATGTCCGACGTTCACATACAGCAACAATCATGCCCGATGAATGCCGTTCGTCGCCCTTCGGAATTGACCAGAGAAAATCTTATCTTTCATCAAGCACGCACTCGGGGCGTGTCTTCTTTAGTAGACACATGCTATCCGCATAGCTATACGCGCAGGCTAAGCTTTAAATTGAATTGATGCGAGTGAAGGCTTACAGAGACTTAACGGACGAGGTCAGGCAGAGAAGCTGGAAGAGTCAACGACGAAGCGATAGCCGACGCCGCGTACGGTCAAAAGGTGTTTAGGCTTCGCGGGCTCGTCCTCAATATAGCGGCGCAGGCGGACGATGAAATTGTCTATGGCGCGCGTGTCGGTATCTTCGCGCAGACCCCACACGTCTTCGAGCATCGCCTTGCGCGAGACGGCGCGGCCCGCGTGCTTAATCAGATAACGTAAAAGCTCGACTTCCATCAAGGTCAAGCGCACGGTGCGCCCGCCGACGCGAATCTCCAGCGCGCCGAAATCAATGGTCTTCCCGTCGAAGCTAAACAGATCGTCCGGGACTGGCGGCGGCGCATCATTCCGGCTTGCGCTCGCTTTTGTCCCGCTCGTCTGAGTCTCTGCCGCTTGGCCCTCACCCTGGGCCAACGAGTGATCTTGAGACCAGCGAGAGCGACGCAGCAGACCGCGCAGGCGTGCGACCAGGATAGACAGCTCGAACGGCTTGGGAATGTAATCGTCCGCGCCTGCCTCGAAGCCTCGCAGCACGTCTTCGGGACGACCGCGCGCGGTCAGCATCAGGATGGGCACGAACTGTCCGCCGCGACGCAATTCCGACGCGACCGTAAAACCGTCAATGCCCGGCAACATGACATCCAGAATGACCAGATCGAAACGCGCGCCCCCTTCTGTGGTGAGACGCGAGAGCGCAGCTTCGCCGTCGCCGACCGTCTCGACGCTGTATCCTTCGGCCTCAAGATTGAAGCGCAGGCCGTCGGCCAGATGTTGCTCGTCCTCGACGATCAGCACAAGGGCTTTCATCACACTTGTGCCCTCGGAAGTTGAATCGTAAACGTGCTGCCCTGCCCCAGACCCGCGCTCTCGGCAAAGACGCGCCCGCCATGTTTTCTGACCACGGAGTGAACGATAAAGAGCCCTAAGCCTGTGCCCTTGACGCGGCCTATGACGAGGCCCGGCGCGCGATAAAAGCGGTGAAAGATGCGCTTGAGCTGCGCGCGTGGAATGCCTACGCCCTGATCGCGCACGCGCACGACGACGGGATTGCCCTTCTGCGCTTCGACCTCGACAGAGATGTTGATCTCCTGATCCGAATACTTGATGGCGTTGTCTATCAGGTTCGAGACGGCGGCGCGCAGCTCCTCCATATCGCCATGCACGAGCGGGCGCTCTTCCTGATTAAAACGGGCGGCGTATTGCAGAGAGTCGGCGGGCAGATTGTAACGAGTGCGCGCCAGATCGACGCTCTCGCGCACCATCTCCGAGAGGTCTATGGTCGAAGCGTTCAGTCGGCGGCGGCGCTGTCCCGTCTGCCCCGCGCTCAAAACCTGCTCGACCGTATGAAGGAGGCGGTCGCTATCGGCCAGCATCACGCCGTAAAACTCGCGCCGCTTCTCTTCATCAACTTCGCGCGTCTGCAAAGTTTCGAGATAGAGGCGGATCGAGGCGATGGGAGTCTTCAACTCGTGCGTGACAGCATTGATAAAAGCATCGTGCTGTTCGTTACGACGGATCTCTCTGACCAGAAAAGTCGTGTTAAGCACCAGCCCGATAATGATAACGACGAAAAAGATTATGCCGAGGATGAGCAGCGCGACCTCGCGCCAGTTGAGCAGAATCCAGCCGACGTTGAGCGCCACGGCCAACACCACCAGACACGAGCCGAGCGCGATAAAGACCACCGATTTGCGACGACCACTGGCACGCATACCCGTATTGTAAAGGATGAAGGATGAAAAAGCAGGGATGAGGGCGGAGGGATGAGGGATGAAAAAGCGAGGACAGCGGCGAAAGGATGAAAGATGAAGGAAAACGATTGATTGCACGGCTCAATGAGCAATAGATTCAATCATTCATCCCTCATCCCTCCGCCCTCATCCCTTCGTTACGCTGCCTTGAGCAGATCGGCCTTGTTGGATTCGTGCGCGTTCAGGTTAATGAGCTTGATGGATTTTGCCAGGCCCAGAGCCTGTAGAGCGCGTATGCCCCACCAATTGATGTCTATCTCGTACCAGGTGAGCCCGTGGCGCGCAGCCGTCGGATGAGCATGATGGTTGTTGTGCCATCCTTCGCCGAAGGTGAGCAGCGCGACCCAAAGGTTATTGGTCGAATCATCCGTAGTCGTAAAGCGGCGCGAGCCCCACATGTGCGTCGCAGAGTTGACCAGCCACGTCGCGTGCCAGCCCACCACGATACGCAGGAAGATGCCCCACGTCAGCATAGACCAGCCGCCCACGGCCAGCAGCAACATGCCTAGCGCGACGATCGGTATCCAGTAAAACTTATTGAGCCAGGTGTAAAAGGGGTCTTTCATCAGGTCTGGAGCGTAACGCTCCATAACTTGAGGCGGGTGTTGCTGCGCAGTGCCTTTGAGCATCCAGCCGATATGCGACCACCAGCCGCCGTCGCGCGGGCTGTGCGGGTCGCCTTCCGTGTCCGTGTAAGCGTGATGAATGCGATGCGTGACGACCCAGGAGATGGGCCCACTTTCGAGCGACAGGATGCCGCAGAGCGTTAAAAAGTATTCGACCGCTTTGGGCGTCTTATAGCCGCGATGCGTCAGCAGCCTGTGATAGCCCATGCCGATCCCCATCCCTGAAGCGATCCAGAGCAACACCGTGACGAGCAGCGCCTGCCACGAAAACAGAAAGAGCGCGGCCACCGCGCCCACATGAAAGAGCATGATAAAGCTCGCCGTCACCCAGTTGATACCGCTCTTTCGTTGATGAGCTATGTCTTGATTACGCATGAACACTCTCCTGCCAGGAAAAGTCTAAACCCAGAACTTGAGATGTTTGGGGGCAGGTCTATCGTATCAAGTTTGCGCTTCGTGGAATGTAATAGTTTTGTAAGGGCTGCCGATAAGGCGTGTGGGCCAAGCTATGTATTAAACCGCACACAGGAAGGACGAGCACGATTGAGTGTCACTTGTTGTGTCTCTATTCTCTTCTCTTCACAATTCGGTTGCAGTCTGTCCGGTCTTAGAGGATTACTTCTTCAGGCGAACGATTTCCCAGCCCGCTCTGCGTACGCCCCTCTAAAAAGAGAGGCATGCCCCGCGCGCTTAGACGGTCTTGCGTCCGTCGATGATTTCGGGATGAATACGATAGATCAAGACGTTGTTGGCTCGTCCCCAGGCATCTATGCGCGTGGCGTTGATGGCCGGAGTGAGGGTCGGGTTACGCAGTGTAATCAACTGCATGGCGCGCTCGATCTCTTCATGTTTGGTCAGGCGCTCGGCCCGTCCCGTGACCATCACGCTCTGCCAGTGCAAGGGATCATCGATCTGCTCCACTTGCAGGCAGACCTGCGCGTTTGATTCCATAAAGTCCGTCTTCATCCCCTCGGTCGTAAAAATATAGATGGCCTCGGGATCGTATGCGTAATTGATAGGCACGACGTAGGGACGCCCCTCGCGAGAGCAACCCAGATGCCCGAAGCCTATGCGCGACAGTACCGCCTCCATCTCTTCCCGAGACATATCTTCAACTTGCAGCATGCTTATTTATTCTCCTCCTGCGCTTGCTTGATTCGGAAGTATAGATGAAGGAGCGCAGCTTTCAAAATCTCTCTTTATTGAAAGTGTCGCGTCTCGTTTGAAAAGCTTTCGATAAGTGCGCGCAGATTTGCGCAGGCTGAGGGCTGGCGCGTATCATTCCTGACCGGAACACATCTATCCAGAGAGAGGTCTTGAGGAAATGGCTGAACTGATCCATCGACCGCGCCGTATGCGCAGAAGCGCTCCGCTGCGCGCGCTGGTACGTGAGGCGCGCTTCACGCCGGAGAGTTTTATCCTCCCTTTGTTCGCCTGTCCGGGTGAAGGCGTGCGCCGCGAAGTCACTTCGATGCCAGGCGTCTTTAACCTCTCGGTAGATGAAACGGTGAAAGAAGCGACCGCCGCTTATGAGATGGGCGTGCGCGGAGTCATCCTCTTTGGCCTGCCGGAGCGCAAGGACGAGATGGCGAGCGGCGCTTACGCTGAACACGGTATAGTACAGAAAGCCGTGCGCGCTCTTCGTCGCGCCATTCCTGAGATGGTCGTCATCGCTGATACCTGCCTGTGCGAATACACTTCGCACGGACATTGCGGAGTGGTGCGTGAAGGTGAGGTCTTGAACGACGAAACGCTTGAGCTGCTGGCGCGTACTGCCGTCAGCCAGGCGGAGGCCGGAGCGGACATCGTCGCGCCATCCGCGATGATGGACGGACAGGTCGGAGCGATACGCGAAGCCCTGGACAACGCCGGCTATGAGCACACGGCGATACTGGCTTACGCCGTCAAATACGCTTCCGGATTTTACGGGCCGTTCCGCGAGGCCGCCGACAGCACGCCCGCCTTCGGCGACCGTCGCGCTTACCAGATGGACGCGGCGAACTCGCGCGAAGCGCTGCGCGAAGCAGAGCTTGATTACACGGAGGGCGCGGACATGCTGATGGTCAAGCCCGCGACTCCCTACCTGGACATCCTCCGGCAGCTTCGCGACCGCTTCGATCTGCCGCTGGCCGCCTATCAGGTCTCGGGCGAATACGCGATGATTAAGGCGGCATCGGAGCGCGGCTGGATAGATGAAGAGCGCGTCATGATGGAGACACTGACGAGCATACGCCGCGCCGGAGCGGACATCATCATCACCTACTACGCGCGCGAAGCCATACGCGCCATCGCCGCAGCCGCCTCTCGTTAAAAGATCGGGCACATGAATAACGTCAAAGCAGCGCCGCCCATTTCTCGTCGAAAAAAGCTCCTGTTTTATTTCATCTCTTATGCGCTCATCGCCGTGGTGTTGTTTGCGTTCTGTGAAGTGATCGCTCGCCTGAAGGGCTTTCGACCCTACACGATCAAGCAGGCGGAGATCGCTGTCGAGCCTGGAGGAAAGTTTTTTAGAGCACACCCGACCTTAGGTTATACGCACCTGCCCGGACAATACAGGATCACGCTCTCCGGCACTTACACTTTCAGAGCGACCAACCTGGAAAACACGCTCAGAGCGACGCATCCATTGGAGACTTATGTGGAGACCGACGCGCGCCAGCAGCTGTGGATTCTAGGCGATTCCATAACCTATGGCTGGTCCGTCAGCGACGAAGAGGCGTACCCCTGGATTTTGCATGAGAGACTTAAGGATTATGAAGTGGTCAACTTCGGCGTCTCAGGCTACGGCACTCTTCATTCGCTGATCCAGCTTCGCGATGCCTTTCAGCAGGGCCGCACACCGCGCATGGTGATGCTCGTTTACGCCTCATGGCACGATGTGCGGAATACGTTTATCAGGATTCGGCGAAAGATGCTTGCGCCCTCGGCATATCTTGGCCCACTCAATCAGCCCTACGCGCGGCTCAACCGCGATGGGCGCTTGGAAATTTTCATGGACACCGTCGAGTACCGCGAGTTCCCCTTAATGCGTTACTCCGCGTTCGTACACGCTCTCGAAGAGACTTATGATAATTACGAAGAACGTCATGCTGGCAGTCATGAAGTGACCAAGGCCATCATCAAAGAGATGATTGAGCTCTGCCGGGCGCACAACACGGAACTCATCCTGGCCACGCTGACCTCCGACCCGACGACCACCGACATGATTGATTTTTTTCGCCGCGAAGGGGGCAAGACCGTTAGCATCTACGTGGACATGAACAAAAAAGAGAACAACAACATGCCTTTTGACTCGCATCCGAGCGCGCTCGCGCATAAACAATACGCTGAGATGCTGGAAGCGTTTCTGCGCAGCAACGTGCTCAATGGCTCAGAAAGATAAAGAGCGCAAGTTTAGGGTTTCTAAGTAAGACGAAGGAAAGAAAATTAACAAGGATGGACAAGAACAGGGATGAGGGCTTTAGGGATGAGGAATGAAGGAAAAGCGATTGAACAATTTCAACGTTTGAATCATTCAATCATTTCATCCTTCATCCCTCATCCCTGCTTTCCTGTCCATCCTGTTTGATTCCGCTTCCGCTTCCGCGCTTACCTGATCTGTACCTCAATCGGTCTTACTTCATGCTCGCTGTAGCCCGCGGGGTAGTTCGAGATGTTGACGCCGTAGGGCTTGTCTGCGGTGGTCGTCACGGCAAAGCGTACGGAGAGGGATTGTCCGCGCGCGGCTTGCAGGCGCAGCGCGTACGTATCGACACTCCATTCCTGTGTGATGGCTTGTTTGGGGTCTTCGACAGCGATGAGGCGCGAGCCGCAGTCCGTGCCGTTGATGAGCAGTGTGACGCGCGTCTGAATATCCGAGGGGCGCGCATCGACGGGCAGCACGGGCTGAATGTGCGCGCGCACGACGATCTTTCCGACGCGCTTGTACTTTTCTCTGGCGGGCACAAGGTATTCGACGAAGCCCATGCCTGCGCCCCAGATATAACCCTGGCCTCCGCCGAGCTTTTCAAAGCGGGCGCTCGCGGCCATCTCCGGCTTGAAGCGGTAAAAGATGTTGCCGTCCGCCTGCCAGTCCATCTCAGGCAAGGTCGCCGCGTCACCCGTGGCACGCGTGAAAGCGAACTGTCGCGGGATAAGATGCTGGTCGGCTTTGAGCAGCCAGTCGGGCGGGCTCTCTCGTTCGAGCGCGACCATCAAATCCGCGCCGCGTCTGATCTCGCGGCGCACCTCTTCGTCGCGCGCCCTCGTGTAGGTCACGCCGTAACCGCGCTTTGCATCTGGAGTCAGAATCCAGTACATCGCGCCGCCCACACCAGAGCGCGCCGCACTCTCGAAAAAGGCTTGAAACCACTGGGCCGCAGTAAAACCCTGATAGCCTTCGGGGCCGACGTTGAACTCACCCAACATCAAAGGTTTCTTTAAAGAGAATGAAGCGGCTGCGCGATTCGCTATGAACTCGCCGAGCGCCTTTGGTGAATCGACGAAGCTATCCTGATCGTCGCGCGGATAGTTGTGCACGTCGCAGTAATCTATGGTCGCGATGCGGTGTTCTTCGAGCCACTCGCGCCGCTCCCAACTTGTGCGATAGCCCCAAGTGCCGGGCGTGACCAGATGATCCGGGTCAAGGGATTTAATATAGGCGCTCATCTCCGCGACCCACGCGCGACGCTCGGCCCAGCGGCCCGTCAGGGCCTGCGCCTCGTTCATCAACTCGTAACCCATAATCATCGGGTCGTCACGATAGAGTTTACCCGTGACGGTGTTGCGGCGCGTGACGATTCTCTCTATGTGCTGGCGATAGAGACGACGCGTCACGTCGTTCGTGTAGAAGAGCATGGCGCGCTCGATGTTGATGCCGTAAGGCTTCGCGTCGTCCGCTGCATCATCTATGCCTGCCCACTTCAGATACTGAGAGACTCCGCCCGTGTCGCGCCACCAATTGACGAGGGTCAGTTGCACGCGAATATTGTTGCGCGCCGCTTCGGCGATCACACGATCTAGCTGAACGAAAGCCTCTTCGTTCCATTCATCAGGCGCAAAGCGAAACGGATGATTGCGCGGCCAGTCCTCGCGGTCGCCGCCCACGGATTTGACGGCAGAGTCAGGGCCGCCCTCGCCGTGCGCCCACACGCGCACCACGCGCAAGCCCTGACGCGCAGCCTCCGCGAAAGTCTCCGGCATGCGCGCGCGATCTTCGTCCCTGTACATCACTGAGATGTTCGCGCCCGCGAAACGAAAGGGCTTTCCGTCCAGGGTAAAGGTTGCGCCGCGCGTGCCTATAAAGCCTGGGCGGGTGGCATGTCCCGCGCGCTCACCTTGCTTCAAGGCAAAGAAAAACGCCGCCCCCACAAAGATCGAGAGCGCGGCGTAAAGAATCTGCTTCTTACCCATTACCAGAAAGTTCAAAGAGAGGAATGATAGCGAACGATAATCTTCGGCTAGCGAGGGTCTGTCAGTCTGACGAAACCTATGATAGCGCAGACGGAGGCGAGAACGACGAACAGATTAAAGAAAGCGCCGACGCCGAGCACGAGGTCGGAATCATTCTGAATCGCGCCGACGGCCAGCACCAGAAACTGCAAGTGATAAATGATTAAACAGACGGAAGCGAGCGCAAACCAGCGCGTCGATGGGCCAAAGGCGCGCGCGCGTGCAAACCCTAAGACGGCGGCGATGATCCAGCCAACGACGCCGGCCACCAGCAGTAACACGACCACCAACCCGAAATAAGTGGGCGGCGTATATGTCTGGTTCTGCGCAAGAATTGCAGTGAGCATCAAAAAGTATCTCTCCTAAAAAAGGTTTCTTCCCAAGGGAAGAATTTTACAGATCAAAAACAGACCGAAGCGCCGTCTGCGCCCGCACAAGCGCTGTTTGCGGGCGATTGCCAGGGAGCGCAAACGGCGTCTCTCTTAATGTTCTTAAAACCCAGCGGACAAGAGTGCGACCACTGGCCGCGCCTTATAGATATAGACGGCGATGCCAGACGGGCCACACCCCTCGCCGCATATCAAAGCACACTCCTTCACTGTGAGAGAGCGCTTGCCATGACATACGGCTATTGAGTGATGTGTATCTCCTCTTCCTTGTTGACGCGGCGCACGAAAAAGATCAGCGCGCAGATAAACGCCACGACTGTCGCTCCGATGGCTCGCCACAAGTGCGTGTGCCCACCCTGCAAGTCCGAGAAGGTCGCAAACTTGTAGTACTCCCAGATCGCGAAGGCAGTTGCAGCGAGTCCAATGACCCAGGTCAGAATATCTATCAGGCTCTTCATGATGAACCTCCGGCGTTCGCGTTCGAGATTTGACTATATTGGCAAAAGGAAAAACCGCTAACGACACTGCTCAAAGTTCACAAGAGAACCGCCTGTTCGCAAACAGATACTACTCCCACAAGACGGTCTATTTTTAACTGCGTGCATGTTAACGCCACCTTACGGGTGAAAGCAACCCCCTAAAGCGGGCCGCCGCCGAAGCACTGATGCTTTAGCCTGTACGCAGCCGCATGGCATCACTCTGGCGCGGCAGCGTTTGAATCCCCTGCTCGCGCAGCCTCGCCAGCACGTTTTCACTGCGCACGGATGGGTCTATCTCAAACACACGCACGCGTCCGTCCCGATCCTTTATGTCCAGCACTTCAAATTTCCGGCCATCCAGATCGACGGCCCGCACGCCGCAGCTCTGCACCTTTTTATAAGGTATAAATTCCGGCCCGGTCGCCATAACCCTGACGATGCTTTTTTCGCGTATCTGTATTTCGACGGGCGCGACGGAGTTGAGCCAGCCCAGAAAGCAGAAGACCAGACTGATGCCCAGACCCGCCGCGACGGGCAGCAATGAGACCATTCCGCCATCCTGTTTGACGAGCCGCACCACAGTCCACAGGATAATCATAAACAGCACGGATTTTGTCGCGATGGGTAAATAGTAGTAGCGCAGCCAGTGAGACCATGACAGATGCCGCCGGACATAGCTCCACTCGAAGCGCGGTTCTCTCCACTTCAACAACACCATGTTTTCACTAAATCGGCTCATGAGTCTGCGGCGCGTGATGATTCGTTCTTTATCGAGTGCGCGTTTTCTCTTCGTCTCAAAGAATGATTCGCTTGTCTCCGGCGCGGCGAGTGACGCGCTCGCGGTCGAAGTATTCAAGGAGCGGTATTGCGTACTTGCGCGAAACGCCGGCCATCTCTTTGAATGCGGCGACATCGATTAAGCGCTCAGGCTCGTGGCGCGCGCCGTACTCCGTGAGTCTGGCTTTGAGCCCGGCGAGCGCGTCGCAGTGAAAGAAGAGATCATTCTGCACGCGCACCAGCCTTCCGGCTTCGATCAGCAGTTGCAGAATCTTGCGCCCGTGCTCTTTCCTGCCCGCCGCTGATGCTGCCGTGCCGATCTGCGAGAGAGCTTCGTCAAAGGTAGGCGGCTCAAACGCCGCGCGGCTGTAGAGCTGTTCCAGCCCGTCTCGCAGCGCAGCGTCTTCGGCAGAGAGCGAGAGACTATGCGAAGCAATGCGCACCACCTCTTTCTCTGAGACGACCCGGCCAGCTTTTTCCAGCTCTGCGATGACGGCGCGGAAGACTTCCGCCGGGGCATGCGTAAAGTGTCGCTCGCGCAGAGTCTCGCGCATCAGTCCGCGCGCGAGCGGCTCTCTTTTGTGAAATGCTTCAACTTCGGCAAGCGCCAGTTGGCCCAGTTGGTCAAAAGCCGCGCGCGAGACCAAGACACCCTCCGCATCGACCACTGCGCCGCGAGTGATGGCTAACTGGGCGGCGCGCTCCAGCACCTCATCGAGCCAGCCCGTGCGCGCCGCCAGCTCCGCGCGCCGCATACCCTTCTCTCCGCTGGTCTCTACAAAGTAAGCGACTCTCTCACTTTCGTCCGCCTCAGAGAGCGCAGCGAGGCGCGCGTGCATCAGCCCCGCTTCGCGCCCGCGATGTTTTACTGCTGACGAATCGAGCACGCGCCCACCCCCGGTGGTGCGCGAGGGCGAGTAAGAACGGATGATAAAGCGCTCGCCGGGCAGGGCCACAACAGGAGATTCCAGACGAAGTTGCGCAAAGCCGCTCTCGCCGGGCGCGAGCTCGCCCACACGGGAGAGCACACGCACGCGCCCCAGGACTTCCGCCGCGCCTAAGTGAACACGCACACGCGAGCGCGAGCGCAGGGGTCTAGAAGCGCTTTTCAGAACGTCCAGTTGTACGTCCATGATCTGTGTAGGACGCAATCTATCTGTCGGCGCGAGCACCATCCCGCGCTCGATTAAACTGGCTTCGATGCCTCCCAGATTGACGGCAGTCCGCTGACCTGCAAGGGCGCGCTCGACCGCCTTGCCGTGTACCTGCAAGCCGCGCACGCGCACGCGTGAGCCGACGGGCAGCAACTCCATCTCGTCGCCTTCACGTATTTCTCCGGCGACGAGCGTGCCAGTGACGACCGCGCCGAAGCCGCGCATAGTAAAGGAGCGGTCGATGGGAAGACGCGCTACTGTCTCAGCGGAGCGCGCGGGGAGACTACGCGCCAGTGCGCCGAGCGCAGTCTTTAACTCTTCGATGCCAGCGCCCGTGCGCGAGCTGACGGCAACTACGGGAGCGCCCTCCAAAAATGAGCCCGCGACCAGCTCTTCCGCTTCGGCGCGCACAAGCGCGAGCAGTTCTTCGTCGACCATATCGGTCTTGGTGATGATGATAAGACCGGCTCTGGTTTCGAGCAGTCGGCATATATCGAAGTGCTCGCGCGTTTGCGGCATCACGCCCTCGTCGGCGGCGATCACGAGCGCGACCAGATCGATGCCGTGTGCGCCAGCCAGCATATTTTTGACGAATCGCTCGTGGCCCGGCACATCTACGAAACCGAGCGTGCAGTCGCCCAAGGGAAGCTCCGCGAATCCCAGATCAATCGTGATCCCGCGCCGCTTCTCTTCCGGCAAACGATCCGCATCCACGCCCGTCAACGCGCGCACCAGCGAAGTCTTTCCGTGATCTATATGTCCGGCTGTGCCGACGATGATCGAGCGCATAAAAAAAGCTGTGACGAGTGACAAGTGACGAGTAAGAAGACGAGCGACAGCATAAATCCCCGGCTCGTCACTTGTCACTCGTCACTCATTGCTGTTTTATTTGACTATATCAAAATCGATCCACTGCGTCGCCGTGCGGTACTTATCATCGGCGAGCATGTCTGTGACGATGACCTGTAGCACATATTCTCCGGGCGTCATGTCCGTGCCGAGCCGTAAAGCGCCGCTGGTAATGAGCCGCTTGAGGTCTGTTTGATTGGTTACGTCGAGCGACCGCGGATTGCCCGTAAATACCGGCTCGCCGTCGCGAAAGATATGCACCTGCGTATGCACCTGCGGTCGTCGCGTGGCCTTGTCCATCCGCGCATTAAAGATCAGGTAGTCGTATTGCAGCACCATCCCGCGTTTGAAACGGCGCACGACGGGGTTGGCCTGCGGGTCTGTCGTGTCCGGCGTGTCATCCACTCCCTGCGGGACGCTCAGGTCTGCGCTGCCCGCAGCAGGAGTCCCTGTGGCCGGAGCAGCCGCCGCCGCTTTGGACGAAGGATCACTGCCGCTGACGACCAGGCCGGAGAGCGCCAGGCGATTTTTGCCGATGTTCGGAATCTCTATAAACTGAGTGGCAGAACCGACGCGCTCTGTGGTGGAATCGCGCAGCGCTGCTCGAAGCTGATAAGCCCCGGCTTTTTTGACCGGAAGATTGACCGTATAAGTAAAACCATTTTGTACGGCGCGCTCGTACACAGCGCCGCGCAGGCGCAGCGTATAGGTCTTATTAACCTGATCGACGATCGTTCCATTATCGCCGAAGGTAATGACGAGCACATCCAGCACGGCCTTTTGCCAACCGTCCTCCTCCTTCGTAAACGTCACGTCGTGCCCGTCTATGTGAATCAGCGAGCGAACGAACGAGCCCGTCTTCGGATCGTTACCGAAGAGCGAAGTGAGGCGCAGATCAATACCGTTGGCGTTGAAGGGCGAGGTGAGCGCCGCGACCAGTTGGTCAACGCGCGTGCGCGGGACAGCGCGCGCCTCGTCATTCGCTATGCCGTAAAAACCGTTGCGCGTGCGCACGCGCAGCCCCGCTCTCTTGACCTTGACCGAGAGAGTATAAAAGCGACGACTGCCGGTCTTCGGATCGAAGGTTGATTCTTCGGGGCGATAGCCGATCAGGTAGTAACCTTTTTGATCGTCGAACACACGGCGTATACCGCCGCTTAGATCGTTCGTATTTTTGATGGAGAACCCGCCCGTTTGTCTTGCCAGATATTCAGGGCCGCTATGCGACTCGAAAAACTCGTTGCGGCGTTTGCTCAAATTCTCTTCGATTTCAGCCGGACTGAGACCGGACATATCGTCCTCGGCGGAAAAGCCGAGCGTCGGCAGACCGCGCGGATCCATCGTGTAGATGACGACCGAAGCGCGATTAGCCAGATCGGTCAAACGTCGCAGCGAATCAACGATGCGGTCGCTGCGTCCAGTCCCCTGCCTGCCGCTCTCGGTCTTACTCGTTTTGATCGAGTTGACGCTCGCGAATGCCTCAAAGCCGTCCGTGATAAGCAGGACGGATTTGCGACCGGGCAAATCTTTCAGGCCGCGTATGATGTAGTTGAGCGCGCCGAGCGTGCCGATGGTAAACAGCTCTTCGCGGAACTGGTCTGCGTCCTCATTGAGTTCGAGGGCATTTCTGGCGGGATCATTTTCGTCACTATTATCCCCATCACTTTTGATCGGGGCAAAGGCTGAGATGCCTGCGCGCCCCTGCGGATTCCAGCGCACGCGCTCGATGGCGGCGCTAAGCTGCCGCTTATCCGAAGTGAACTGCTGCAATGCGCCCATGCCGCCGCCCGTGCGAATGATCGCGACCAGATCGGTGGGCTGCATTTGATCGTCTACGAACTTGCGCAGCGCACGGCGGACAAAGTGCGCGCTCTCGAAAGATAAGCCCAGATCGTCAACCACTAGCGCGATGGTGCGGCGCACCTGTTCCGGGCGCAAGCGCACGGGCGGAGCGGGCGGCGCATTCTTGTCTTTCGGCGCGGCCATCGCGGGCGCGCCTTCTTGCAGTGCAGCGCGCTCGGCAGAGACGTAGGAAAAGTTTGTGATCTTCTGCGGGCGCTTCTCTTCAAACAACTCGAAATCTTCCGCCGTCAGGTCTGTCACCTGTTTGCCCTTAGAATCCGTGACCACCACATCGACCTGCACAAGATTGGAGGTGAT
>Ga0190273_10000249_pt1 | contig 24125 bp, 20 predicted proteins | sample Popmic504IS_FD_134513 | JGI IMG/M metagenome (GOLD analysis project Ga0190273, IMG submission 134513) | Populus adjacent soil microbial communities from riparian zone of Shoshone River, Wyoming, USA - 504 IS | ecosystem: Environmental > Terrestrial > Soil > Riparian zone > Trees stand | place... | reverse complement strand
GCGCGCGATGAGCGCTTCGAGCTGGCGCTTGAAGACGACCTGAATCCCCGAGCCGAGGTTGGCGCGCTCGTTCATGAGCGCCGTGATGGCGGTCGTCCAGCCCTTGTTGACTTCGCCGAGGACTTGACCGGCGTGGACGCGCACATTCGAGAAGAACACTTCGTTGAATCCCGAATCGCCGGACATCTGCCGCAAGGGACGCACGCTGACTCCCTCGCTGTGCATGTCTGCGAGCAGGCAGGTGATGCCTTTGTGCTTCGCCGCTTCCGCGTCCGTGCGAACCAGCAGCAGACACCAGTCTGCCATCTGCGCAAAGCTCGTCCAAATCTTTTGACCGTTGATGATAAAGTCTTCGCCGTCGCGCGCAGCCTTTGTCCCTAAGGCCGCGAGGTCTGAGCCTGCGTTCGGCTCTGAAAAGCCCTGACACCAGATTTCCTCGCCGGAGAGGATTGGCGGCAGATAACGCGCCTTCTGTTCATCTGTGCCCATCGCGATGATCGTTGGGCCAACGAGCGACAGACCTATGGTTCCTATCAGTTGCGGCGCGTTGGCTCGGGCCAGCTCGGCCTGAAAGATAGACTGCTCCATCAGCGACGCGCCGCGCCCGCCGTACTCTTTGGGCCAGGAGATGCCCGCCCAGCCGCCGTCATAGAGCTTGCGTTGCCAGTCGTGCAGATACTGTATGTAGGCCTCGTTATCTTCCGAGCTTGTCGAGCCGCCGCCCGTCCACTCGGCAGGCACATTTATTTCGAGCCACGCGCGAAACTCATCGCGAAATTTTTGCTCACTCGGCGTTAGATTCAAGTCCATGATTCAACCTCTAAGTCGTTTGTATCGTACTCTGTTCAGCACGCGGCTTTGACGCCTCCCACAGTAACTCGGATACGTCCAGAACTTTTACATCGCGTTCGCCTTTGCGCGCGTTGATGCCGTCTTCCATCATCGTCATGCAGAAAGGGCAACCGACCGCTAGTATGTCCGCTCCAGTGGCTATGGCTTCCCGCGCGCGTTCCTGATTGACGCGCTGACCCGCGGGCTCATCGACGAAGCTCAAGCCGCCGCCGCCGCCGCAACAAAAACTCTTATTACGACTGCGCTCCATCTCCACACTGCTCGCACGCGAAGAGATTTGCACCAGCTCGCGCGGAGCATCGTAAACATTGTTCTGCCGTCCCAGATAACATGGATCGTGAAATGTAATCTTCTTATCCGAATCCGCAAAGGGCTTGAGCCTGCCCTCCGCAACGAGCCGTGCTAGATATTCGCTGTGATGATAAACCTCGAAGCGGCCTCCGTACTGCGGGTACTCGTTCTTAAAAGTGTTGAAGCAATGCGGGCAGGCCGTGATGACTTTCTTGACTTCGTAACGGTTCAAGTTAGAGACGTTCTCCTTTGCCAGCGTCTCGAACAAAAACTCGTTGCCGATACGACGTGCCGGATCGCCTGAGCATTTTTCTTCACGGCCCATAATAGCGAAATTGACTCCGGCCTGTTCCAGCAGCTGCGCCGTCGCGCGCGTCACACGCTGGTTGCGTTCTACGAGCGCGCCGCCGCAGCCGACCCACAACAATACTTCCGCGTCTTTGGCATCGCCTATCTGTTTGACGTTTAAGCCCTCTGCCCAATCAAGGCGCGTCGCCTGCGTGCCGCTGAAAGGATGGCCGCGCCGCTCTAAAGACATCACGGCTTCCTGCATGGAGTCCGGAAAATCCGCCTCTTCCATCACCAGAAAGCGACGCATGTCGACGATCTTGGGCATCTGCTCGATAAAGACAGGGCAGGCTTCCATACAGGCGGCGCAGGTCGTGCACTGCCACAGCGGGAGGGGAGCAGTGGCGGGCACTGTGCCGATGATCGGCAAAGGCACGCGCGCTTCCACATCCGTCGTAGGCTCTTTGTCGGCAGGCGTCTTGCCCGCCAGTGCGCCGTTGGCTAAAGCATCATCGCCGTTTGTCGCGCTCGCCGTCGAGGCGAGTCCGAATGCGTCACGCGGGCGTTCGTGCATCAGGTCACGAAGTTGAAGAATGATGTCACGCGGCGAGAGTTCTTTGCCGACCGTATGCGCCGGGCAGACGGCAGTACAACGCCCGCACTCCGTACAGGCGTCCAGGTCTAGTAGGTCTTTCCAGGTAAATCCCTTGAGGGAATTGACGCCGAAGCTTTCCGTCTTTTCGAAATCGATGTTTTTGAGCGTTGCGCCGAGCGGGACTAGATTCGCGGTGTAGATATTGAGCGGCGCGGTGATGATGTGCATCATCTTCGTGTACGGCAGCCAGGCGATAAAAGCGAAACTCACAGCGAGGTGAAACCACCACACGCCCGCGTGGGCCCACACCAACGCTTCCATGCTCATCAACGAACGAGATGCGCGCGCGATCAAATTACCGAACGGCGACCATGCTCCCCAGGGATCATTCGTCGCCGCGATGCGCCAGCCTTCGATCAAAAATCCTTGCAGGCAAAGCAGAAAGATAGCGAAGAGAATCAACGCCGCTTCACGCGTGTAAACCAGCTTCTTCGGGCGGCTGAGAAAGCGCCGCGCGGCTGCCATCCCTGTGCCGACCATGACGAGCGCGCCGAAGAGATCGACGATGAACGACTGAAAGTAAAGATAAAAGTTCCCGCGCATGATCGTCGTGCCGAAGTCCGCGTCGAGCGCCACGACGGTCGTCGCGATGGTCAGAATGACAAAGCCGTAAGTGATGAGCCTGTGAAATTGTCCGACGTAAGCGTTGCGTGCAGTGCGACGCTGCGCGACGGCATGCTTGAGCAACAATTTAATGCGCTCCGCCGGTCTATCGAAGCGTGCGATGGGCAGCCCGCGCCGCCAGCGACTGAAATGACGATAGATGCCGAAGCCCGCGATGGCCGCCGTCGGCAGCAGCAAAGCATACATCACCCAGATATGAGAAATGTTCCAGTAAATCTGGCGTGTGGCTTCCGCAGAGTTCATGTTAGTAAAGCAGCAGCGGAGACTTGTGTCTGTAAAAGTTTATTTCTGTAATGCAGCAAGTTTCTCGCGCAGGAGCGGCACGACCTTGCGGTAATCCTCAACGATACCGAAGGAGGAGTGCTTAAAGATCGGCGCGTCGGGGTCTGTGTTGATCGCCGCGATAACTTTTGCTTCTGAGATTCCGGCCATGTGCTGGCTCGCGCCAGTGATGGCGATGCCCAGATACAATTGCGGCGTGACCTTTTTGCCCGTCTGCCCGACCTGCCACGTCGGCGGAACCCAGCCCGCATCGCACGCCGCACGCGAAGCAGCCATCTGCGCTCCCATCAATTCTGCGAGCGGCTTCAACTCCGTCTCGAACGGCTCAGGCCCGCCGATGCCGCGCCCGCCCGAGACAATCACGCGTGCCTCTTCGAGCCGCGACTCGCCACCCTCCTCGCGTTTTCGTTCTGTGATGCGCGTGCGCGTGTCCGCTCTGATAGAAAGCGCGGCACGTCTTATTTCTCCCGCTTCGGCGCGCGGCGCGGCGGGTGCGAACGAGCGCGCTCGCAGCCATACGATCGCGGGCTTACGTTTTAGCTCCAGAAGAGCCTGCGCCTTGCCGCCGTAGACTTGTCGGCTGACCGTTAATGTTTCTCCGTGGACGCTCACTTCAACGCCGTCGCCGACAGCGCTGCCGCCCAGACGATAAGCGAGTCGAGGCGTGAGCTCCTGACTGTATGTGTCATTGCCAAAGAGCACTGCGCGCGGCTGTAGCTCGCCGCATAAAGCTGCTAGCGCCGTCAGGCAGGTCTCCGGCTGATATTCGGCCAGCTCCGGCTGATCCGCGATGGTCGTCGTGTCGGCGACGCGCGAGACTTCCGCTGCGAGCGCGTCCGCGTTTGTGCCGACGATGACGGCGTGCAGTTGGCAGCCAAGCTCTGCGGCCAGCCGTCGGCCCGCGCCCGCGAGTCCCTGCGCGGCCTTATCAAAACCGGCGGAGGCGAAAAGACAGATCACAACATCATTCATAAGTTACGTTGGCAGACACCTCTCCGTTTACGAGAGGTAAAAATTGTTAGAGCAGAGCGACTAATAAAAATGCCGCGAGAAGAAATTAACAGGGATAGACAGGATGAACAGGATAAAAGCAAAGCTCAACAAATAGAGTTGAGATTTTAAATCACAAATTTAAAGCACGAATGCTTTCTTCCTATTTTTTATCCTGACAATCGCTGTCCATCCCTGTTTGAATCTACCTTTGAATAAATATCTTTACAGAGTGCGCGTGACTTCGATGATGCGCTGGGCGAAGGCTTCGACTTTTTCGTCCAGCGTGTCGCCTGTGACGAACTCGCAGCGCGTCTCTTTCTGCGGGATCAACAGCTCGGCCACCTCCGTGTAAGTGTTTCCCGCGCGAGCTTCGTCCGCATCGATGCCCAGCTCGTCGAGCGTCCATTTGGTCAAAGGCTGGCGATACGACATCATCACATCGCGTACCTTTGGGATACGCGGCACGTTATGTTCGTCGTTGGTGACGGTCAGGACGACGGGCATCGACGCTTCGAGTATCTCCCACCCTGTATCCGTCTGTCGCTTGAGCCGCAAACGCCCTTCCGCCATCTCTATGTGATCGACGAAGGAGACGCAGGGCAGCCCCAACTCTTCGGCGATCAACCCGCCCGTCTGTCCAGCGCCCCAATCGCCCGCTTCGCGCCCGACCATAATCAAATCGAATGTGCCGAGCTTGCGTATGGCGGCGGCTAGCACGCGCGCGACCGCGAGCGAATCCGGATGCGTGTTGCCTTCGCTGACGACGAGCGCGGCAGCGTCCGCTTTCATCGCCAGGGCTTTGCGCAGCGAATCTTCCGCGGAAGGTTGACCAAAGGAGAGCACAGTAATTTTGGCCTGGCCCGCGCGCTCGCGAAACTGCAAAGCCGTTTCGAGCGCATTCTCGCAGAAGATATTGGTCACGAGATTGGCCGACCCCTGCTCGGCTTCGCGCTTGGCTGTGTCTACGCGAAAATCGCGCGCAGGTATTTCGGGGTCTAAAATCTGCTTGATGCAAACGAGGATGTTCATGCTAAGAAGTGAAGCGCTTCAATTTTTTACTACCTTCAAGCCTCTTTGCGCCGCGCGCGATGCGGGGCGCAGCAGACCTTGAAAGGCGATCTTGACGATCTCTTCCGCCACCTGTTCGGAGGAGAGAGCGCCGTCATGCTTAAACCAGCGCGACGGCCACAAGACCATTCCGAGCAGCGTAAAAGTTGCGGCGGTCGTGTCCACGTCGAGCAGTTTGCCTTCATCTTTAAGCTGCTTCAGAGTGTTGCGCAAAAAGTCGAAGTAGGCGCGTTTGTGGCGCGTGATCTCTCTGTTTTGTGCGGGCGTGAGCGCAGGCATCTCGTCAACGAGAATAGTCACGGCTCCCTGCCCTCTGGTCACGAGGATCGCGTGGTGAATAATCATAAAGCGCAGCCGCGCGCCCGCATCGTTGATGGCGCGCGCAGGGGTCACGACCTCTCTGTCAAGCTCTTCCATCCCGTAATTCATGATGTCGAAGAGCAGTTCTTTCTTACCGCTTATGTAGTGGTAGAGACCCGCCTTAGTCATGCCCAGAGCGTTGGCAATGTCGTTGACGGAGGTGGCGTCATAACCCTTGCGCAGGATTATTTCCGCCGCCGTACGGTAAATTTCCGCCTGGCGCTCGTTATTCGCTGTCGATTTTTTTTGGGCCTTCATGATCGCCTTTTGAAGGATTGTCTGGAAGCACGAAGAGCTTGTGCGTCAAAGGCCAGAATGCTATGTTACCGACCGTCCGGTAGGTTGTTATACATCCGAACGGCGCTCCGCGTCAACGCTAGTTAAGAAGAGCAATCATGCCCGGAACAAATTTCAATTGAGTGTATGAGAAGTAGCATTCACCACAGAGGCACAGAGCGCACGGAGGAAGCACAGAGAGTTGAGTATCGTTCTACCCTCTGTGTAATCTCCGTGTCCTCTGTGCCTCTGTGGTGAGTCTTGATGTACCTCACATTCAACTGAAAACCGACGCGAGCGGGATTTAATCAAACCTGTAGAAAAGGGTTTTTAAAATCATGTCAGCGAAGACAGATACTATCAAGTCAGCCGGTGGGGCGAGCTTTCTTACAAGCGAGGTCACAGCCGCAGAAGTCTTCACGCGCGAAGACCTCTCGGGCGCGCAGCAGATGTTCGGGCGCATCGCGGAGGATTTTATGCGCACGGAAGTTCTGCCGCATGACGAACGAATTCACGCTAAAGACTGGACTTTGACGCGCGAGCTGTTGTTGAAGGCCGGAGAGCTTGACCTGCTTCGCGTAGACATCCCGGAAGCTTACGGCGGTCTCGGGCTGGACAAGGTCAGCTCTGCCTATGTCGGCGAAAAGATCGGCGTCATGCCCTCTTTCGCCGGCTCACTCGGCGCGCATACCACTATTGGGACGTTGCCTCTCGTTTACTTCGGCAACGAAGAGCAGAAGGCGCGTTACCTGCCGCGACTCGCGAGCGGCGAATGGATCGCGGCCTATGCCCTGACAGAGCCGGGCTCAGGCTCGGACGCGCTCGCGGCCCGCACGAAAGCGACGCTCGACGCGGACGGCACGCACTATATTCTCAACGGCCAGAAGATGTGGATTACCAACGGCGGTTTTGCAGACCTCTTTACCATCTTCGCGAAAGTCGACGGCGAAAAATTCACAGCCTTTATCGTCGAGCGTGAGATGGGCGTCGTGAGCGGTCGCGAGGAACCGAAGCTTGGCTTAGACGGCTCATCCACGACGGCGCTTATTCCGGAGAATGTGCGCGTGCCGGTCGAGAACGTGCTCGGTCGCATAGGCGAAGGGCACAGGGTCGCCTTCAACATCCTGAACCTGGGCCGTCTTAAACTCGGCACGCGTAACATAGGCACGGCCAAGCAAGCACTGACGCGTGCCAGCCGATACAGCGTCGAACGACAACAGTTCGGTCAATCCATCTCGGAGTTCGGGATGATAAAGCAGAAGCTGGGCGAGATGGCCGTGCGTTGCTTTGTCGGCGATGCGATGGTTTATCGCACGCTCGGCGACGTGGATCGCGCGCTTGAACAAGGGTCGGCTGAAGATACCGCGCAGGTCTTGAAAACCATAGAGAGCTTCGCCGTCGAACGCTCTATCAATAAGGTCTGGACGAGCGAGGCGCTGGCCTTTGTCGTGGACGAGGCGTTGCAGGTTTACGGCGGCTACGGTTATTCAAAGGAGTTCCCTGCCGAGCGCGCCTACCGCGACGCGCGCATCACGCGCATCTACGAGGGCACGAACGAAATCAACCGCCTGATTATCCCGACGCGCCTTTTGAAAAACAGCGCGACGGCGCACCTCTTCACAACGGAGAGCGCCGAGCGCGCTCTCAATGACACAGATGATTCTTCTAAGGCCGATGATGCTTCACAGCCTGCCGAGTCCTTCTTATCAGCCGAGCGTGATTTATTATCGCGCGCCAGGCGACTCCTGATCTTCACGTTGGGTCGTGCTGTGGCGGCGTACGGTGTTGCGCTCGCGCATGAGCAGGAGGTGCTCGGTCATGTCGCGGATATTGCGGCGGAAGTCTACGCGCTCGAAAGCGCGCTCCTGCGCACGGAAAAACTTATCTCGGCGCGCGGCGAAGCGAGCGGCGCAGTGCAGCTTGATATTACGCGTGTTTATGCCAGCGATGCGGCTGATCGCCTGGCACACTCCGCCAAGCAGATCGTCGCTGCGCTGGTAAACGAAAGCGAAGCAGCCGAGCTTCTAGACAAAGTTCAAAGACTCACGCGGCATGTGCCCTTCAACACGGTCGCGGCACGGCGTCGGATAGCAGATTCCATCATCAAGGCTGGTCGCTATCATTTGTAAATGAGCGCGTGTAACTCATCAAACTGGAAGAGCGAAGGCGGGGCAATCAAAGTTTGAGCAACATCTATCTAGTGCGTCACGGGCAGGCGGGCACGCGAGGCGCTTATGATTCATTATCCGAACTCGGACAAAGGCAGTCGCGATTGCTCGGCGAATACTTTGGTTCGCAGGGAATAGAATTCGCGTCGTCGTACACGGGCGCTCTCGTGCGCCAGCAACAGACGGCGGCGCAAGTGCGCGCGGCTTACAATGACGCGAGCGTTTCCTTTCCCGAAGTAGTCGTCGAGCCGGGATGGAACGAGTTCAACTTTCATCAAATCTATCGCGAGCTTGCGCCTCTGCTCTGTGAAGAAGATGCTGAGTTCCGCAGCGAGTACGAAGCGGTGCGCGCTGAGATAGAGGCGAGCGCCGGGGCACAAGACGCGGACATACACAGGCGTTGGTGGCCATCCGATACCAAGGTCGTCGAAGCATGGGCCTGCGGTCGTTATCAGCACGGCGGCGAGACTTGGGAGCAGTTTCGCGAGCGTGTGGCGGCGTGCCGGTTGAAGCTAAGCGAAGCCGGAGGGGATGCAAACATAGTGGTCTTTACGTCGGCCACACCGGCGGCGATTCTAACGGGCTTGTCGCTTGGGATTCTGGACGACCACGTATGGCGGCTCGCCGCAGCGTTGCGCAATACTTCATACACAGTGCTACGCATCGATCAAGAGCAGGATTGGCGATTGCTCTCCTTTAACGAAGTGCCGCACCTCAATCGACCCGAACTGCGAACACGTCGTTGAATGTAGTAAATGTGCTGAACCCTTGCGGCGAGAACGCCCGTTGATATTGCTATCAAGCATCTCTCTTTTTTAGACGATCAAATGCGGCGGGACTAAAAAAAGGCTTAACGTGAAATCGTCACCCGGGGTTTCTGCTAGTACTGGTTAAAGTGCGGGCACGATGTTCATCAACGTATTCAATTAATTCCGACGCCGAGTTCTTCATCTCGACGATAAAGCCGTCAACCTTGCCCGTGAAATAGTTGAAGAGCCAGACTGACGGCACGGCGACCGCAAGGCCCAACACGGTCATGAATAGCGCTTCTGAGATACTGCCGGCGACCACATCCAGCCCGGAAACTTCAGCGTTCTTCATGCGCTGGAACGCGTTGATGATACCGAACACCGTGCCGAAGAGTCCGACGAACGGGGCCGTCGAGCCGATCGTCGCCAAGCCCGACAATCCCCGCCGGAACTCAGCTGTCTTGATCGTAATGGCGCGTTGCAACGCACGCTTACTGGCTTCGATCTCGTCGCCCGAGATGTCGGACGTGCCCTCGTGGGCGCGGAGCTCCTGAAGACCGGAATTAACGACCATCGCCAGGTGCGACCTCTTATGCTTGTCGCTGATATTGATGGCCTCTCTGATACGATCGTTCTTCAGTGCTTGGGCGACGCGGGGAGCAAACTCGCGGGACTGCTGTTTGGCGGCCCTGTAGGTCAGATAGCGCTCGATCATAATCGCAATCGAGTAGATAGACATCAAAGACAGGATGATTACCACTGTGATAGCGGCGGCGTTCAGATTCCTGATCGTTGCCGTGAATACTTGAGTTATTCGGCTATCGGTAATGGCATTTCCTATTCGTGTAAGATATAGAGCTACCCCGCCAGCGAAAGCGAAAATAAAGATGATTTCGACACTCATGCATATTGCGACAACCACTCGACCGGTCGAGCCACCAAGCATTTTGATGAGCCGCAGGAAGACCGGCAAAAAGAAATCGTTCGAGACGAGAAAACTCATCACGCCCATGATTACCAGGGCGCCAGTGAAAATGAAGACAACGAGGAAGACCAAATCCAGGAGCATTCTTATTGACCTTGCGAAATGAAGAAGAACACATAGACGCTCACAAGAATTGACGCTACTCCGAGCATGCCGGGGATGTATATTCCCTTGCGATAACTTATTTCTGGAGAATTGTAGATACCAGTGAAGAGTGTGGCGAACACCAACAGTACCAACTGAATCAATATAACAAGCGATTCCATCGTACCCAGGACGGCTATCCGAGAATTAGCGATATTGCTTGTCGTTGATAGCGCCACTCGAAGAATAGAGATAAAACTCACGATCCCTAGAAGCGCGAGGTCCATTCCAATCCGTAAACAATCAAAATGCGCAGCCTTCTTCTCTGAGGGGTCTACCGTTGCCGACTGCGAAACCATAAAGACATTCATTTTTATACAGTACTTGAGACCCACTTTAATAAAGACCACGAGGAATGCAGTGATAAATATTTGAATCCCATGCATACCCCTGAAAGATTTCAGAAAGCTTTCGACTGCGTCCATAAATTTGACCCCCAATTCATACTTGACGAGGAGTTAAAAGAAAAAGACGGCAAAGCTCAAGGGGTAAGCAAAAGGTCTTAATGTCTTGTGGCGTGAGTATCAGCATAACGATATTAAATTTACCGTCATCAGAAAAGCGAGGGTGAAGAAGCAATAAGATATTACTCTCGTTAATAGGTGTCAATAATAGAGTGTCAATTCCGGTGGGCAGCCGATGCGTGTTGAGTAGCAAAATCAGCCTGCGTTTTCGGTTTCGCCCGCATGTTTATTCCGATTTCCGGTACGGGCCGTAAAGGTTATTGTTGAGCACGCGTCTTTAGTTGTTTCCCACAACGCGTGCATTTTTGATAAAGCGGGCTGTCAACTTCAAAGCCTCTCTTGCTTCGGGCAATAGCTCTATGAAGATTGGCCAGACGTGCGGCAGCTTCTTGCGCACCTGTAGCTCGACTTTCACGCCGTCTCTTTCCGCCTTCTCTGCGAGGCGCAGCGAATCGTCCAGCAGCGTCTCGCTTGAGCTGACAAAAATTTGCAGCGGCGGCAAGCCCTTGAGGTCTGCGTAGAGCGGCGAGGCCAGTGGGTTCTGTGCGTCCTCCGAACCTAGATAGACCGGCGCGACGCGGCGCAAGGTATCGCCGTAAAACATCACGCAGCGACGGTTGTTCTTGTCGAGCGAGCCGCCCGTAGTCGCAAGGTCTGTGAACGGCGAATAACAGACTCCCGCTGCGGGAAGCTCGATTTTTTCTTCACGCGCCGCGATCATCGTTGCCAGCAGCAACCCGCCGCCCGCCGAATCGCCGATGAACGCGATCCGGCTCGCGCTTCCCTCCTGCTCCAGCACGTGCCTGTACGCGGCGAGCCCGTCTTCGACCGCGCAAGGAAAGCGATGTTCCGGCGCGAGACGATATTCGACCGCAAACACTCTGGCGTGTAAGGCACGCGCCAGCGCAAACGTCGTGCGCCTGTATGTCGCAACAGAGCCGCCTATATAACCGCCGCCGTGAAAATAAACTACGACCGTCTCAGTCTTCGTGTTCGCGGGCAAGACCCATTCGCCGCGGACACCATTTTGCTCGACCTCTTTCAATAAGATGTCCGGCGGCGTGTGCCTGGGAATCCGGCGAGGGTCTGTCATCAACTCGCGAGCAATACGCACGAACTCGTCATCGTCCTCGGCGGGCCGTCGTTTGAACTGCCAGCGCAGAAGTAGAGAAAGGATGCGACTTTGTAGACTCAACATGATTAGAGTGCTGGATATTAAGGATGTGCTATCAAAGGCTCTTTGTCTTGTGAAGATTTCGTCTTGTCTTCAGGATTTTTCTCGAAGCTTATCAAGTTCACCGCCAGAGAGACGATTCATGACAGCCATGTAACTGACGGGCGCGGCGCGATGCACCACGTCTATGATGCGCGCGTCCGTGCCTATGAGGATGCGTTTCGAGCGGCGTTTGATCCCGCGCAGGATAGTTCGGGCGGCCACTTCAGGGGTCGTGCGCGAAACCTTCGTGTGATACTCGACCAGCTTTTCTTTCGTGGAAGCGTTTGCCTGCGCGCCGACTTTGCCCGCGCGCGCGATATTGGTCGCCACGCCGCCCGGATGAACGCAGGAGACCGTGATGTTCGTCTCCTTTAACTCGTGGCGCAGTGCCTCTGTAAAGCCGCGCACTGCGAATTTACTGGCGCTGTACGCGGCATTGCCCGGCGGCGCGATAAATCCGAAGACGCTCGAAACATTGACGATGTGCGCCGCAGGCTGCTTGTGCAGGACTGGCAGAAAAAGTTTCACACCGTAGACCGTTCCCCAGAAGTTGATATTCATCAACCACTGCATGTCTTCTATGGAGACTTCCTCGACCGTCCCGAAGAGCGATACTCCGGCATTGTTGACGAGATGCGTGACGCGCCCGTGCTCTGCGACGACAGCCGAGGCGAACTCACGCATCTGGCCTAGCTCGGCGACGCTCAGCACATGCTTTGAGATTCGCACGTTGGCGCTCTCTATCATTCGCGCCGTTTCATTCAGCCCATCGGCGTTGACATCCGCGATGGCTATGCCGGCGATTCCTTCAGCAGCCAGCAGCACGGCGAGTGCACGCCCTATCCCTGAAGCCGCGCCCGTCACGACAGCGACGCTTTCATTCGTTAAACTCATATTGACAGATTAGGTAAACTCCCTAATATCTCTTGTCAAGTCTTTATGAGCATTGAGCCGAACTTAACAGAAGCATGGACGGGCCTGCCAAGCGTGCAAACACACGCGCGGATCGCGATCATCGGCAGCGGCTTTGGTGGCCTTGGCACGGCCATCCGTTTGAAGCAGCAGGGTATTGATGATTTCGTCGTCCTGGAGCGCGCAGGCGATGTCGGCGGCGTCTGGCGCGATAATAATTATCCGGGCTGCGCCTGTGATGTCGAATCACATTTATATTCTTTCTCGTTTGCGCCGAACCCGGACTGGAGTCATAGCTTTTCGTCGCAGTCTGAAATTTGGGACTACCTGCGGCGCTGCGCGAAGGACTACGGCGTGCTGCCGCACCTGCGCTTTCATCATGAAGTGCGCGAAGCGGTGTGGGACGAGGACAGGCAGCGCTGGCGTCTGGAAACTTCAAAAGGGACATACACGGCCAACGTGCTTGTAGCCGCCGCAGGTTCTTTGAGCGACCCTGCTATCCCGAAATTGAAAGGACTGGAAACCTTTAAGGGCAAGGTGTTTCATTCGGCGCGCTGGGATCACGAGTTCGACCTGAAGGGACGCAGCGTCGCCGTCATCGGTACGGGCGCGTCTGCCATACAGTTCGTGCCCGCCATCCAGCCCCTCGTCGAAAAGCTGTTTGTGTTCCAGCGCACTGCCCCCTGGATAGTCCCGCGCCGCGACAGACCTTTGGAGGAGAGCGAGCGCCGTATGTTCCGGCGCTTTCCCCTTGCCCAGCGCACGAGGCGTGCGGCAATTTTCTGGCTGCGCGAATTGTTCGGCTACGCCTTTCGCCATCCATGGGCCATGAAGTACTTCGAGCGCATTGCACTACGCCATCTGGAACGATCAGTGGCCGATCCCGCCTTGCGCGCAAAGCTCACGCCCGATTACACCATCGGCTGCAAGCGCATACTTATTTCCAACGACTATCTGCCCGCACTGACTCGTGACAATGTAGAGCTTGTGATTGAAGGCATCGCGGAAGTGCGCGAGCATTCGATCATCAGCCGTGAAGGTGTGGAGCGGCGTGTGGACGCGATCATCTTCGGCACAGGTTTCCACGTCACGGATTTACCCTTCGCCAGATGCATTCGAGGTCGTGATGGACGAACCCTTAGCGACGTGTGGGCCGGGAGTCCTGTGGCGCATGTGGGCACAACCGTCGCGGGCTTTCCCAATCTGTTCCTGCTGCAAGGCCCCAACACTGGCCTGGGCCATACTTCCGTCATACTGATGCTGGAAGCGCAGATCGAACACGTGCTGAGCGCCGTACGATTGATGCAAGGCCAGGGAGTCGCCGCCATAGAGCCGCGCGCCGAAGCACAGGCTGCATACGTCGCAGATATTGACCGCAGGTTGCAGGGCACTGTCTGGAACTCAGGCGGCTGCCTAAGCTGGTATCTGGACTCGACGGGGCGCAACTCCACGATCTGGCCTCTCGCCACCTGGTCATTCCGCCGCCGCGTCGCGCGCCTCTCACCGCGCGAGTATCACTTAATACATGAGCGCCGCGTGACGGAAGAGCCGCAGATTCAAGAAGAGACAGGCTGAAAAGTTTAAGCAAGCATCAAATGGCAAGAGCGTGGCCCTCGTCTCTCTTCCTGATCTGCGAGATGATGAAAGTTGAGAGATTAAGACTCAAGGCTTCATTGATTGGCAGGTCTGAAAGTTGGCCCACAGCCCCCGCTCTTCCGCTTCTTCCCTTTCAATCCGGCGATTTTATTTGAAAAATCTTCAAAAATCTTTGTTTCATCCGTGAAATTTTGTTCCATTCCCGCCGGAAACATGATATAGTGCGCGCATCTTGAGCTTGAAAGCGCGCCTCCCTTGAGAGGTTCGCAGGAAGTTTTGGGAAGCCTAAGAACCCCCATGTGACGAACGCCGTAACCGGCACGAAGAGGAAGGAGCTATGACAAAAACAATGAGACCAAAGGTGAATCCGCTCAGTCGCCGCCCGCGTCAACAGCGGCTGGTGATGGCGGTGCGCGGCGGCGCCGGCACAGGCAAGAGCCATTTTATACGCAGCATGTCAGAGGCCGGAATCGGTCGCCTCTGCATCTTCGACGTTGAGCGCAAGGCGCGTCTCTTGAAAGGCGTCGGCACACAATTCGATGCCTTTGAGATTCATCATCCGGACGAACTGCCGGAGTTTATCGAGTGGGCACTGTCTGGCGAAGGACGCGATCAGAACTATGAATGCTTCGCGCTGGATTCGTGGGCGGCATATTTTAGCGCCAAGCATTCCGAAGTGGTCGCTGCTGTCCGCGAGAGGACCGGCGATACGTTGGCCCAGCCTTCTGCGGAAGAACTGGCGGCAGATCAGATGATCCTTCAGGGAGTGCTGCGCCGCCTGTGCATGGAGAGCGGCAAGTCCGTCGTTATCGTCGACCAGATTCCAGCCAAAGGCAAAGAGGCCAAAGAAGACAACGAGGTGGGCCGCGTCCTGCCTATGACCGCCAGCGGGCTGGAATACTTCGTAGACATTATGGTCGAGGTCTCTTTGCAGGAACGCGAAGGCGAGATCGTGCGCGTCTTTCAGGTAGTTAAAAGCAACAGCCAGGCTTTCGAGGTCGGGTTCGAGTTGATCGGTGACGTGACCTTCAAGAGTTTTCTGGATCACATGACGCGCGAGGGCGGGACGGAGTTGCCTATGACCGCGCCCAAGCCGTCGCCCATTCCGGAGACGCTCGAAGAGAAGCCCTCGCCGCTGAGCCTCGTTCCGCCTCCGATGACGGTTCAGGAGTTGATCGCCAAGGCTGAACAGAACGGCTTTAAGGTCGCGGACATTGTGACAGGCGCAAAGCTCTATCACAGCCAGCCGAACATCTACAGGCTGACGCCGGATCAGATCGCAGACCTTGATCGCCGCATGACCGCGCGCATCGAAAAGCTCAAAGCGACGCGCGACGACGCGAACACATCCACCAAACGCGAAAACGCTGCGGGCGAAACCAGCACGAAAGCTCAAACTGCACGCACCCTCAAGCGTGCTTAAATTGTAGGAGCAGGATAACAGCTATTGATTCAGTAACCCATTAGTTCAGATACTGAATCAATAGCTGTTTCTAGACAATTGAGTTGTAGCGATAGCGCCTGCTTGTATGGAGCAATAGAAAAGTATGGAAAAGACAGTCGTTTTTGATTACGAGACAGGTTGGCCCAAGGATGTGGTTTCTAGCGTTCTAAGAAGAATCAGTGCATATACTAGGACAGGTAAGGTGAATGGGTTTAAAATTGGAATCACCTGTAGTCCTATACAAAGATTCAAGCGAGGGTATGTTAAGTATTACGACAAAATGATCGTAATATATCGATCATTGTCTATTGACAGCGTTTCTCAATTAGAGTGTAAGCTTATAGATCATAATAAAGACCTTGCTGATAACATTATAGCTGGGGGCGGCGGAAATTTTGGTAATCCCCCATACTTCATGTATCTCGTAATAAAATACTGATCGATTTTTAGGTTATCTTTTCTACCACCCGCGCTGAATCTCCCAGTGATCTACGACGTTGTTATTTTCAAGCACATGATAATAGTCGTGCTGTGCTGCGGTTAGGCATGAGTGATTGGCCAGTATGCGCAGGCGTGTCCCGACGCTCAAACTGTCGAGCAGGCCATCGTCCTGAACGCTGATCTGGCCGTGCTCCTGAGATAGACCGTCGACTCTTAAGCCCAGATTGTTTCCTTGCACGTCGAGGACGTGACCGTAGCCGCAATTATCGTCGAACTGCACTGCGCCGCGATCCTTCGAGAGCGCAATCGCGCCCGCATCAATGACGACTTTGCGGCGAGTGCGGTCTCTGTGCACGACTGCCGCGAGCACTGTGAGCGCGCAATCCTCAAGTGTGCAACTTCCTATCGCTGCCTGAAACGCATCGAAGAAGATATAGTTACCCGGTCGCGCTTCGTCTATTCCACGCAGGTGATCTATGGCGGTGATAGTCGGCGTCGAGCCAATGCTGACGGTCGGAACTTCCAGGCCCTCCGCGCGCAGACGGTCTGCGAACTCCGCCATCAAATCGCGCTCGTGACGGGCCAAGACCAAAACCTCTTCACGGTTTCGGCAGTGATAGGAATGGCCCGCGTGCGTCAGGATGCCAGCGAAGCGTAAGTGGGATGCATCATGGATGCGGCGCGGGATTTCAAATGCTTCCCGCGTGGACGGCTCTACACCGCATCGATGATAACCGCAATCAACTTTTAAAAAGAGATCGAGTGTGACCGAGGCGAGGCGCGCTGCTTCGTTAAGCTGCGCAGGGATAGACACATCATCTGTGATGAGCGCCAGCCGCTCGCAGTCTACGGCAATGCGTATCGCTTCATGAAATTTGCCCGGCTCTATGGGCACGGCGTAGGTCAAATCTCTAAAGCCCTGAGCAATGAAGGCGCGCGCCTCTGCCAGAGTCGAGACGGTGAGAGCGCCGCTATGCCCCTTGGTCTGAATGCGTGCGACCTCTATACACTTGTGCGTCTTGATGTGCGGTCTGAGGTTCGCGCCCAGCTCGCGCACGCGATTTCCCATCATCGAGGCATTGCGCTTGACGCGCTCCAGCTCGAGCAGCAGCGACGGTGTCTTTACTTCATCAAGGCTTATCATCATCGGCAGAACCTGTGCTCACGGTCCTCGTTTACGGCCCATTAAAGGGAGAGCAAGCGAAGGGATTCATAGACCTCGGCAGGGCGAGCCGCTTGACAGCCCGAACCCGGCGCGCATAGAGTCCCATCCGTGTTCTATCATAAATGTTAAGGGCACGGACATTAAATTTTCTTAGAGCTTTTTAGTTCTATTTCCGGAGTAAAGACTGATGCCTGAAGAGCAAAAAACAGCGAGTAATTCGCAGACTTTCGTGGCCGATGCCGATAACTTTTCATTCGAGACCATCGAGCAGGAGAACGGACAGGCGACAGTCATACGCTTTCGCCTTGAAGACCCGCGTTATCAGGCAGGAGACGTGATCGTCGTCCTCTCCGGTAGCGATATACATTTTCACGGCATGATCGGCAGCCTTGCAGACGGCTGGGCGACCGCCGCCGATCGTCGCGGCTCACTGCTGCCTGCGACTGTACAGTAAAACGCTCCATGTCTTAAGGGCCGTTTCCCCGAACCGGCGAGCGCGCGTGTGTGGCTTATGTCCGAGAATTTGAGAGGCAAAGCATCCTTACCTTTCAAAGTGTCGCTCGTCGGCGATGCGTTGGGCGCGGGAGTGCTCGAAGGCCACACGCGCGACATGCGTGCGACAGGTCTCTCTCTCGTTTTGCCTGACCTCAAAGTCGGCGAGCAAACGCTGGTCGGTGAAGATCGTTTGTTGCTCGTAGAGCTTGAGCTTCCGACGGGCACAATCGAGATGCAGGTTGCTCCCGTCAGGTACGAACAACTCGAAAGCGCAGAGACCTCTGAGCAGAAATATCTGATCGGCGTGCGGATTACGGAGATCAGCGACAGCGATTGCGTTCGCTTCGTCAAATACCTGCGTTCGCTGCGCTAAAGCACGGGCCGTTGCAAAGAGTGACGGGGCTTTAAGTGTTCGCTGATACAGTTCCTGCTCCTGCCGGGCCTCTGATGCGTTCATCTTTTCTTCAAATTATTCGTGCGGCGTAAGCCCGAAAATGTTATCCTTGCAGGGCCTGAAGCGAACCCTGGTTGAAGGACGGCGCGGGGCGCTCCTTTCAGACTTATTTCCCGCCCGTGCTTCGATTGATTCGCAGGCCCTTAAGACCTTCCACGGTAGCTCCCTTAAATTTGCGGAGGCTCTCATGCGACGCACCTTCTGTCTTGGCTTTTCCATCCTCCTGCTGGTGGCCGCGAACATTCGTGCGCAGGAACTTCACTCTGCGAAAGACTACCTTAAACGCGGCATCACGCGTTTCGGCAAAAGCGACATAGACGGGGCAATCCTCGATTACAACAAAGCCCTTGAGCTGAACCCGCGCATGGCCGACGCCTTCTTTAATCGGGGCAAGGCGCGTCGCGCCAAGGGTGATCTGGACGGCGCTATAGAGGATTACGAGCGGGCCATAGAGATCGAGCCGCGCACGGCCAACAATAATCGCGACATCGCGCAGGCCTATATCAATCGCGGCTTTATCAGGTCGAACCAGTTGGATTTGGACGCGGCCATCAACGATTACAACAAGGCCATCAAGGTCAACGCCAAAGATTCGGATGCCTATTTCAAGCGCGGGCGAGCGCTCCTGATTATGGGTGATCTGGAGCGGGCCACCGCAGACTTTAACCGGAGCATCACGATGGATCCGCGCAATCCGCTCTATTATGCGGAGCGCGGGATGGCCTGGCTGTATAGAGGAAACGAGACAGAGGCCGAGAAGGATTTCGATAAAAGCCTGCTGCTCAACGGCGATACGAAGCTTTTCCTTGAGCTACACATTCTTGAGCTTGAGATTCAGATCAAAGAGATGAAGCGACGCGTCGCAGCCGTCCAGCAAAAGATCGCCTGAGCCCATGGGCTAACATTACGCTCGCCCCTTTCAGGGCTATTGCTCCTGCGCTTTCCCTTCGCTTTCATGCTCGCCGTTTCGCCTGGCGAGGCGCGCGACCAGTGTGGCCAGCTTCTGAAGCTCGACAGGCTTGCCGACATGCGCGTGATAACCTGCGTTGATGGCGCGCTGTCGATCATCCGCGCCGACATAGGCCGTCAGCGCGACTGCCGGAAGGCGTCCGCCACGCTCCCGCTCTAATGCACGAACTCTGCGAATCAGATCGTAGCCGTCCTCTTCCGGCATCCCTATATCCGAGAGCAGCACGTCCGGTCTAGTCTTTTCCAGCACGGCCAGAGCCTCGCCTGCGTTGGCAGCGGTCGTCACACGCGCGCCGCATTGCTCAAGGGCCTGGCGAAGCAGCGCTCGCGTATCCGGCTCGTCGTCGACGACGAGCACGCTGATGTCTTTCAGTAATGTCGGACGATTCAGTCCTTCCGAGTCTTCACCGGCCTGATACGCGACGACCTCTTGCCCCGTCTCGGAGCGCGCAGACCTGACCGGCAACTCAAGCGTAAAGGTTGCGCCGCGTCCAGCGCCTTCGCTCTCGGCGCGAACCTGTCCGCCGTGCATCTCGACCAGATGACGCACAATCGCCAGCCCAAGCCCGAGCCCGCTGTGCGTGCGTGTGCTGGTGCTGTCGGCCTGGCGAAAGCGATCAAAGACGTAGGGCAGAAACTCCGGGTCGATGCCCTGCCCCGTGTCCTTCACCAGAATTCGTGTATGCGAGTTATCACGCTCCAGTTGAATCGTGATTCGTCCTTCCTTGGGCGTGAACTTGACCGCATTCGAGATCAGATTCCAGACCACCTGCTGCAACCTGACGGCATCGCCCCAGACAAAGCTGGCCTGCCGGTCGATCATCGTTTCGATCTGAATCTGTTTGGCCTCGGCGGCGGGACGCACCGATGCGATGGCCGAATCGATCACCTCCGAGAGATCGAAGGATCGTACGTTCAGACGCAACTGCCCTGTAATAATGCGCGAGACATCCAGGATGTCTTCGATCAGTTGGGCCTGCGCGTTGGCGTTGCGCTCGATGGTCGCAAGCGCCTGTTGCTGTGTGTCCTCGTCCAGCTTGCCTGAGCGAAGCAGGCTGAGCCAACCGAGCACTGCCGTCAAAGGCGTGCGCAGCTCATGCGAAAGCGTGGCGAGAAATTCGTCTTTGAGCCGGTTGGAGGCTTCGGCGCTGGCGCGAGCGTTGCTCTCAAGCTCGAAGAGGCGCAGATTTTCAATCGCGACGGCGGCGAGGTTTGCGGCCATGCGCATCGCCGTGACGTGCTCAGGCTTGAATGCCGCCAATTGATAGCTTTGAACCTCTATCGTCCCGACGATGCGGCCCATCACGGCCATCGGCGCGGCCATGGACGATTGCGGCAGGAGCCCGTTATCAACTCCCACCTTGACGCTCGGATGCCCGCGCGTCGCGGCCATATAATCATCCGTGATGATGATCTCTCCGGTCCTGACGGCGCGACTGTTGGGCCCATCCGTGCTGATGGGCATCGGCGGCAGGTTCGATACATCGACCTCTTCACCGTCGCCCCAGGCATAAGCGGCTGTGCGCACATTTTTCAACGGATCGTAAAGCGCTATGAAGATGCCTATGCAGGGCATAGAGCTGAGCGCGAAATCGAGCAGCGCGCGATAGATCGTATGCAGATCGCGCGCCGTCCCCAATGCCTCCGCCAGCGGCGAGAGACGCTCAAGCAGGTGCTCGTATTCGATGATGGCGTGTTGCTCTGCCGCGTGCAGCGCCGCCTCCGCACGCTTGCGCTCCGTGATGTCTATGGAGACGCCGACGACGCCTATGATCTTTCTCTCGTCATCATAGATCGGCGTGTCCGTAATCATCGCTGGAAAGGTCGTGCCGTCCTGACGACGCACCATCAACTCGCCTGACCAGCTTTGCCCCTTCATTAAGCGCGACATGATTTCGGCGGCCTCTTCCTGCGTTGAATCAGCCGGAGTAATCTCCATAACGTTGTGACCGATGGCCTTCTTAGCGTGCCAGCCGTAGAGAGCCTCGGCAAAACGATTCCAGTAAATGATCTTGCCGCTCAAATCCGTCGCGATCACGGCCTGCTCGACAGTATCGAGCAGGTGAGCCTGAAAGCTGATCGCCTCCTCGGCCTTTTTCAATTCGGCCATCTGCTGCTCTAATTCAGCTTGCCGCTCACGCGTGGTCTGCGCGTTTGCTTCCGCGCGCCGCCTGGCCCTGTGCATCTCATGGCTAAGCAATGTGCCGACGGTGCTGATGCTCAGGTAAAGCACGAGCCCTATAATATTCGCCGTGCCATTGATGTTCAGCGAGGTCTGCGGCGGGACGAAAAAAAAGACACCACCCATTGCCCCCAGACAGATCGCCAGCAGAGCAGGCCCAAGGCCGCAGGCCCATGCGGTAATTAAGACCGCCAGGATGTATGTGACATAAGGAGCGCTATGTTCTAAGAGCGGGCTGAGCAGAAACCGCAACAGCGTCGCCAGCAGCACGCTCGCCAGGGCGACGCCGTAACGCAACAGGGGGGAACTGTTAACCAACTGCATTCCACGACTCCTTGATCGAATGCCGAATCCGGCACGAAGCGTGCCAACGCTTTCACTTTCAAAGAGAGAGCAATGAACCTTCTTTAAGTTTCGGTCGCGCCCGTAATCCGAGCGCTCTCCCTCTTTTTAACGCATGAAGGTTTGCAATACCGTGACGACACTCTTTCTAAATTCAACGCGTTGTATATCCTGCCGGATGGTCTATCTCTATATTGGGCATGCCGGATTTCACTTCGATCCGATGGAAACCCTTGTTCGGATGGGTTGAAAGATAGGTCAGGGCTTTCTGTCGGGTGAAAGATAGACCGAGGTCGCGCAGGAAAGGATCGAAGCTGACGGGCGCATTCGTGCCCTGAAAGTATGCGCGCCCGCCCGTCTCGTCGGCCAGTTTTTCCAGTGAGCCTAACGCATTACTCGTTAGAAGCGCATTACTGCTCGCGGCCAGCGTCACCGTCGGCGCGTAAAATGAGTAGACGGCGACGGAGTTGCGCTGGGCCTCTTTGATGGCGCGCTCAAGGTCTATGCTCTGGCCCGGAATCGAACTGTCCAGGCCGCGAGAAATATCTAGCCCGTCAGAAACAACGAGCATCGCGCGCCGCCCGGCGGGCAGCCCCTCGAAGCGTTTGAGTCCTTCGCGTATCTCCAGAAAAGGATTGAAGGGAGCGATGGCGCTTGAGCCGATGGGCACGCGCAGAGCGCTGGCGGCCCGCTCAAGATCGGTCGTAAATTTCTGCCGCACCTGCAAAGACCCGGTTCTGATATAACCGACCATCACGCGCGAGCCGCGCGGAAGCCGTCGTATGAATTCCGCCATCGCCTTGATCTCGTTGCCGATGGAGGGAACGACATCATCCTGTATTAGGATGGCGACAGAGAGCGGCGCATTGCCTATGTCACGAACGGAAAGGATTTTCTGTGCATCGCCGTCCTCGCGCACGGTGAATTCACCGACGGCCATGATCTCCTGCTGGGCGCGCGATCCCTTCTCGCGAATGGTGATCGGGATTGTCACAGTTCTGACGCGCCCTCTTGGCCCCTGGCCGGCAGCGCCTTCATCTTCCGCGTCGAGTGAGCGCTGCTGTCCGCTGGCTGCGGTGCAAAGAATAGCGACGGCAAACAGGATGCTCAGTAATCTTCTATTTTTTTCAAGCATTGCTTTCTGGCCTCTCATGTATGGCGATTGCTCTTTATTATACAGCGTGGGCCGCCTCTTTGCGGATAGCATACGGCGTATCTGCCGAGATTGGCTAACGGCGGGCCATCAGAGTATGATTTTGTCAGGACTTTTCAGCGGGCGTTTTTTTATTCACGGCGTTCCGGGCGCGCGAGGGCAGAGCGCCCGAAGCCCAAGGATTAGCAGCCTTCTTATTTTGAAGGACAGGTCAATTCGAGATGAGTGATAAAGGCACAGGCTACGAAATCACGTCGCGAGACAAGCTCGTGGCTTACTTGCTCAAGATCGCCCCGTGGCTCTCCTTCTTTCTGGTGGCGCTGCCCGCGCCACTCTATTTCCTTCTGCGCTATTTCACGACCGCCGAAGAGGCAGCCGTCTATATGCTGCTCGCCTTCTCTTCGCTGGCCATCGGTTCGATTGCGGGCTTGATGGTGATGATCTTTTTTTTGTTGTATCGCCGTTACTGGGCAAAACAGATGCGTAACAAGCTGGCGGCAGACGGCATTACGGCTGACGAGCTTTCGTGGTTCATGTCTGAATTGACCACTGCCGAGCGGCGAGCGCTACACGAGATGGAGAAACAGAATCCGCTGCTGGCCGATGCTTATCGCGAGACGCTGGCCTCGCGTGTGACGGCGGCGCGTGTCGTCGCCACTGCCAAACGCGATCTGCTCTCGGTCGAACGTCGTCTTAATCGCGTAGGCTACTTGCGCGGCGTGGACACAACCGCTTTGCAGGCGGAGCTACGCACAGACCGCGAGCGGCTGGAGCGCGCGCGGATTGAAGGACAGGAGCGTCGCGCCGAAGCCGAAGCGCGGCTGCACACGATTGAAGCGGCGGCGAGTCGCGGCGCAAGCTGGACGGAGATGAATTTCGCCTTGCAGCGTTTGAGCGCTGCTCGCGAACATATTCCTCTGGGCCTGGAAGCCGCGCAGCTCGAACAGCAGGCGCGTGAGGATACGCAAAGAGAGCTGCACGAACTGGAAAAGCGCACGGCGCTCGGAGATGAGGACAAGCAGAAGAAGGAACTGGAATTTTAATTCTTCTTCGCAGCGTGCGCATTGGGCTGGAAGCGTATCTATATTTTATCGTTTGAGATGAATTTTCGCGGGAGTATGAGATGAGCGAGACGGCGGCAGCGGCAGGGGCGACGATCAATATCAGCTTGATCCAGATGGACGAGGGGCGCTGGCGTGTCTTTATAGACGGCACTGATATGGGCCAATCATTTCAATTTCCCTGGGACGCTATGCAATGCGCGCTCAACGGCTCGCTCACGGGCAAGCCGCTCACGGGTCTGCAAACGATTGAGATTCAGGCGACGACCGTTACAGACCAGCACCGACTGGCGCGTATACGCGCCGCACAGGCCGAACACCGCGCCCTCCTCGCCGCCCTGCGCGGCATAGACGGCGAGGGAATATGACGAAGGGATGAGGGCGGAGGGATGAGGGATGAAAAGAATGCTGATTCAAGTCGGATGCTTTCTTATTCATCCCTCATCCTTCATCCCTTTCTTTCTGTAGACTCCTACCTCAAGACGCTCTGCGTATC
>Ga0190273_10000248_pt1 | contig 24252 bp, 20 predicted proteins | sample Popmic504IS_FD_134513 | JGI IMG/M metagenome (GOLD analysis project Ga0190273, IMG submission 134513) | Populus adjacent soil microbial communities from riparian zone of Shoshone River, Wyoming, USA - 504 IS | ecosystem: Environmental > Terrestrial > Soil > Riparian zone > Trees stand | place... | reverse complement strand
TCGGATCCGGTAACCCGCCCGGCGCTGAAGAAATGGGCCAGAAGCAACCACCTTCCTGGTCGGGTGGTTGCTTCTGGCCCATTTCTTCAGCGCCGGGCGGGTTACCGGATCCGACCTGCTGCTCGTTTTCTGGGCGCTCAAGCTGCCGGCGCTCGGCGGCCAGATCGCCGGGCTGATCAATCAATATCCGGCCCAGCGCAACATCCTGTCGCGACTGCTCGAACCGCTGTCGGCGCCGGACGATCTCGAGCTGAGCGAGGCGGAGCTGGCCGAGATCGGGACCCGCGACCCGACAGTGGCGGCCAGGGGCATTGCCCTGGAGTTTCACGACGGCAGCGTGCTGGCGGCGGGGCATACGATCCTGGAGTCGGTCGACCTGTCGATCGCTCCCGGCGAGCATGTCGCCATCGTCGGCCTGTCGGGCGCCGGCAAATCGTCGCTGCTCGGAGTGCTGCTGGGCTGGCACCGGTTGGCGACCGGCCGGCTTCTGATCGACGGCAAGCGCGCCCAGGCCCGCGACATCGAGGCGCTTCGCCACGAAACCGCCTGGGTGGACCCGGCGATCCAGATCTGGAATCGCTCGTTGCTCGACAATCTCACTTATGCCTCCGACGACGACGACGCCCTCACGGTCGGCGACGTCATCGCCGCGGCCCGGCTGCGCGGGGTCGCCCAGAAGCTCCCGCAAGGCCTTCAGACGCTGCTCGGCGAGGGCGGCGGCCTGCTGTCGGGCGGCGAAGGCCAGCGCGTCCGGCTGGCGCGGGCGCTGCTCAGCTCGACGACTCGCCTCGCCCTGCTGGACGAACCGTTCCGCGGCATGGACCGGACCCAGCGCCGGGCCTTGCTGGCCGAGGCGCGTCAGTGGTGGGCCTCGGTGACCCTGCTGTGCGTGACCCACGACGTCGCGGAGACGATGGCCTTCGACCGGGTCCTGGTCGTGGAGGACGGCCGGATCGTCGAGGATGGCGCTCCCAAGAGCCTGCTGGCGCGCCAGTCCCGCTACCGCGAGCTGATCGATGCCGAAGCGGCGGTCGCCGAGTCGATGTGGCAAGGCGATTTCTGGCGCCGGCTGACCCTGTCCGACGGCCGCCTGAAGGCCAGCGAGGCCCTGTAATGGCGGACGTCGGAATCGAGAAGGGCGTGGCCAGGCCCGATCCCGTGATGATGGAGGCGATGCGCCCGTTCCTCTGGCCTTTAGCCCGAGTCGGCGAGGGGATCGAGGAGCTGTCGCGCCGCTCCGGCCTTCGCCCGAAAACCGGGTCCGATTCGGTCAAGGTCCCGGCCGCGCTCGCCGCCGGTAACCCCCGCAACCTGTCCGACTGGTTCGACTGGGCGGCCGAGCATCTCGGGATCGAGGCCACGCTCGTTTCGACGCCGGTTCCGGAATTGCCCAATCTGCTGCGCGTGGGCGGTCCGGCCATCTTTTCCAGCCTGATGTTCGATGTGAACGGTGTCTTCCTACTGGTGGGCTGGCGGCGGGGCAGGCCTTTGATGCTGACGCCCGACCTTCGCATCCGCCCCTGCGATCCCGAGCATCTTCGCGCCCTGATCTGCTGGCCCCGCGAAGGCCCGCTGATCCCCGAGATCACCCGGCTCGTGCGGGCGACCGGAATCGACCCCGCCCGCGAGGCGCGGGTCCGGGCCGCGATGCTTGGCGAGCAGCTGGCCCAGTGGCAAATCGAGAGTATCTGGGCGCTCAGGCTCGCTCCGTCGGCCAGCTTCTTGAGGCAGCTCTCCCGGGTCGGCGCCTTCAGGAAGGTCGCGGCGATGACCGGAATCTTCGCGGCGAGCTATGTCGCGGAGATCGCCGGCTGGGCTCTGATCGGCTCGGCCGCGCTCGGCGGGACGTTCGATCCCAGCCTGTTCATGGCCTGGCTGCTGCTGATGGCGACGATGATCCCCCTCCAGACCCTCGGCGGATGGTGGTCGGCGAACCTGGCGCTCGACGCCGGCCGGCTGCTCAAGGCCCGGCTTCTGGCCGGGGCGCTGCGCATGTCGTCGGACAGCATCAAGCGCCAGGGCGTCGGCCAGCTGCTCAGCCGGGTCGTCGAATCGCAGGCGCTCGAGTCGCTGTCGCTCAACGGCGGCATGGCGCTCCTGCGGTCGATTCTGCAGCTGGGTTTCGCGGCGTGGATCCTCGGCCAGGGCGTCGCTCCCGCCACCCATCTCCTGCTTCTTAGCGGCTGGACCCTGCTGGCGATCGCGCTCAGCTGGAATTTCTTCCGGAAGCTGCGGCGGTGGACGATGACCCGCCTCGACATGACCCACGAGCTGATCGAGGTCATGGTCGGCCACCGGACTCGCCTCGCGCAGGAGCCGCCCAATCGAAGCAACCGCCCCGAGGACAGCGCTCTTCAGAACTATCTGCAGATTTCGGGCGCGATGGACTGGACGTCGGTCTCGACGACCCTCGGTGTGTCGACGGGCTGGGTGATCGTCGGCCTGATCGGGCTGGTGCCGGCGTTCGTCGGCGACCTGCAGGTCTCGTCGACCGCGATCGCGATCAGCCTCGGTGGGATCCTGTTCGCCCAGCGCGCCTTCAGCGGGATTTCCGCCGGCCTCTCCGCGGCCGGCAGGGCCTGGGTCGCCTGGTATCAGGTCGCGCCCATGTTCCACGCCGCCCGCAACAAGACATCGTCGCAAACCTATGTCACGCTCGAGCAGCTGGAGAATTCGGCGATCAAGACTCCGCTGATCGACGCCCAAGCCCTGACCTTCGCCTACCCATCGAGCAACGAGACCGTCGTCGAAGGCGCGGACCTGCTCATCGCCCATGGCGACCGGATCCTGCTCGAAGGCCCGTCGGGCGGAGGCAAATCGACCCTGGCGGGGCTTCTGACCGGGCTCAACACGCCCGGATCGGGCCTGCTTCTGCTCAACGGCCTCGATCGCCACACGCTCGGCGACGACTGGCACCGCCTTGCCACTTCCGCCCCGCAGTTCCACGAGAACCACATCCTCTCAGGTTCGGTCGCGTTCAACCTGCTGATGGGACGGCAATGGCCGGCGCCCGACCCGGACAAATGGGAAGCCCAGCAGCTTTGCATCGAGCTTGGGCTCGGCCCGCTGATCGAGCGCATGCCCGCCGGGCTCAACCAATATGTCGGCGAGACCGGCTGGCAGCTCTCGCACGGCGAGCGCAGCCGGATCTATCTCGCCCGGGCACTGCTCCAGCGTGCGCATCTGACGGTGCTCGACGAAAGTTTCGCCGCGCTCGATCCGGAGACTTTGGCTCTGTGTCTCGACTGCAGCCTCAAGCGCGCGCGAACGTTGATGGTCATCGCTCATCCCTGAGCCAAGTCGACGCCAAGAAAAGCTTGCTTCCGAACAACATGACCCGCTCCGCCGGTGCTTTTGGCCCGCCGGCCAAGCAGCATTGCAGCAAACATGAGCGGGGTTTAAGCTTGCCGCCTCGCACATGAGTCGAAGGGGGGAATCGACCGATGACTGTGACCGTGGACGATCTGCTGAAGATGCAGCAGAAGGAGCTCGACGATCTATTCTCGGCGCACGAGGCGGGGCCGATCCCCGACGGCGAGGGCGAGGGAACCGCGATCATCGCCCCCGGCACTCCGCGAAGCAGGATCCTCGCCCGGATGATCAGCCACTTCGCCTGGCAGGGGAAGGTGTTCGACGCCGAGCACGGCACGCTTCGCAACCACATCCTCGCGCTCGGCATCAAGGCCATCGTCGCCCAGGTCTACAAGGGCCCGAGCCTGCTCGACGGCAAGGAATGCATCGTCCTGGATTATTCTCAGACCTCGACGATCGCCGGGTGGGTGCGGGACGAGATCAGGCTGATCGCGCCCAATCTCTATCTGGGCAAAGTCTATGCCCATGAGAAGCGTCTGATCGACTTCGCCCTCCAATTCTAGGCCCGCGCGGTGACGCCGCAGCACGACTTCATGATCGCCGCGCCGCTCCGCGCGGGCGCGCGGCCCTCGATCGACGATCTGCTCGCGTCGATGGCGCAAGAGCCGGGCCTCGCCGATCCCGACAATCCCATCCTGCCCTTCAGCCGCTTCCCCAGGATCCACTTCGCCCGCCTGCTGCTGCTCGACGATCCCTCGCTTTCGGACCGCGTCCATTTCCCCAACCTCTATTTCCCCTGCCCCGTCCGGCTCGCCTTGCTCGTCGTCTGCGACGGCTCGGCCGAGGCGCAGATCGACGATCTCGCCGCCGTCGCCGGCGACGGGCTTCGCCGCCTGTTCGGCCATTGCGAGGGGTTCGACGAGAGCGCCGACCTGCGCCGCTGGCTTCACGCCAACAACATCAAGAGCGCCACCTTCTACATGAACTGGACGGGAAGGACCGTCCTCCAGTCGCGCGAGGAGGCGGTTCTCCACCAGGTCTTGCGCGAGGAGCTGGCGGCGCTCCCCGCCGCTTCGCCCCGCGAGACCAAGCGGGCCTTGCGCGAGGCGGTGGCGAGGCGCGGGGTCAAGCTCACCCCGGAATCGCCGACGCCGCCGGGCCGTTGGCTCGCCAATGCGGTCGACCTGATCGGGGTGCCCATCATCATCCTGCTGATGACGCCCCTCCTGATCGTCCTCGCCCCGCTGCTGGCGATCAAGCTCAGGCGGCTGGAGAAGGCCAATCCGGTGATCGCTCCAAGGCCGAGCGTCGAGCGCATCGCGCTGCTCTCCCGCTACGAGGAGCGCGACATCACCAATCCGTTCAGCGCGATGGGCACGATCCAGCCGGGCCTCTTCCGGCGCTGGCTGTCGAGCTACCTGCTGTGGCTGATCGACTGGGCGGTGCGCCACATCGCCAACCGCGGCAAATTGTCGCGGGTGAGGACGATCCACTGCGCCCGCTGGATCTACCTCGACGACAAGCACCGCCTCTATTTCGCGAGCGACTACGACGGCTCGCACGAGGCCTATATGGACGATTTCGTCAACAAGGTGGCGTTCGGCCTCAACCTCTCTTTCTCCCACGGCATCGGCATTCCGAAGACCCGCTGGCTGCTCTGGGGCGGAGCCCGCAACGAGGGCGACTGGAAGGCCTTCCTCCGCCACCACGAGATGCCGACCCCGGTCTGGTACAAGGCCTATCCGGGGCTGACCTGCCAGGACCTCGCCCGCAACGCCCGCCTCCGCAAGGGGCTGGAGAGCGACCGCGACGACGATCGTTCGATCCGCCGCTGGCTGGCCGAGATCTGAGGAGAGCCGATGCCCACCGCCGTCCTCGAGCGCGACGATATCCAGGCGCTGGTCCGCTCCGGCTTCGGCAAGCTCGATGGCTCGCGGCTGCTTCTGGTCCGGATCCGGCCGGGCCGCGAGGCGCAGGCGCGGGCATGGCTGCGCGATGCCGAGGTGCTGAACGTCGCCGAGTTCGACGACGCGAGGCTCGCCAAAAGGCGGATCAACCGGATCCTCCAGATCGCGGTCACCGCGCCCGGCCTCGCCGCGCTCGGAGTCCCCGACGCGGTGATGACGCTTTTCCCGGCCGATTTCCTCGCCGGAATCGCCAGCGACGAGCGCCGCTCGTTCCGGCTCGGCGACGTCGGCGAGAATAGCCCAAGCCGCTGGAAATGGGGCCGCAAGGGCAATGAGCCGCATCTGCTGCTGATGCTCTACGCCGATTGCGCCGACATCGAGGCGTTCGCGGCCGCGACCCTGGCCGGGCTCGGCCAGAGCTGCGAGGTGCTTCAGCCCCAGCTCGATTGCTCCGAGCCGGGCATCGAGCCGTTCGGCTTCAAGGACGGCATATCGCAGCCGCGGATCGACTGGGACGGGGTTCGCACGCCCGGCGGCACGGCCGATCAGGTCTATACCAACTTCGTCAGCGCCGGAGAGGTGCTGCTCGGCTATCTGGACGAATATAATCTGGTCAGCGACCGACCGCTCGTTCCTGCCGCCCTTCCCGGCGCCGACGGGCTCCCGCCGAGCATCGACGATCCGGAGCGCCGCGACCTCGGCCGCAACGGTTCCTTCCTGGTGCTGCGCACGCTGAGGCAGGACGTCGACGGCTTCTGGGACTGGACGAAGCGGGAAGCGGGCGAGGAAGGCTCGCTCAGGCTGGCCGAGGCGGTGATCGGGCGGCAAAAGGACGGCAAGCCGCTGGAAGGGCTGCCCCGGGCCGAGGTCACCGGCCTCGAGGAGCCGGAAGACGGCTTCACCTACGATTCCGATCCCGAGGGCCATGTCTGCCCGTTCGGCGGCCATATCCGCCGAGCCAATCCCCGTACCGGCGACATTCCCGGCGGCGGCCGCGGGCTGCTCCATTACCTGCTGGTGACATTGGGCCTGTGGGGGACGGTCAAGGACGACGTCATCGCCCCCTCGCGCTACCATCGCCTGCTCCGCCGCGGCCGCCCCTTCGGCAAGCCCGGGACCGAGCAGGGGCTGCACTTCATGTCGCTTAGCTCCAACCTCACGCGGCATTTCGAGTTCATCCAGAACGCCTGGCTGATGAACCCCAGCTTCGCCGGGCTTTCCGAGGAGGCCGATCCGCTGACCGGCTGCCGCGAGCCCTATCCCGGCGGCACGCCGACCGACAATTTCACCCGCCCCCGCGCCGAAGGACCGTGCACGCGCTACACTGGCCTGCCCCGCTTCGTCACCGTCGAGGGCGGCGGCTACTTCTTCCTGCCCGGCCTGCGCGCGCTCAAGTATATCGCGAGAGCCTGACTTTCCGCCCTAACCGAACGGCGCCCAGCTGGTCGGCTCGATATGCTCGACCCGGTTGTTCTTCTGCCGGAACTGGGCGAGCGTCTGGTACATGCGCTTCCTCGCCCGGCTCTGGTTGCCGAGCGGCCGGTGCTCGGGCAGGCAGTGCCAGGGGTTGAACGAGAGGTTGCGCGCGAAGGCGAGCTGCTCGGGCGAATCGAAGCGCTGGCGCGGGATCCGCAGCGTCGCGACCGGGATCCGCGGCGACAGCCTCGTCGGCCACAGCACCGACGCATTCTCGATCGGCATCCGGTAGCTGTCGGTCTGGAGCTGGACCGTCATCTCGAGCTCGACGTCGGTCTCGAGCAGGGTCTTGACCATATTGTCGCGCAGGTAATTGTCCGGCGGCCGAAACGGCACCCGCGGGATCTTCTCATGCACCTTCGACTTGCCGAAGAAGGCATATTGCATCGCCTGCCCCTCGCCGAGGAGGTAGGGCACGCAGCTGTAATAATTGTGGCCGATCGGGTTGTACTGGGTCTCGTTCCACAGCGACTGCATCAGGAAGTCGCGGATATGGTGCTTCCTCGGGTTGAGGAAATACCAGATGGGAAGCTCGCGCTTGCTCCACAGCTGGAGGTCGGCATTGGCCGAAACGTCGGGCGTCGGGAAGGTCGGGACGCAGATTGCGAGGAAATCCTGGGTCCCGGTCTCGTCGTCCATCAGCTTGGGCCCTTCGACCCCCATCACCTTGAGGCCGAGGCTGACGAAGCCGACATCGTCTATGTCCGGCTCGACATGCGGCCCCGGGTTGGAGAAGCGCGCCCAGGCCTTGTAGCGGCCCGGCCTGGCGAAGATGCCGTGCCTCAGCTTCTCGGGCAGATCGTCGTGGACGATGAACTCGGCGCGGACGACTCCGTGGGTCTTGGTGTTGCCGGCCCGCTCCATCTTCTCCGGCGGGAAATCCTGGACGAGATGGTCGCGCATCGTGTCGATCATCGACTGGACGTCGCGCTCCTCGTTGGGCTGGATCGTCTCCTCGGCGAGGGCGAGCTTCTCGTCCTTGCGCGACAGGTTGATCGCCCATTGCAGAATTGCGGCCAAAGCGTTGCGGAACAGGGTGTTGAAGGCGCGGCGGAAGAAGGGCTCGAACCGCCGCTCCAGCAGCAGCCCCTGGGTCAGCAGCGCGTGCAGCCAGAGCAGTCTCATACGGCTTCCTCCATCGCTTGCGGAGCGAGGACGGAGTCCTCGACGATCATGTCGGCGGCCTTCTCCGCGGCCATGTAGATGGCGCCGACGATGAAATAGCCCGGGATCCGCGGGAAGATCGACGCGTCGACCACCCGCAGCCGCTTCACGCCGTGGACCCGCAGCCGGCTGTCCAGCACTCCGCCCTTGTCGATCGGTCCCATCGGGCAGGTGCAGGAAGCGTGGTGGCCCCAGGCATTGTCGCGGATCCATTGCTCGAGCGCCTCGCCTTGGACGTCGCGGCCGGGACAGATCTCTTCCGTGACCAGATGGCAGTCGAGCAGCGGCGCCGCCGCCTCGCGCACCATCCCGACGGCGGCGGCGACCGCCTTCAGATCCTTGCCCTCCGGATCGCAGCGCGGATCGAAATAGTTGAACTGGATCAGGGGCGGTTCGCGCGGGTCGGCCGAGCGCAGAGTCACCGTGCCTGCGGTGTTCGCAGTCCTCGCCTTGAGGATCGCCCAGCTGAGCACGTCCTTCTGCTCGCTGAGCGCCTTCGAATAGCCTTTGTAATAGCCCTGGAAGGCGCCGAGCAGCGCCATGATGAAGAGGTCGGCCTTGCCCTCGACGCCCGGCAGGCTGCGCTTCATCGCCAGCGCCGCGCCGTTCGAGATGTACATGCCGCGCCGCTTCGCTTCCCAGAGGAGTCCGAGCCGGTCGCCGGGCGTGAAGTCGGCGTCCGCCATCGAGTGCCACGGCGCGGCGAGGCGGTAGAGGACGCAGACCTCGTAGCGGTCCTGAAGGTTGCGGCCGACCGGAAGGTCCTCCCTGACCTCGATCCCGTGCTCGCGGAGCTTCGCCTCAGGCCCGATGCCGGAGAGCATCAGCAATTGCGGCGTGTTGAAGGCGCCGCCGGCCAGGATTACTTCGCGGCGGGCCTTCAACGCGACCGCGGCGCCCGGCGGCTCCGCTTCGCTGCTCTGCGCACTGGCGCCGTAAAGATTGCGCCCCGGCAGATACTCGACGCCGGCGGCCCCGCCATCTTCGGCAAAGAGGATCCGGGTGACGAGCGCGTGGAGCTCGATCCTGAGGCGGCCTCCAGACGTCTCCTCGACCTCGCGCAGCCTTTCGCGCGTTCCGAAGCGGCAATGATCGTCCGTCGCGAGCGGCGCGTAGCAAAGGCCCGGCTCTCCGTTCATCGACCGGTCGTTGGGATCGAGCTTGCCGCGCAGCAACCGCTTCAGCGCCTGCCACGGGCCGGAAATGTCGCGGCTCGCCGCCCACGCGGCTTTCTCCAGCATGTCGCGCATCGGCCCGTCGCCGAGGGCCTGGAGCGGCATCGCCCGCTCCACCGGCAGCCAGCCGTCCCAGCCGTGCCCGCTGCCGTCGCGGCCGATCTGGGCCAGCAGCCGCCGCAGGGGCCGGTGGCGGCATTGCTCCACCTTGTGCTGCCATCCGGCCATCGCTTCCGAGGCCCAGCTCTCGTCGCCGGTGAGGTCCCTGATCCCGTCCCAATCGGAATCCTGCGGAGTCATGAAGATCATCGCATTGTGGGCGGTGCAACCGCCGAGCGTCCCCGCCCGCGGATAGAGGATTCCCTTGTCGGGACAGCGCTTCCAGTCGCGCTTCGCCTGGGCCGGGTCGGCATGATGCTCGACCCAATAGTCCCACGCCATGGCCGGATTTTCCGAGGCCAGCGGGTGAAAGGCGGGGATGTCATAGTCGCACGGAAAGCGCTCCTCGCCGTCCGCGACCGGATCGCCGCCCGCTTCGAGCAGGATGACGTCCATCCCCGCCTCCGCCAGGCGCGCCGCGACCGTGCCGCCGCCTGCTCCGGATCCGACGACGATATAGTCGCAGTCGAACCCGTCGCCCATCAGAGCGTCTTGAGGAAGGCGATCAGGGCGCGCTTCTGGCCGTCGTTCAGCTCCGGCTCGCTTTGTCCAGGCACGCCGGGACGGCCGAGGAAGAAGAGTTCGTCCGGGGTCAGGCCGCGGGGGTCGTTGAACTGCTTCGTACCGAAATAATGGCCGCGATTGACGACGAAGGCGGGGCACTTGCTGAGCCCCATCAGCGGTCCGCGAAGATTGGCGAAATGCTGCCGCAGCTGCGGGTCCGTGGCGTTGGCCGGCATCGTCGCCAGGTCCCGCTTCAGAGCCAGCAGCGCCTTGAAGACATTCCGGTAATGCGCCCGGATCTGGCCGACATCGCGGCTTTCCGGAAGCGGCCGCAAATTGACCAGCAGGTTGACCGGCATGCCCTTCGGAATCGAGCCGATGCGGATGTTGTCGTCCTTGTCCTTGAGCCGGTTGAGCAGGTCCTGCTCTTCCTTGCCGAGCAGGCCGGGGAGCTGCTTGAAGAAGCCGACGGGGATGACGATGCTGCTCCGCGCCGTCGTGCGGTCGATCCAGCCCCCTGAGGCGGGGCCGATCTCGGCGTCGAACGGCCGCCGCTCCGGCCAGAGCATCTGCTGGATCGCGGCGTTGAACGAGCGCATCCGCGCCGCCACCGAGGGATCCTGGTAGAAAGGGCCGACCGTGTTGTTGAGCAGGAAGGGCGCCGTCGACCACAAGGAAATGAGGCTGGGCGGGCGGGTATAGCCGCGGCCACCGGCGGGCATGGCATAGGGCAGGGCCTGGCCGGTGAAGGGATCGCGGAAGCTCGCCTGGCCGACCGAGGGCAGGCGCTTGTAGGTCTGCGACGAGAAATTATCCCAGATATTGCCGCCGATCGCGTTGGTGGCGAGCGGGCTGCACAGATTTGTGCGCAGCAACGTCACCGGAATGCGCGCCTCGGTCGACATGTAATTGCCCTGCAGGAAATCCGGCTTGCTGACGTAGTCGCGCCACATCTGGGTCTTGAAATCTTCGCTCTGGGTCCATCTCCACCAGCGCTTGAACTTCTCCAGATAGCCGGGCCCGTCGACTTCGACGAGGCTGGCATTGGCCGGCGGTTTCGGGCCCTTGCTCGAATGGCATCGGGCGCAGGTGTCGGAGAAGACGCGCCGGCCCTGGGCGACGAGCGCCGGCGGGTCGGCGAGGGCCGCGCCCCCCGGAGCAGCGGCCAGATAATCGGGCCGCGCCGCTTTCAGGAAGAACAAGGCGATGGCCGGAGTGCCCGCTTCGGTCGCCCGCCAGTAAGCGGAATTCTTCTGGGCCAGCGAGAGCTGGATCGGAGTCACCGGCTTGCCGCCGGTCACCGGCCGGAAATGGGTGATCCAATCCTCGCTGAACAGGCCGATATTGAGGAAGACGCGATTGAGGGCGCCGAGCGCACCGACCGAGTCCGAGCCGTCCTTGAGGATCCTCGGGACCTTCACATGGTTGCTGCCGGAATCGTAGAATTGAGTCAGCCAGCCATCCTTGATGTAATGGTTGAACTGCTTGTTGTTGACGCCGCCGCCGGCGAGCACCTCTTCACCGGTGATCCCGCCCCTCTTGAGACGCGCTTCGACGTTGTAGAGCGCGTTCATGGTGCGCGGATTGTTGATGTTGTCGCTCGAGACGAGCGAGGTATCGAGCGCTCCGGGCCGGAAGGTCCTCACCCACTGACTGACGAAGTCGGTATCCTTCTGGTTCCAGATGAAGAACCGGTCCGCCCACAGATATTGCGCTCCGACCGTCGAGCTCAGATTTTCCCATTTGGGATTGGCCGGGTCGTCCGGGGGATTGGTCGGGCTCGGACCGACATGGCAGAAGCCGCACGACATGCCGACCCGATACGGCCGGACCAGCTTGGGGTCGTTGTAATAAGCCGGATCCTTGTAATAACGGACCGGGTCCCAGGCCGCGGCGGCGGCCTCGTTGAAATCCGGATTGGGGAAGAGCCGAAGCCCGACGATTCCGGTGGGATAGCCGTAAATGGACCCGACCGGGAGCACCCCCCATTTGGGCAAATTCTTGCCGCGAGCGCCGGTCTTGATCCCCGGATAGCGTTTCTCGTCGGCGAACGGATCGGGCGGGCAGCCGGGGTCGCGTTCGTCGACCCAGATGCCGAACCGGTCGGGCTTGGTCGGCGCCTTGAAGCACGGCTCGTTGATCGCTCCGAGCCACTGCCACCGTTTGCGCCGCCCGAGCAACTCGTCGGGCGGCGAAGCCGCGACCTTCAGCAGATCGAAGCCGCTGTTGGTCGGGATGCGCATATAATCCCAGAACTTGTCGTTGCCGCCGGTCCACACCAGCCACATGTTGCGGCCCGCTTCCTCGGTCGGATCGAGCGCGACTCCCCCGTCCATTTCACGGAAATAAGGCTCGGCCGCGTGATGGAAGGACGCGTCCGCGAAGCCCGCCTTGGCCGCCTCGTCGGTGATCGCCCCTTCGGAATCGTCCCCTTTTTGCCAGGGCCAGCGATCGCAGCTCGCCACCGACAGCGCTAGCGCCGTCAGCGCGATCGCACGAACGACGGATGTCCTGACGCCCACGGTCCCCTCCCATGTGCATGCAAGCCGACCATGGGCGCCCCCGGCACCCTTCCCGCTTACAAGCGGCAAACATCCGCCAAGAATATTAGGCAGTCAAGGGAAGATCGGCGCCATGTTCATCTGGCCGAGAGTGAGCATTGATGACGATTCGCCGAACGTCTCCATCGCGACTCTCGACTATTCCGACGGGCCCTTCAGGTCGCCACCAATGGGCAAGGCAGGCCCGGAACGTCGACCCGGAACTCGAACAGGTCGCCGGCCTGCGGCTGGAGCTCGATCTCGGCGGCCGTCAGCATTTGCCGGGCGGTGGTGGCATAGACGGTGCGCAGGTCGTCGCCGCCGAACGCGATCTTGGTGATGTTGGCGACGGGGAAGCGGACCCGCTCCACCAGCTCGCCGGCCGGGGAATAGCGGCGCGCCTCCCAGCCGGCATAGAGGCTGATCCAGACGCAGCCCTCGCTGTCCACGGTCGGGCCGTCGGGGAAGCCTTCCGCGGGATCGATCCGGGCGAACGGCCGGGAGGGCCCGAGCGTCCCGTCGTCGCCCACGTCCGCCGAGTCGATCGTTCCGGCGCGGGTGTCGACGAAATAGAGGATCCGCCCGTCGGGCGACAAAGCCGGGCCGTTGGTGATCGCAATCCCTTCGAGGCCGGTGGGCACGACGGCGCCGCGCTCGAAGCGGTAGAAGGCGCCGGTCCTGGCGCTCTCCTTATTGTCCATCGTCCCGAACCATAGCCGGCCGTCGGGATCGACCACGCCGTCGTTCAGGCGGTTGTTCGGCCGCTCCGGCTCGATCTCGGCGATCAGGGTGAAGCGGCCGGTCGATTCGTCGAAACGATGGAGGCCGCTCATCAGCCCGGCGATGAAGCCGCCGTCCCGGGCCGGAAGCACGAAGCCCACCTGCTCGGGCGCGACCCAGGTCTGCCGCCCGCCGCCCGCCGGCTCGCCCTCCGCCGGATCGTAGCGGTGGACCTTGCGTCCCTTGATGTCGGTGAACCAGAGCCCCCGGTCGCGCTCGACCCAGACCGGGCCTTCGCCGAGCGCTGCGGCGACATCCCAGACGCTCTTCGGTTCGGTGGCTGTCATGGAGCATGCTCCTGCCAGATGCTGGCGAGAGGTCAACCGTCTGCGCGAGCCAACTCGATGATTTTAAGGCTTTCCCGCGCGTCCGCCGGATCGACCGGAGGCGGTGCTCCGCCGGCTATCGCGGCGGCCACGCCCTCGTAAAAAGCGAGATAGCGGCCCGGCAGGGTTGGAATGGCGTCGAGCGTGTCGCCGCTGGCCATCAGTCCATGCCATCCGACCCCTTCCTCCCCGAAGCCCGGCGCGGTCGGCGAAACCCCCTGCTTCAGCGCTTCCTCCTGGGGATCGAACCCATGCTTGACGAAGCTCCCAAGCATGCCGTGGACCGCGAAACGCGGCCGCGCCCACGTCACCAGGCTCGACGCAGACAGCGCCGCCCGCATTGCGCCGTAGCTCAGCGTCACTTCGAAATAATCGTCGGCGCGCGCTCCCGATCGCTGGATCGCCAGGTCCCCCGAAACCGAATCGGGCGGACCGAAGAGGAGCAGGGCCTGGTCGATCAGGTGCGGGCCGAGGTCCCAGAGCAGGCCGGCGCCCTCCCCGGGCGTTTCGCGCCAGCCGGGCCGGGGCGCGGGCCGGAACCGATCCCAATGCGCCTCGAACAGGCTGATCTGGCCGAGCCGCCCGGATTCGATCAGCTGCCGCACGGTCAGGAAGTCGCCGTCCCAGCGCCGGTTGTGGAAGATGGTGAGCATCCTCCCCTTCGCCGCCGCCAGCTCGATCAGAGCGTCCGCCTCGGCGAGGCTGGTGGCGAAGGGCTTGTCGACGACGACATGCTTGCCCGCCTCCAGCGCCGCCCGGGCGAGCGGGAAATGACTGGGGTTGGGAGTCGCGATCACCACCAGGTCGATGTCCGGCGAGCCGACGGCGGCGGCGGAGTCGGCGGCGCCGGCGACGGTGGCGAGATCGAACTGCGGCAACGCGCGGATCAGCGGAGCGTGGAAGATCGTCCCGGCCATGCCCCGGCCGAGCAGGGCGACCCGGATCGTCATGCCGCCTCGTCGAGCGCCGAGCTCAGGATGCTGCGGACCTTGTCCGGATGATGCTCCCGAGCGAGATCGAGGGTCACGACATCAAGGCGCTCGCCGCCAAGGTCGATCCGGTACGACCCCTGAACGCCTTCCTCCCGTCCAAGCGCCCCGTGATGCGGGTAGAAGAGCATCAGCCGCGGGCAACAATAGAGACTGGCATAGGCCATCATCTGATAGACGTCCGCCTGCGAAAGGTTTCGCGTCTTATCCTTCTCCGGCGGGTCGAGCCGCTTCCACTTCGTGTCCAGCAGCATCTCGACCCTGCCGGCCCGCTTGAGGAGGATGTCGGGCTTCGTGCGAAAGCACCGCCGGCCGTCCCTTCCGTCCTCCTCTATCTCCCGAAGGCAAAAAAGGCCTCCGCTTTGCGCGGCGACCCTAAGGGCCGAGCCTTGGCAAGCGCGCCTCAATAGCGCCGCGACATAGCGCTCGAACAGCAGGTTCATGTCGAACAGCAGCGAAATTCCCTCAGCCGTTCCAGCGCTTGTGGTCTGGTAGCGCCTGTCGAGCAACAGACGGGCGAGCGCCAGCGGCCCATGCCAGCGAGCGTTGGTCCGATCGAGAACGATGTTCTCCCAAGCAGTCGAACCCCGCGCGAGCGGCGAGATTTCGGCATAAGCGAAGGCAAGCTCGCGCAGCCGGCGCTGGGTCTCGGGTGCCCGCGCCATTCCCTGAAGGCGCAGGATCGCGACCTTCATCGTTCGATTGATCAGGATGTCTGGCGACAAGGAATCGAATCGGCAGGCGAGCTTCTGCGGAGAGGACGCGAGCGTCGTGAACTGACGCACGGCATCGAGGCGCCCGCGCAAGGCGGGAAGGTCCTCTTCACGGGCGACATATTGGCGGGGCAGGCCGAGCCGGACCTGGTCGAGCAGCTGATCGGCGAACAGCCGGATCAGGATTTCCAGGAGGTGATGCCTTTGCCAGCCGAGCGACACCATCCTGCCCGGCGCGATTTTCAGGTCCAGCGCGACGGCCAGGAGGCGCACCAGCCGCTCCCGTACCCGCCCCCTGCCCTCGGCATCCGAAGCTTCGCCGAGACCGTCGATCTTGGGGAGTATCTCCAGGGCGCAGCCCTCGGCGGCAACGACTCCCACCATCTGTTTCGCCCGGAGGTCGTGCCGACCCTGTTCGAGCACATTCTCGCCGTGCCGGCCCGCGAGCGGCGAGGCGCGGGCCGCGGCGGCGATCCGATCCGCCAGGGGCGCCGGTATCCGGTCCGGCCCCTCTCCGTAGGGCAGCCGGCCCCATTCGCTCACGGTCCAAAACTTCACCGCAGCAGACGTTCGTAGGCGTCCGCGGGAAACGGATCGCGGACGCGCCAGCGGAAGCGTTCGGAGGCGGCCGAGTCTTCGTCGTCGAGGCCCGGCGGGGCCTGCAGCGCTTCCTGGATCAGAAAGGCGCCTTCGTTCGGTGCGGCGGCGCCGTCGCCGAGCACCAGGGCGACTTTCTCCCAATCCTCATAGAAATATTCCTGAAGCAGCGGGATCACGCTCGTGCGCATGGTCCGGTCGATCGCTTCGCGGCTGCCGCAGCGGATGAAGAAGGCATGGCCGATCTGGTGCTCGCGGTCGAACAGATATTCGATGCGCTCGTTGAGCCGCCGTAGTACCGCCCGCAAGGGCACGCCGTCCACTTCCTCATCGAGGAGGTCCGGCTCCGGCATCAGCTCCCGGAAGCCGAACCGCCGCCGGAGCGCCGTGTCCAGCAGGGCGATCGAGCGGTCGGCCGTGTTCATCGTGCCGATGATGTGGAGGTTGGAAGGGATTCCGAACGTGTCGCCTGAATAAGGCAGGCTCACCCGGATTTCGTGCCTGGCACCGATTCGCTTGTCCGGCTCGATCAGTGTGATCAGCTCGCCGAACACCTTGGAGATATTGGCCCGGTTGATCTCGTCGACGACCAGCACGAACTGATCGGGCGCGGCCCCCGGAGAAGCGGCGCTGCCGGGCAGAAGCCGCGCCAGCGCCTCCTTTTTCACGAACTCGTCCTTCAGCGGGTAGCAGGAGCGCATCGTGAACGGCTTGCCGTAGATGGCCTCCACGGGCAGCGACTCGTCCGGGAGAAGCAGCCACCGCACGGCGCGGCGATGATTGTAGTCGCGCTCGTCCGTCGGCTCGTAGCGATAGGGTCCGATCACTTCGCCGATCGCTCGGAACCGGGAATTTCCTTCGGACACGACGACGAGGTCGCCCTCGCGCATCGAGCTGCGGAAGCGCCAGACCTGGGTGATGTTGCTGCTGAAGCCGGTAGCGTCCGGCTCAATCTCCCGCCACTTCTCGTAGATTGCCTGCCACTCTTCGTAGCGCGGATCGGACCAGTCGACCTCCCCGCCCCAGCCGAGCACGACATAGCCGCCCTCGACAGCGGCGTCGAAGATATGATCCTCGATGCCGGCGCGGCCGAGCGACATCTTGAATACCTGCCGGCCGGCAAGATCGAAGCCGCCCGAACGGCCGGCATTCTTCAGCGCTTCCTCGGCCAAGGTGCAGACCTTGCGGAAAATGCCCGGCTGCGCCTCGAGCCGAAAGCCGGCGGCGGGCGCCGCCTTCGCCTCGCCCTCCACGGCGGCTTCCGCTCCATCGCTCCCGGTGACGGGCCTGAGGCCCTCGACGAAATCCTCGTAGGAATAGGATTGGTGGAAGGTGACGAAATGTATCTGGCCGGCCTTGGACAGCTCGCTGTAGCGCCGGCGCACATCCTCCTCGGCAGTCGGAGCAGACCCGTCGCACAGGCCGACGGCCTCCCGCGCGGTGTTGTAGGTCTTGCCCGTGCCCGGCGGCCCATAGAGGATGAGATTGACGGGATCGGGTCCGGCCGCGGCCGGTTCCACGGCAGCCCTCACCTCCTCGTCCTCCTCATCTCCTTCCTCCTCATCCGGCGATACCCACTTGTCGTCGAGCACGATCCATTGAAATCCCTGGACGTCGAGCAGGTCCCGGGGCTGCCACTGCCATTCGTCGCGCATGATCTCGAACACGCGCCCAAGGAGGGCGAGCCAGGATTCGACGTCCCGACGTTCGATCGTCTCGCCGCGAAAGAGCGGCTCCTCGCCAAGCTGCCTGAGAAGCTTCTGGGCCTTCTCGATCTTGAAAAAGGCGGATTCGGAAGGCCGCACCGCGCCGGCGATACCGAACGCAATGGCCAGTATCTCTCCTCTGGCGAGTTGCGGGAGGCCTTCATCTCGAAGCCGTTCCATCGCGCCGATCGCCTCCATGAGCGAGTCCACGATCGGGCCTCTCGCTCGGGCCAGCCGACCTTGGATGGAATCGAACTCGCCGGCGAGCAGTGGGGAGGTCTTGTGGACGGCGTCGAGGGTCTGCCAGCGCAGCGGGGGGCCCTCCTGTGGGCACAGAGCGCGATAGATGGCGCTTCCGATCGCCTCGTCCGTCCCGCCGGCAGCGGCAACGCGGCGAGCCTCGGCCACCAGTTGATCCTTATAGTCGCGCTCCACGTCCCAATAGCTGCCCTCGTCCTGAGCGAAGCTTTGGAAATCCGGCACCCGATCGAGGAAAATCCGCCGCATCGCTTCGAGGGCGGGCCAGGACCCGCCGGCCGGATCGCCGCGATCGTCGCTGAAGTTGCGATAATGATGGATGGCATTGAGCAGGCTGCCGATCTGGTTCTCAGGCTTCGTCGCCTGCTTGACGAGCGGCGCCGGGGGCCTCTCTCCCCGCCGCGCACGCGCGCGCACGTCCTGAAGGGTGGCGACGATCGCGGCGAGCCGATCCCTGTCATAGGCCTCGTCGAGGTCGCGGAACGGCAGCCCCAGAACCTCCAGTGCGCGCTCTACGCGATAGGCCCGCGACACCCGATTGGCGATCGCCTTGGAAGAGAGGGAGCGCGCCTTCAGCCAAGTCCTGAACTCTTCCTTCCGCAAGCCATTGCCTCCACGTCATCGTGCCCCCACCGCCGGCCTTTTGTCGCCGGCTTCACGTCGACGCAAGCTGAGGTCGGTCCAGCTTGGAGGCATCATCGTGCTGCGACTTAGCCGGGACGAAAGGTGCCGCGCTATGCCGACGCCTCGAGTTCGCGCAGAGACCGCCCCCTCGTCTCCCGTCCGGCCCAGGCCACCAGGGCGGCCGAGAGGCCCATCGGTAGCAGCAAGGCGAGCGCTGCTCCACCGAGCGTCGGAATGACTCCGAGCAGGGCGAAGCCCTGGACGGCGACTCCGCCGAACTTGCTCGAGCCGGCGACGAGGCCGGTGGCCCGGCCGCGGATTCCGAGCGGGTAATTTTCGGCGGCATAGGGAAGGAGCACGGCGATGGTGCCGTTGGAGCCGACGATCAGCATGGCGATGACCGCGACGAGCAGCGGCGGCCAGGACAGGATCGGCGCCGGCAGGAGCGCTCCGACCAGCCCGGCCAGAGTGAGGAGGACGGTCGCGACCAGGGTCCATTTGCTGCTCAGCCGGCTGTAGCTCCAGGCCGCGATCACGATCGTCGGCAAGGCGATCAGGGCCGAGCTGGTGAGGATCCCGCTGGCGAGCGCGGAGCTGTAGCCGCGCGCCTGAAGGTCGGTCGGAAGCCACAGCAGAAGCCCGAAATTGACGAAGCTCCAGGCGAGCGCGGTGATGACCAGGGCCAGGGTCAGGCGGCCGTGCCGCCGCGTCGCAATCTCGGCATCCGGCGGGACCGGAGCGCGCGGGCGCGGCACGATCCCGAACCTGCGCTGCATCCGGGCAAGCTCGGCGTCCCTCCCCTGCTCGGCGAGGAAGCGCGGAGATTCGGGGATGAGGCGGGCCAAAGCGAGCAGCAGGATCCCGGTCGGGAAGCCCTGCAGCCAAAGCACCCGCCAGCCGAACACGGGCTCGAACGCATGGGCGGCGCTGCTCGCCGCGAGATAGCCGCCGACCAGGCCGGTGCCGCCGACCAGCACCAGCACCCAGCTCCGGTGCCTCGGCGGCATGATCTCCGCGAGCAATGTGTAGACGACCGGAAGCATGCCTCCGGCCGAGCAGCCCATCAGGAAGCACATCAGCAGGTTGAGCTGAAACAGCGGCATCGCCCCGCAGATGGAGGTCGACACGAACAGGATGGTCGAGAGCAGGATCGAGACCCGGCGGCCGTAGACGTCGGCCAGCCACCCCCAGACGAACGAGCCGACGGTCGTGCCGACCAGGGCCGTGAAGGGGAACCAGGCGACGGTGGCCTTGTCGATCCCATATTCCGAGCTCATCCCGGGAAGCACGAAACCGAGCGTTGCCGGCTTCATCACGTCGATGACCAGGCCGAAGATCAGGACCAGCAGCACTCCGGCATGCCAGCGATTGAGCGGAGTCGAATCGGGCGCCTCGTAGCTGGTCCCGGCCTGATCTCCGTGGGGGGCGCGGTGGCGGGGCAGAGCGCCGTAGATCGCGGCCGGGACGCCGAGCGCGATCAGCACCATTCCGGCCCACATCTTCGGCTCCATCGGCATTCCGACCAGCTGGTTGCCATGAACATGAGCCATCGCCAGCATCGGCAGGTGAAGAAGCACGCCGATCGCGATCGCCACGCAGGCGCCCCAGAAGAGCGGTGCGCGCTCGCCGACGATCGAAACACGCTGCGCGCGGCTGCCTTCCATCGAATCCTCCCCCGCCGAACCTCTAGGCGTGCGCCGAACCGGGCTCAAGCCGGCTCGGGCCGGCTTCCAGGAAGGCCTTTTGTTCGCTATTTGTTCTCAATGTCCGATTTTCCCACCGCCTATCCCCTGCGCGACCTGTTCGACGTCGCCGTCCGGGGCCGGTCGGTCCGGCTGACCTGCGGCCAATGCGGGCACGGAACCGTGTTCAGCAGCCATGCCTTGTGGTGGCTGTTCCACCGCAAGGGATGGGTGGACACCCTTCGCGAAGTCCGCCGGCGCTGCCTGTGCATCATGTGCCTTCACCGGCGCGGACTGAAGGTCCGCGATCCTGAGCTCGAGCTGGTGGACGAGGCCGCCACCGACACCAGCCTGCCCCTGCCGTCCGAGCTCGACTGGAAGCGGGAGGTCCGGCGGCGGCGGTAAGGGGTGGCCGCTCGACGGGGATTGGACGATAATGGCGCCCCATTCCGCGGAGCCTGACGATGTCACTGGACGACGAGCTGATCGACACCCCGGACGGGCCGATGACCTGGGCGCAGTGGAAGAAGAAGAACCCGGTCCAGATTCCGTCCCGCCGGACCAAGGGCAAGAAGCTGCCGGTGAAGGTCAAGAGGTTCACCGGCGAGACGTGAGCGGTCGACTGAGGCGCTATCCGTCACCCTGAACTTGTTTCAGGGTCCAGTTTTCCACCCGCGAGGCGCCTCCAGCCTGGATGCTGAAACAAGTTCAGCATGACGGATAAGGCGTGAATCAAGCTCCGGGTGGCTGGCCACCCCCGCCGGGGTCGACCGACTGGTCCCTCACCTGCTGGATCAGCGCATCCGACCGCTCGACCAGGCGGCGGCTATGCTCGATGCTTTCGCGAAGCTCGTCCTGAGCCTGCTCGATCTCCGAGAACAATTGCTGCTGATTATTGCTCGCCACTACGCAACCCGGCTCCGTCATCCCGGCAAACTCGAAGCTGCGCGTCCGGTTCCGCCGCCGCGGCGCTCCAACCGCCTGTGTGACTCATAGACCACAGCGGCGCGGACCATAAGCCCGCATCGCCACCGGCCTTCGGGGCCGCAACATTACCACCGCTCCTCACCTGGCCTTTCCGGCTCCGGAACAAAGCCCCGAAGCGCCGCATTCAGCCTCGCGACACAGATGGAGGTCCCATGGCCAAGCTGTTCAAAAACAACGGCCTGACGATCGTTTTGATGCTGCTCTTCCTGGCCAGCATGCTCGGCCAGTGGATCGCCGGGTGGAAGGTCCAGAACGAGGAGCTCGTCCGCCATGGAAAGGAGGCGCTCTCGCTCGCCGCCTATGCGGTCGACCCGGAGTTCATCTCATCCGTCTTCGAGAATTGGGAGAGCGAGTTCCTGCAGATGTCGGCCTACGTCGTTCTCACCGCGATGCTGGTCCAGAAGGGCTCGGCGGAATCGCGCGATCCCGACGATCCGCCGCGGGACGAGAATCTGGAGACCCAGGCCCACAAGCCCGGCGCGCCTCGGATCCTGAAGGGCGGCGATGCCGCGCGCTGGCTCTACGCCCACTCCCTCGGCCTGGCCCTGTTCACGCTTTTCCTGCTCTCCTTCACGCTCCACTGGTGGAACAGCGCGAAGTCCGCAGCCGAAGAGGCAATCCAGCATGGCGAGGCCCCGCTGGGGCCGCTCGCCTATCTCGGCGACCCCCAACTCTGGTTCGAGAGCTTCCAGAACTGGCAGAGCGAGTTTCTCTCGACGGCCATCCTGGTCGTCCTCTCGATCTGGCTGAGGCAGCGCGAATCGCCCGAATCGAAGGCCGTCGCGGCGCCCCACGAAGCGACGGGCGCCGCCTGAACGAACCCCGGGGCGCGCAGTAGACGCTTTTCCGAATCGCTGATTTGGGTTACAAGGCAGGCGGGGACGGGAGATAGTCGCCTGAAACGGCAGCTGTCGGCGAAGCGCCTCGGCATCCGGGGCGCTTCGTTTTTTCGGCCCCCCCACCAGTCCGAACTTCCCAGCCCAAAATTTTTTCGGAACCCAAAGCGGGGGAGCACGTTCTGCCTGTACCCCCCCGCGGTGATCGGCACCCCTCCCCCCTCCCCGCCGACACCGCAGAGCCCCGGCCCGAAAGGGCTGGGGCTTTTTCTTTGGCGTCATGACGTCAGGCGTCATGCGGGCGAAAGCCGCCCTGCCCCTCCGCACCCCCCTCCCTTGAAAGTCCGCCCTTTGTTCCCATCGCTTGACTTTTGAACAAACAACGAACACTATGCTGTTTCAACGCGATACGGATCTAACAGGGATCAAAGTTCCACGCCGCGCGTTGGGCGGCTGTGGATAAGTAAGGGGATAAGGCTGTGATTTACCTGGCTGCCGCGCTTTTCTTCACCCTTGCCCTGCTCGCCGCTCTGGTGGCGATCCATATGACGGTGCGGCTCCACTGGCCCGAAATGCTGCTCGCCCTTCGCGGCGAGCTCGGCGCCGCTACGCCCCCGGCGCGAGCGGCGGCTCCGGCCGGACCGGCTCCGCGCCGCGCTGCCTTTTGACCTTTGCATAGCTCGCGATGCTGAACGGGATCATCAAAGCGTAGAGCAACGCAGCCACGCTCAAGGTCGGGAACGGCGCCGAGATCAAGGCGGCGAAGACCAGGGCGATCACCACCAAGGCCCCGAGCCTGACATGGCTCCGAAGCCTGAGCGAACCCCAGGAGAAAGTGGCCAGGTTCGAGATCATCAGGAATCCGACCACGGCCGCCCACGGCGCCGCCAGCCAGGTCTCGCGGAACACGGCCTCGCCGGTCCATTCCCAAAGATAGACGGGCAGGAGCACCAGGCCGGCCCCGGCCGGTGCCGGCACTCCGGTCAGGAAGCCCGCCGATTTGTGGGGCTGCTCGACGGCGTCGATATTGGCGTTGAAGCGGGCGAGGCGAAGCGCCGCGCAGACCGCATAAGCCAGCAGGAACAGCCAGCCGTAGCGGTTCCAGCGCTCGATGTCGGAGCCGGCCCCGCCGAGCGACTGCAACACCCACAGATAGAGGATGATCGCCGGGGCGACTCCGAAGGCGGTGACGTCCGACAGCGAGTCGAGCTCGGCGCCGAACCGGCTCTGCCCGTTGAGGAGCCGGGCGATGCGCCCGTCGAGACCGTCGAGGATGGCGGCGAGGACGACGAAGCCGACCGCCTCGGCCCACTGGCCGCCGATCGCGAATCGGATCCCGAACAGGCCCGAGCAGAGCGCCAGGGCGGTCACCGCATTGGGGACGATGGTGCGCAGCGGAATCCCGCGGCGCGGCCGGTCCGCGCGCCTCGGCGCCTTCACTGGGTTACTCCCTCCAGCGCCTCGGAAACTCCGGCGCGGGCGATGATCGTCTCCCCGGCGATGGTGCGCTGGCCGAGAAGCACCTGCGAGGAGGTCCCGGCCGGGAGATAGACGTCGACCCGGCTCCCGAAGCGGATCAGCCCGACCCTCTGTCCCGCCGCGACAATGTCGCCGGCCTTGACCCAGGGCACGATCCGGCGAGCGACCAGGCCGGCGATCTGGGTGAAGCCGATCCTGAGGCCGTCGCGGCCCTCGACCAGGAAATGCTGGCGCTCATTGTCCTCGCTCGCCTTGTCGAGATCGGCGTTGAGGAACTTGCCGGCGATATAGACGACCCGCTTGATCTCGCCGGCGATCGGCGAGCGGTTGATGTGGACGTCGAACACCGACATGAAGATCGACACCCGCATGCAGGGACCGGGCGGAAGGCCGTCGTCGTCGCCGACCAGCTCGGGCGGCGCCGGCACGGTCGCGATCATGGTGACCATGCCGTCGGCCGGAGCGACGATCAGGCCGTCGCCCTTGGGCGTGGTCCGGAGCGGGTCGCGGAAGAAGGCGGCGACCCACAGGCTGATCCCGGCGAACAGCCAGCCGGCAATCTCCCATTCCACCACCACCCAGAAGAACAGGGTGATCGCGGCGGCGATGACGACGAACTTGCGGCCTTCCGGATGCACGCTCGGCATCCGGTAGCGCACGTTGGTGGTGACCAGGTCCGGCTTTTCCAGGGAAGGCATGGGCTTGCCTTTAGGCGGGGGGGCGCCGCGTTACAACCGCGGGGCGACGAGACCCTAGCCGTCATTCCGGCGAAAGCCGGAATCCATGAACACGACGGCGTTTAGAAAACATACGCCGTGTTCATGGATCCCGGGTCAAGCCCGGGATGACGGCCCCTCCGGTTGATTAGCGCCCCTTCCCCGCCTAGAGCCGCGCCACATCCGACATCCAAAAAGAAAGCGCGAGCCGAATGGCGAAGATCAAGGTGAAGAACCCCGTCGTCGAGCTGGACGGCGACGAGATGACCCGAATCATCTGGCAATGGATCCGCGAGCGGCTGATCCTCCCCTATCTCGACGT
>Ga0190273_10000247_pt1 | contig 24393 bp, 9 predicted proteins | sample Popmic504IS_FD_134513 | JGI IMG/M metagenome (GOLD analysis project Ga0190273, IMG submission 134513) | Populus adjacent soil microbial communities from riparian zone of Shoshone River, Wyoming, USA - 504 IS | ecosystem: Environmental > Terrestrial > Soil > Riparian zone > Trees stand | place... | reverse complement strand
ATCGGCGCCGCCATTGACCCTGTCGCCCGAGCTCCAGGCATCGCCGACAAAGACGAAGTCGTTGCCGGCCCCGCCATTCACCGCGTCGTCGCCGCCGGCGGTGATCACGATCAGGTCGTTGCCGGCGGCCATCGTGAAGATGTTGCTCAGCGCATTGTCGAAGACGCCCTGGCCGGCAGCGTTGGTGCCGACGAAATTCTCGACATTGGCCGGGAGCGTGTACAATTGGGCGTAATCGGTGGTGCTTCCGATCCCGCTGCGCACCGTGTCGTTGCCGCCGTTCGCGCCCTCGACCACCTCGTCGGAGAAATCGTCGACAACGAACACATTGTCGCCCGTTCCGCCGACCAGCTCGTCGCCTTCCGAGGCAACGCCATGGACGGTGACCTTCACGGTGGCGCCGCCGCCGCCGGCGACCGTGTAGGTGAAGCTGTCCTCGGCCTGAAGGTTCTCGGCGCCCGAACCTTCGCCGGCGAGGGAGTCGAACGCTCCCGCCGGATCGTAGGTCAGCGTGCCGTTCGCCTCCAGGGTCACGGTGGCGCCCGAGGCGAGCGTTACCGCCGAGCCGACCGACACGGCCTTGCCGTCGATCGAGGCGACCTGCCGTCCCGCGCCGCTGTCGTTGGCGAGAACGTCGATCGACACGGTGCTGTTTTCATCAACCGCGCCGCTGTCGTCCAGGGCAGTCGATTGAGGCGCTTCGCCGCCGAGGAGGAAGTCGCCCCGGCCAAGCGCGTGGTTGTCGCGGGAGATCGCCTCCAGCAGGAAATCGGCAGTGCCGTCGCCGTCCACGTCGGCCTCGATCAGCCAGAGATTGCCGTCATTCCGGGCGCGAAGTTCCCCAGCGTGCCCGCTGAAATCGGCTCCGCCGATGAAGCTGAACGCCTGTTTTCCTTCTACCAGGACGTCCGCGTCGATGGCGGAGAGGTCGATCCGGTCGCCCGCCGTGAAGTCGTCGATCAGATCGTGGCCGGTGGCATCCGACTGCCCGACCGACTGGTAGGCGAACACATCGTTGCCCGCCCCGCCGGTGAGATTGTCGGTGCCGACTCCGCCCGTGATGCGGTCGTCCCCGCCGGCGCCGTCCAGCACGTCGCTGCCGCCGCCACCGTCGATCTCGTCGGCCTGGTCGCTGCCGGTGATGGTGTCGGCGCCCTCGCCCCCGACCACTGACAGGCCTGCATCAAGCTGGGCCGAGCCGTCGAAGTGGAGCGTCTCTCCGTCCAAGAGGGCATGGGCGTCGAGCGTCAGCCGCCCGCCTGCACCGCTGCTCCAGTCCACCGCCGTGATGTCGTAGCTGAAGCGCAGGTCGCCCTTGTGGCCGAAGCGCGTGTCGGCGCCGGACATGATCTCCACCCGCTCGATGCCTTCCAAGCCGCGGCCGCCGAGCACCAGGGCGCGTGGGCCCGCATAATCGCCCTGCAGCATCAAAGTGTCGCCGTCGCCCTCCCCGCCGCTCACCTGATCGCGAACCGTGAAGGCATCGCCGAAGTAGAAGCTGTCGTTGCCGCCTTTGCCGGACACCACGTCCCGCCCGCCGTCGTCCATGCGGAAGGCGTCGTCGTCGGCCGTGCCGGCGAGGCGGTCATTGCCCCAGGTGCCGCGGCCCGCTTGCGGAAGATCGCCCGCGAGGATCACGTCGTCTCGAACAATGTCGCCCACCTTGAGGCCGGCGAAGGCGGCGGTGATGTAGAGCGGCCAGCTCTGACCCGGAACGTTGGCGCTGATGTAGAGCACGCTTCCCTCGGAGCTTACGACATCTTCGAAGATCAGCTGATCGAAGGACGTGATCTGCGTGTAGCGGCTGAGATCGATGACGTCGCCCAGGCCAACGCCCGCTTCGAAATCCATGATCCAGTCTCCTGCCGGGCCGCCGGCAATGAACAGATCGCGCCCGGCGCCGCCCCACGCGTTGTCGTTGCCGTCGTACAGATCGATGACGTCGTTGCCATTGCCGCCGTAAAGCCGGTTCACTTCGTAGGAGCCGTTGATCCAGTCGTCGCCGTCGCCGCCGTAGAGCCAGTCGAACGAATTGCCGCCCTGCAGCCGGTCGTCGCCAGCGCCGCCTTCGACGATCTGCTGGCCGTCTTCCGAATACCAAGGTTCGCCGACCGGATCGATCGGATCTGAATAATCGCCCTCCAGCGAGCCGGCCCCTTCGGCCCAGATCCGGTCGTCGCCTTCGCCGCCGAAGATCTTGTCGACACCGCGGTGGCCGATGATGTCGTCGTTCCCGGCGGTGCCGTGGATGATCTCGCTGTCGTGGCTGCCGTGGATTGCGGGCGCGGTGCGCGTCGGATCGATGCCGAGGACGCCGCCGCCGAAATTCTCGGCCGTGAAATCCTCGGGACGGATGCCGTCGAAGGTGGCGATCACCGTTCCGGCGCCGGCGCCCTTCAGCCCGTCCTTGTCCATGATCAGCCGGGTGCCGCCGGCGCCGTCGGCTTCCAGCCGGAGGAAGCCGCCCATGAAGGGGTTCTCCTTTACGCCGAGCTCCATCACCGCATAGGTCGTGTCGATCACGTCGCCGAAGCCGCCGGTTTCGAAGTCGGTGATCCGGTCCGCCGCGTCGGTTCGCACGATGAAGCGGTCCTGGCCGGCACCGCCGCTCATGACATCCGCACCCAGGCCGCCGTCGAGGATGTCGTCGCCGTCTTCCGGGGCCGCGGCCAACGTCCGGAGCATGCCCGCGGTGCGGCCGTCGCCCGACAAGGTGTCGGCGCCGTCGCCGCCTTCGAGCCGGTCGGCGCCGAGGCCGCCGTTCAGCGTGTCGTCGCCGTCGCCACCGGCCAGCGTGTCGTCGCCGCCCCCGCCGAGGAGCTGAATCGGCCCAAGATAAACGATGTCGGTATAAGGGTGGGCGCCGCCGACATGCTCCTTCACGAAGAAGCCCCCCGAATGGAAGCCGCCGATGCGGATGATCGCGCCGCCGATGCCCAGCAGCCCGCCATCGAGGCCGGTCGCTACGTAATTGATGTCCCCCTGGAAAACCTTGTCGCCATAAACCCGGATGATCTCGCCGCCGGAAAGGTCGGAAAGCATGTCGTTGTCATGCTCGGCGCGCGTGCCGGCGAAGACGTCGCGGCCCGATCCCCCTTCGATCAAATCGGTGCCGCCGCCGCCGACGACGATTTCGCTGCCGTCGAAATAATCGGCGCCGCGCAGCAGCTGGATGAGCGGCGCAACCGCGCCGTCGAGAATGTCGGCCTGGTCAGATCCGACCAGCACGCTGATATGCCCTTGCGGCGAGCCGGGAATGGCGGGCGCCCCGCCGGTGACGACCGGGAACTTGTCGCCCTGCGCCACGAAGTTGCGCACGGATTCGACATAATTGGTCATGGAATGCTGCGCGCCCGGGAACACGCCGGTCAAGTTGATCGTACTGAGCCGGACGACGCTGCCGGCCGTGTGGAAATCGGTTGGCGTGTCGACGCCCTCCAGAACTCGGCCGAACAGGTTGGCGATTTCCGACGTGACCAGGAAGGGCGCCTTGAGGCCGGTCGCGGCAAAGCGCGCAACGTCGCCGGACAACGGCACCAGATCGGCGCTATGCTCGAAATGGACGATGCGCGGGTCCCATTCGTGGCGTTCGGAGCCGGGCGAGCCGAAGGTTGCGCCCGTGAACAGCGGATTCCCGGCGATGCGCGGATCGGCCATGATCTGCTGCACGGTGGCGCCGCCGAGGCTGTGCCCGGAAACATAGACCTGGTCGATGTGGCCGCCCTCGGCATAGCCGCCGTTTTCGATATATTCGAGAACCGCCTTGATCAGCGGCTCGAACCTTTCGGCGTGAAGCCGGAAGTTCGGATAATCCTGCGTGTCGCTGAGCGAGTCGGTGCCGCGGATGGCGAGCATCAGCGTGTTCTTGCCGTCCACGATCCCGAAATAGACGTGGGCCGCCGCCTCTATGGGGAAGCCGCCGACCGGCGCCGGGCCGATCGCCGAGAAGACGCCGTTGGCGTAGGTGAAATCGGTCACGCCATCGGCCAGCGTGCCCTTCATCTCCATGCCGAGTTCAAGCGCTGAGAGCGGGCGCCAGCCGTCGCTCATCGAGGCGACGTTGTCGTAAGCGGCGTCGGCGGCCTTGGCGAGAGTCAGGTAGATATTGGACTGCTCGACGACGTTGGTGCGCAGGCTGTCGAAGGTTAGCCGCTCGACGCCGCGGACTTCGTCCTGGCCTGTCGAGTCGCCCGCGATCCGGGAGTAGCCGGCGGCCCCGCCGGTGCCGAGGTGATCGGTGATGTCATATTCGCCCGCATTGCCGGTGAGGACGAGCGTGTCGATGTCGGCGCCGCCTTCATCCTCGCCGCCGTCGAGTTTGTCGTTGCCCGCGTCGAGAAAAAGCGTGTCGCTGCCGGCCCCGCCGTCGAGCTGGTCGTCGCCCTCGCCGCCCCGCAGTTGGTCGGCTCCCTCGCCGCCGAGCAGGACGTCCTCGTCCTCGCCGCCGTCGAGCGTGTCGTCGCCCTTGCCGCCCTCCAGCCGGTCGTCGCCGGTGCCCCCGAGCAGGGTGTCGTCGCCGACGTTTCCGAAGAGCTGGTCGGCCCCCGAGTCGCCGTGGAGGGTGTCGTCGCCGGCCGCGCCGAACAGCTTATCGTCGCCGCCGAGGCCGCGCATGGTTTCGCTCGTGCTGGTGCCGACCAGATAGTCGGCGAGGTCCGTCGGATCGACGGGCGCGGGCGGCGACGGTTCGATCGGGGTGTCCGAAGTGCCGGACCAGATCGGGTTGTCGGCGCGGTAGGTGCCGGACGACATCGTCTCCGTGCCATGGTCGTCGTAGCGGAAGGTGATCGTCCTGCCGTCGGCGGAGATGGCGAGATCGAACACCTGGGCGCCGGACCTGAGGCCGAACACGGAGGCGAAGCTGCCGGTCGCCGGGAAGACCGGGCCGGCGTGGAGGTCCCACACGTAGATGCCGGGCGCCCAGGCCTTGGTGGTGGGATCGAAGGCGGACAGGAAGACGACGTAGCGGCCGCCGTCCGCAAGCTCGAACTGTTCGATCGGCTCCGCCCAGTCCGGCCCGTCGAGAATGAGCGATTGCTGCTCGCCGGGCTCGGTGCCCGGCAGGCGGCGGTCGGCGCTGAGATAGGCGCCGACCACGCTTGAGACTACATTTTCGCGGCCGTCGGCGGTTGCGTCGATGATGCCGTTGCCGACGCTGCCCGAGATGTAGTGGCCGGCATAGCCCTCATAGGCCCGGCCGTAGAGCTCCTCGTAGTGATAATAAAAATAGGCGGGGCGGCCGAGATCGTCGACGCCGGTGGCGAGGAGGGGGACGTCGTCGAGCACCGAATAGATGCCGCCTTCGCCATAATCGGCGCTGAACGTGTACTGTTTGGTGGTGCCGGTCTGGACGTCGCGGACGAACAGCTCCAGGTCCTGGACATATTCGGGGCCATGGTTGGCGGGATTGGTGAGGTCGCTCGCCTGGCTGAAGAACACCACATAGCGGCCGTTCGCCGAGATACCGGCGGAGAGCGAGGCATGGTCGGCGCTTCCGCCCTGCCAGTCGGCCGAGACCAGCACGGTCTGGCCGGTGACCCGGTCGAAGCGGAAGACGTCCGAGGCGTCGTTGAGGTCGCCCGCGACGATCCCGTTCTCGGCGGAGGTGTAGACGACGTAGCGGCCGTCGCCCGACATGAAGCTGGCATTGGCGTCGGAGACGAGGCTGCCGTCGAGTTTGAAGGCCACGGTCTCGGTCTTGCCGGTGGCGAGATCGCGGACGAACAGGCTTGCGCCGTCCAGGCCCATCGTTTCCTCGCCCTCGCCCTCGAAGAGCAGGTAGCGCCCGGTTGACGAGACCTGCGAGAATTTCATGGTGATGCCCGGCTGACCGTTCCAGCCGTAATCGATCCGAGAGAGTGCCATGGTCTTCGCCCCTGCTGAAATGTCTGTGCTGGAGCGTGAGGTGAACCCGGCGGGGCCGCGCGTCCTGCGCTACGCGACGAGGAGCGCGCGGCTCGGATAAGCGTGCGACGAAACGGATTTCGTCGCGGCGCTGTAACGCGATTGTGACACGGAGCGGGGGTCAGGCGCGGCGGGCGGCGCGGACCTTGCCCGCATAGCTTGGGCCGACGCGAACCGCGGCGCCGGAGGCCATCACGACCGTTATGTGCCGTCCGGTGCGGCTCACCCGGGCGATCGCCGACGGGCGAACGAAGGCGGAGCGGTGGACGCGCATCAGCTCGGGCTCGAGAAGGTTCTCGAGTTCGGCCATGGTGATGCGGATCATGTGGCTCCGCTCCCCCGCGTAGAGCACGGCATAGTCGCGCTCGGCCTCGATCCATTCGATCGCGTCGAAGGGCACGCGCAACTGGCCGGTGTTGGTGGGTACCCAGAAAGCGCGGTCTTCGTCCGAACCCGCAGGTTGCGGCGCGGGATCCGCTTCGACGGAGCCGCCGAGCCGCCGCAGCACCGAGCGGATTCGGGCGAGGAGTTCGCGCGGTTCGAAGGGCTTGGTCAGGTAATCGTCGGCGCCGAGTTCCAGCCCAACCACGCGGTCGACGAGGTCGCGCTTGGCGGTGAGCATCACCACGCCGGGCCCGGGGGAACCGCCGGCACGAAGGCGGCGGGCGATGCTGAAACCGTCCTCGCCCGGCATGTTGATGTCGAGTACGATCAAGGCAGGGCGGCGGTCCGCCATGATGGCGTCGAGCTCCGCGCCATTGGCCGCGCCGAGCGCGTCGAGGCCCTCGGCGCAGAGATATTCCACCACCGGGTCGCGCAAATCCTCCTCGTCGTCCACCACGACCACGAAGGGCTTCGAAGCGCCGCTCATCTCAGGCCCATCTGGGTCAAGAGGCGGCGCACGCTGTCGGGTGCGAAAGGCTTTTCAAGCACCGGCCGCTCGACCTCGCCGAGGAAGCGGGCGGCGGAGGTGCCGAGGGTATCGCCGGTGGCAAAGGCCAGCCGGTCGAGCAGCTCGGGCCGCGCCGCGCGCATCCAGGCGTAGAACGCGGCGCCGTCCTCGCCCGGCATTCGCAGGTCGCTGACCACGAGATCGTAGTCGCGGCTTTCGAGCAAAGTCCGGGCGGCGGGCACGCCCGTCACCACGTCGCAACGAAACCCCTCCAGCGACAGGCAGTCGGAGAGCGACTCGCCGATCTCCGCTTCGTCGTCGATCACCAGGGCCGTGCGCTCCGGCGCAGCGGCCTCCCCGCCGCGCAAGGTTTCGGCCAGCAAGGCGGGCGCGGCCTCGCCGCTCGGCAGGGTCAGCCGGAAGCAGGCGCCGGTGCCGCGGTCGACCAGCTCCAACCGACCGCCATGCGCTTCGGCGAGGCCTTGCGAGAAGGAGAGGCCGACTCCCGTCCCATCGCCCTGCGGCTTGGTGGTGAAGAAGGGTTCGAATATCCGCCGCCGGAACTCGGCCGGAACCCCTGGGCCGCTGTCTTCCACCTCCAGCCAGACGCTGCCCGGTTCCGCGCCCGCGCCGGTGCGCAGGGTGAGAATTCTCGGCGCAGGGCTCTCGGCCATTGCATGCTGGGCGTTGAGGATCAGGTTGATGACGATCTGGTGGAGCTGGTCGGCGTCGGCCATGATCGTCGGCAAAGCGGGATCGAAGTTTCGATCGATCGCGATGCCGTTGCTGCGCAGGCCGTATTCGGCAAGCTCCACCGCGGCGCTGACGAGGGTGCCGAGATTGCATTCCCGCCGCTCCGGCCGTTTCTGCCGCGCCATGGCGAGAAAGGTCTGCACGATGCGGCCGCATCGGTCGGCGGCGCGCCTGATCTTCACCGCGCGCTCGGCAAGGCCGCTGCCTTCCGCCTGGCGCTCCATCATCACCGCTTGTGCGACCACGATCGACAGCGGGTTGTTGAGTTCGTGGCTGACCCCGGCGAGGAGCGAGCCGAGCGCGCTCAGCTTCTCCGCCTGGAACAATGCCTCGCGCGATTTCTCAAGCGCCGCCTCCGCCTGCTTGCGCTGGGTAATGTCGATGTCGAAGCCGCCGATTCGGGTACGCTCGCCGGCATGCGGGCGAATCGGGAAGCGGATCGACATTGCGTGGGCGTAAAGCTCCCGCCCAGGGATCGCGATCTCGTCGCTTTGCGCGGCGCCGGCAAGCGCGGCAGCATCCGCCTTTTCGATGCGGTCGGCGATGGCTTCGCCCAGGATATCGCGCGCGCGGCGGCCGAGCGCATCTGCGGGGGGCACGCCGAGCACCGCCTCCATTTGCGGATTGAGGCGCAGGTAGCGGCCGGCATCGTCCTTGACGTACATGCCCACCGGCGCGTTCTCCATGAACGCCGCAAGCAGCGTCTCGCTTTCGCGCAGCCGCTCCTCCGAATAAGCGCGCTCGAGCACCGCCCAGGTGCGCTGGGCGACATCCTCCATCAGCCTGACTTCGCGCGCCGACCAAGCCCGCGGCCGCGACTGCTGGACCGAGAAGACGCCGAGCAATTGCCGGTCCTTGACCAGCGGGATGCTGACAAACGCCGCCGCACCGACCGCTTCGTAGACGCCCCGGTCCGAACCATCGAAGCGCGGGTCGGAGGCGACATCGTCGGCCTGCACGTAGGCGCCGGTGAGATGCTCGCGCACCACTTCGCGGCCCAGCGCCTCAAGCGGAAAAACCGCCCCGACGACGCTGTCGAGGCCCTGCGTCCAGTCCTGCACGACGTGCAGGCTTTCGCCCGAGCCGTCCGCTTCGGCATAATTGACCCGCGACACGCCGAGATATTCGCCAACGGCCGAGAGCGTCCTGGCGAGAATGGTGCGCGGCATCTTCTCGGCGCGTATGCTGTCGCTCCAGCGCAGCAGAAAGGCCTGGTCGTTGTCGCGCTGGCGAAGCTCCGCCTCGGCGCGGATGCGGACGCAGGTTGCCCAGGCGCGCTCGATCACGTCCCAGGCCAGGCCGACATCCGCCTCCGACCAGCGCCGCCCCTCCCGGCCCTCGACCTCAAGGAAAAGCGCGAGCCTGCCTTCCTCCTGCACCGGAACGACGATGCGAGGACGTGCCCCATCCGCCGCTTGCTCGCGGACCAGGGGCTGCCAGCCGCCGGCGCGCAGCTCCGCTTCGATGTCGCTGCCGATATCCTCCCCGGGCAGGCGGATGCGGGCGCCTTCCGCGCCGAGATGCTCGGCCAGCATGGTGCAGATCGTGTCGAACGCCTGCGCCTCGTCCCCCTGATCGCGGATGCGCTCGCCCAGCGTGTGGAGGAAAACCTGGCGCTGCTCGCGCGAGCGTTGTTCGCTGAGGTCGGTGACGACGCCGCACCAGCGGATGACCCGGCCAAAGCCGTCGCGCACCGGCTCGGCGCGGGTCAGGAACGGGCGAAACGTACCGTCGCCCCCCTTCAGCGACACAGTCATGTCGAGCGGCGTGCCATGGGTCAGCGCTGTGCGCCATTTATCTTCCACATAGGCCAGCTCGGAAGGGTGGCAGATCGCCTGGCGGTCGCTGACGCCCTCCTCCGTAGCCAGGAAATACTCCTCGCCGCGGCGGTTGATCCAGGTGAGCTTGCCGGCCGCGTCGGCAAGCCAGCAGATGCTTGGCATGTTCTCGGCCAAGGTGCGGAACTGCTCCTCGCTTTCGCGCAGCCGAGCAAGCGCCCGGGCGTGATCGAGGGCGGACCAGAGGCGTGAGGCGACGGCCGCGATCAGCCGCACTTCCTGGTCGGCCCAGGCGCGCGGCGCCTTGTGGTGCGCGGTCATCAGCGCGGCCACGCGGCCGTCGCGGATCAGCGGAACGCCGACGAAGGCGCAGATCTGCACGTCGAGCGACATGCGCCGCTCTGCTTCGGTGGCGGATTCGAGCCTGGTCATGTCCTCCACCACCAGCGGCTTGCCCTGAAGGTAGATTTGCACCGGCGCGGCGTCGGAGGGGAACGGGTGAACGCCGATCATGCTGGACACGCCGTTCGTCCATTCGCTGACCACCTCCAGCCACTCGCCGCTTTGGTCAAGCTCGCCATAGGCGACGCGGGTGACGTGCAGCGCCCGCCCGAGCGCCGCCGCCGTTTCCTGGAGAATGAGCGCCGGGTCTCCCTTTGCAATCAGGACATCGAGATCGCGCAGGATGGAGTCCATCTCGGACAGCGAGACAATTGCCTCGCCGCCTGCCTGCGTATCTGTGCCGGGCCCACCGCTCATGAGAACGGCAGCCTAACGCCTGCGTCGCCGGCTGCAACGGCAAGCTGGCGGCGTGGAGGCTATGGGCAACATCTTCGTCGCAATCCCGTCGCACGGTCGCGAAGCGCGGGCGCCGGGCGGCGAGGTGGCGCAGTTCAGGCCGGCGCCGGAGAAACCGCTCGAGCGCCAGTTATCCGGATCGCCATGTCTTCGCACCCACCCACGCTTCTGACCATCGGCTGCATGCCCGGCCTCAGCCGACGCAGCGTGGCGGACCTCCTGCTCGCGCTCAGCACGGCGTGTCCCGCCGCTCTTGTGGGCGCGCGGACGTTGAGCCGGGGCGAACTGCGCCAACAGCTTAGCGACGGGATCCTCGACATCGCCTTGCTGCCGATGTGCCAGGGCGCGGCGTTTCAAGCGGCGATGCTGTGGGAAGAGGAAGTCCATGTTCTGATGGCCGCGGGCGATCCGCTTGCGGGGGCGGCGTTGCTCCGCCCCGATCAGCTTGCCGGCCGCACATTCCTGGTACCGTGCGACAGCGAAAGCGAGGATCTCCACGCCTTTCTCTCAGGCTTCATTCTGCCGCCGGGTGAGCCGGTCCGGCGCCGGAGCGCCCATGGGGAGCGCTGGTTGGACGAGATTGCGGGGGGCGAAACGCTCGGCTTTCAGCCCGCCTCCGCACTGTGGGCTCTACCGCCCCGCCTGGTGAGCCGCCCAATTTCCGAGCCCTTCGGCAGGTTCTCCGTGGGCGCGCACTGGATGCCCGGATCGGCGGCGGGGGCCCTCGGCCTCTGCCGCGGTCAGGCAGCGGAAACCGTCACCTGTCTTGTGCATCCGTCACCCGCCTGAGCAGCAGAACGGCGATACTTGCCCAGCCGCCGGTGAGGGTGCCCGCGAGGGAGAACAGGGGAAGCCGCGCCTGGTCCGGGCCGGTACCGGCCGCGGCCAAAAGCGGACATCTGGCTCGTGTCGGTGTTCCAGCAACCGTGACGGCCTACGCGGCCACTTCCCCAGGATTGCGATCCGCGAGATTCCCTGCTTTAGAGCGGGCGATTCCCTACTCAATGGCAGAAGGGAATTATGGGATGAGGATGCTCCATCTCGCTTTTTTTACGATAGTGCCGTCCCCACCTGACCGATATCGATGTAGGATCCTTGCAGATATCCCTGCGACCAGCGATTAGGGGCGGGGAGAGCGGTTCGCAGCAGACTGCTTCCACCGCCATTCCTGCCGCAGCCTCGGTGGCGGCGCGGCGCTCGCCCGCGCGGGAGCGGTCAAGCTACTGAACGAATGACAGTTTTGATGGTCCCGGGGGCCGAACCAAGCTAAAGGCCGCGGGCGGGAGGGGTTTTGGATGGCAGTTTTCGGCAGAGCGCTGGTTTTTGCGCTTACGCTCGGCGCGGGCGCGGCGGCGATCGCCCAAGCCACGTCAACACAACCTGCGTCGACCCAGCCGGGCTCGACACCGCCGGCGGGCGCGCCGCCGACATCGTTTCAAACCACGTCGCCGCAGGCCACCGCCGCGCCGAGCCCGGCCGGTCCGCCGGCGCCGCCGCTCTCCCCCCGGTCCGCCGGCCCGCCGGCCCCGGTCAGCATCGCGCCACCGCGTTCGGTTCTGACCACTTCCCCTGCCGGCGCGCCGGTGCCGACGAGGAATACACCGGCACTGCCGTCACCGAGCGGCGACCCGCTCAACATCGACATCGGCGCCGATCCGATCCTCCGCCTTGCCCGCGAGCAGGCGTCGGAGGAGGAGTTCCGCTCGATGGTGGCGACCGCTGTGCAGCGCCATCCGGGCACGCTTGAATATGAAGCGGCCAGTGCCGAAGCCCGCGCAGTCCGGGCCGAAGCCCAGGAGCGCCGGCTTCCTTCGCTGGACATGAACATCTCGTCCTACCGGGTGATTGCGCGCGAGTTTTCAAACGACCCGCAGAACATCATCGAGCGATCGCGGCCCGACCGGCGCACCGATGCGCAGCTCAGCGTCCAGCAAACCCTTTTCGATTTCGGCGCGGGCGGCAACCGCGTCGCCGCCGCCGGCGCCCGCCTCCGCGCCGCGGCAGCCGAGGCCGAGGCCGGCGCCGACCGGATTGCGCTTGGCGCCGTCGCCGCCTGGTACGACGTCTTCGCCGCGCGGGCGCTTGTCGCCGTCACCGAAGGCTTCGTCGCCAATCAGGAGGAATTGCGCGAAGCGGTCGCCGAGCGCATTCGCCAGGGCGCCTCGGCGCCCGGGGACACCGCCCGCGTCGAAAGCTACCTCGCCTCGGCCCAGACCCGGCTCGCCCGCTTTCGCCGCTTGCTCTCTACCGCCGAGGCGCGGTTCACCGAATTGATCGGTTCGCCGCCCCAGGCCGAGCTCGACCGGGCGCCAACCGCCCAGCTTCCCGGCATGACCAAGGACGCCGCCGCGCTCGCCGCGATGAGCAGCCCGGCCGCCCGTGCGTCGCAGGCCGCGGCCGACGCCGCCCGCCAGGAAGCGCGCGCCACCCGCGCCGACCGCTTCCCGCAGGTCGGCGTCGGGGTCGATGCCGGCCGCTACGGCGTGTTCGAGAACGATACCGATTACGACATCCGCGGCCGCGTCACGGTGCGCCAGCGCCTGTTCGGCGGCACCGAGGCGCGCGTCCAGCAGGCCAAGGCGCGGGTGCAGCAGGCCGACGCCCGCGCCACCCGAATCCGCGAGGAATCGGCGCGCGACGCGACCATCGCCTGGTCGGACGTGCGGGCGCTCGAGGAGCAGCTGCGCGCTTTGGAGGCGAGCTACATCGCCAGCCGCCGCTCGCGCGACGTGCTGCTCGAGCGCTTCTTGAATGCGCGCGGCGACCTGTTCGATGTGGTCGCGGCCGAAGACGCTTATTTCGAGACCGCCACCGCGTATATACAAGCGCTGAGCGAACTCGATGCGGCGCGGTACGTGCTGCTGTCGCGGACCGGCCAGTTGCTTGGTGCGCTGCGGATCGATCCGGCTGCCGTGGGGGGACAGAGTGAATAAGGACGATCTCGACATCAAGATGCCGGAGCGGCGTTTTGCGCCGTGGCTGATGGAGCCGATGCGGCGCAACCGGTCCACCTACATGAAGGTGGCTTTGGCGGCGGTGGTGATCAACATCTTCGGCCTGCTGACGTCCTTGTTCACCATGACGGTGTACGATCGCGTGGTGCCGAACAACGCCACCTCTTCGCTGGTGGCGCTGTCGATCGGCCTGGCGATCGTGATCGTGTTCGATTTCATCCTGAAGATGCTGCGCGCCTATTTCGTCGATATCGCCGGCGCGCAGATCGACAAGGAAGTCGGCGACACTCTGTTCCACCGCCTGCTGTCGCTTCGCCTCGAGCTCAAGAAGGGCTCCACCGGCGCGCTCACCGGCTTGATGCGCGAGCTCGAAGCGCTGCGCGACTTCTTCGCGTCGGCGACGCTTACCGCGGTCGTCGATCTTCCGTTCATTCTGCTCACTCTGCTCGTCGTCTGGCTGATCGGCGGAATGGTGGTGCTGGTGCCCGCGATCATGGTGCCGCTCGTCATCCTGGTCGGCCTGCTCACCCAGCCGGCGATGGACCGGCTGTCCGCCAAGGCGATGGGCGAAGGCCTGCTCAAGCAATCGGTGCTGGTCGAAACCATTGGCGGCCTCGAGACCGTGAAAGCCGCCGGGGCGGGGCCGCTGCTGCGCCAGCGCTGGGCGCGCGCGCAGGAGCAGCACAGCGATTCCTCGCTTCGCCAGCGGCTGATCGCAAGCATCGGCATCACCGTCGCGACCAGCGCGGGGACGATCTCTTATGCCGGCGTGGTGATCGTCGGCGTGCAGATGATCGCCGACCTTGAGATGAGCATGGGCGGGCTGATCGCCTGCTCGATCCTCGCCGGCCGCGCCGTCGCGCCGCTCGCCCAGATCTCGCAGCTCCTGTCCCGGATGACCTCCACCCGCACCGCCTACCGCCAATTGAACGAGCTGATGAAGCAGCCCGCGGAAGGCCCGGAAGGCGAGGCGCTACAGCTCAATTCGGTCAAGGGCCAGATCGAGTTCCGCAACGTCAGCTTCCGCTACCCCGGCGCGTCGGAAAAGGCGCTGGAAGAGATCAATTTCACCGTCGAGCCCGGCGAAAAGGTTGCTCTCCTGGGGCGGGTCGGCTCCGGCAAATCGACCATCGCGCGCCTGATCCTCGGCCTTTACCCGCCCGAGGACGGCCTGATCCTGGTCGACGGCACCGACATACGCCAGCTCGATCCGGTGAACCTGCGCACCAAGATCGGGGCGGCGCTGCAGGAGTCGGTGCTGCTTACCGGCAGCGTGCGAGAGAACATCATCCTTGGCCGCGACCATGTCGACGACGAGGAGATGCTGCGCGCCACGCATCTCTCCGGCACCCACCAGTTCATGGGCCAGATCGCCAACGGCTACGACCTCCGCCTCGCCGACCGCGGTGAGGGCCTGTCGGGCGGCCAGCGCCAGTCAATCGCGCTTGCCCGCGCGCTCGCCGGGCGGCCGCCGATCGTGATCTTCGACGAACCGACCAGCGCCATGGACACGCAGACCGAAACCGGCCTTATCCAGCGCCTCCAGGAGGAGCTCAAGGACCGCACGGTGGTGCTGATCACCCACCGCCCGCCGCTGCTCGCTTTGGTCAAGCGCATCATCCTGATCGACAAGGGCAAGGTGGCGCTCGACGGACCGCGCGACGAGGTCATGAAGCAGCTCTCCCGACCCACCCCGAAGGCGGCCTGAAGCATGAACGAGATGAGCCACATCGAGGACCTCACCGACCGCATCAAGCCGCGGACGGCGTCCAACGTCCTCCTCTGGGTGGTGCTTTTGTCGTTTGTCTCCTTCGTCGTCTGGGCGGCGCTGACCGAGCTCGACCGCACGGTGCGCGGACAGGGGCGGATCGTCGCCAGCTCGCAGCTCCAGACCGTGTCCAACCTCGAAGGCGGCGTCGTCGAGGCGATCCTGGTCCGCACCGGCCAGCAGGTCCGCGCCGGGCAGGAGCTTGTCCGGCTCGACCGCACCGCCACCGGCGCCGAGCTCGGCAGCGGCGAATCCTCGGTCGGCTCGCTTGCCGTCAAGATCGCCCGCCTCCAGGCCGAGATCACCGGCCGCGAGCCGTCTTATCCCGCCGCCGCCAATCCGTCGGTCGCCAACCAGATCCAGATCGAGCGCGCTCTTCACGCCTCGCGCATGGCGGAGCTTGCCAGCGTGGTGAACGCCGGTCAGGCGCGGATCACCCAGGCGCAGCGCGCCGTGCAGGAAGCCGAAGCCGCCTACCAGGCGCGCGTCTCGGCCCGCGACGCCCGCGCCAACGAGCTGCGCGTCATCCGCCCGCTGGTCGAAAAAGGCATCGAGCCGCGTTTGTCCCTGGCCAGCGCCGAAAGCCAGCTTGCCGTGTCGTCCAGCGAAGCCGCCGCCGCCGCCGCCTCGATCAGCCGCGCCCAGGCGTCGATCTCCGAAGCGGTCGCCGCCTTGAACCAGCAGCGCCAGGATTGGCGCGCCCTTGCCGCCAACGAACTTGCCGCCTCGCAGGCCGAGCTGTCGGCGCGGCGCAGCGCGCTTCCGGCGCTGGCCGCCCGCGCCGCCCGCACCACCGTCAAGGCGCCGCTGCCCGGCCGCATCAACCGCGTGCTGATCACCACCGTCGGCGGCGCGGTGTCGCCCGGCGCGCCCTTGGTCGAGATCGTCCCATCCGAGGAGTCGCTGCTCGTCCAGACGCTGATCCGCCCGCAGGACATCGGCACGGTGCGGCTCGGGCAAAAGTCCCGGGTCAACGTCAGCGCCTATGATTCGTCGATTTACGGCGGCCTGGAGGGCGTGGTGGTCTCGATCTCGCCCGATGCGGTGGTCAACGAGCGCACCGGCGAAAGCTTCTACACGGTTGAGGTGCGCACCACTTCGACCGCGCTCAAGGACAAGCAGGGCCGGCCGCTGCAGATCGGCACCGGCATGGTCGCCGACGTCAGCCTGCTCGGCGACAAGCGGACCATTTTGGAATATATCCTGAGCCCGCTCACCAAACTGAAAAACACCGCGTTCCGCGAATAAAGCATCGGTTTGATTTCAACACATTAGCAGTAAAACTCACGCCGTTTCGGCGCGGCTCTCACACTTTGTTCGAAGTTGCTCGGGTTCGGGGCTTTCCTTCGCCGATTTAGCCTGTATGCTCCCCTTGAACTCGCAACAGGGGGGAGCGGGATGGCAGAGCCATTTCTAGCAGAAATCCGGGTAATGTCCTTTAACTTCGCCCCGAAAGGCTGGGCGATGTGCAACGGCCAATTTCTGCCCATCAACCAGAACCAGGCCTTGTTCGCACTGCTCGGCACGAACTTCGGCGGCAATGGCCAGACGACGTTCGCCTTGCCGGACTTTCGCGGCCGCACGCCGATCCACGTCGGTAACGAGTTCACGCTCGCCCAAAAGGGCGGCGAGACGGCGCATACCCTGTCGATTGCCGAAATGCCGATGCACGTTCACGGGCTCAACGGCACGACCAACAACGCGAATCAGCCGGCCCCGGCGGGTAATCTGTTCGGCACGGTCAGCAACGAATACACCGCGCCCGGCAACTTCACGACGCTGCAACCGGGAACGATCGGAAATGCCGGCGGCAGTCAGGCGCATGAGAATATGCAGCCTTATCTCACGCTGACCTTCTGCATTGCCCTTCAGGGCATTTTCCCGTCGCCGAATTGAGGGGCAAACACTATGGCTCAGCCTTATGTTGGTGAAATAAGAATTTTTGCGGGCAATTTCGCGCCTGCCGGGTGGATGTTCTGCGAAGGGCAGCTCCTGCCGATCGCGGAGAACGAGACGCTTTTCCAGTTGATCGGCACCACCTATGGCGGCGACGGCGAAAGCACTTTCGCACTTCCGGACATGCGCGGCCGTCTTCCCATCCATCAGGGGAACAACTTCATTCTCGCCGAGATGGGGGGCGTGGAGGAGGTGACGCTGACGTCTCAACAGATGCCCGTTCACAATCACCCCGCGGTGGTTTCGCTGAACAATGCGCAGGGTGCAACCGTGCAAGGCAACATGACCGGGGCGGTTGGTGCGACGCAGATTTACCGCGAAGTTCCTCCCGGCGCGCAGATGTCCCCCGCTTCGATGTCGGCGTCGGGCAGCAGCCAGCCGCATACCAACATGCAGCCTTACCTCTGCGTCGATTTCATCATCTCGTTGTTCGGTATTTTCCCGAGCCCGACCTGAGCCGCCGATCCGGCGAACCCAGCGACATACATTCTTCAGGAGAGCCACAATGGCAGATCCGTTCGTAGCCGAAATCCGCATGTTTGCATTCAACTTCGCGCCCAAGGGCTGGGCGTGGTGCAACGGCCAGCTTCTGCCGCTTTCGCAGAATACCGCGCTGTTTTCCCTGCTCGGCACCACCTATGGCGGCGACGGCAAGTCCAACTTCGCCTTGCCGAACCTGCAGGGCTCCGCGCCCATGCATCCGGGCAAGGGAAACGGCCTCAGCCTTCACGATTTGGGGGAAACGGGCGGATCGCAGACCGTGACCTTGCTCACATCGGAAATGCCGGCGCACGTCCACACCGTGAACGCCAACGTCAATCCGTCGAACCTCGCGACGCCGTCTCCCGCGCGGTCCTGGGCGCGCGCGGCTCCAGGCGCGGCGTATAACGACCAGAACCAGGTCAATGCGCAGTTCGCATTCCAGGCGATCGCACCAGTGGGCGGCGACCAGCCGCACAACAACATGATGCCGTACCTGACCTGCTACTTCAACATCGCGCTGCAAGGCGTCTTCCCGCCCCGCAGCTAATCCGCAACCGTTGGAAATCGACCAAAGCGCCCGCGGACGTGTTCCGCGGGCGTTTTCATGTGTTTACCCTGCAAACCCCAGCGCAGAATTAACTGGCTTGAAACGGTTTTGCGTGTCATTATGAAACCTTGGGGTTTTAGTGCCGAAGAAACGCGCGCCGCGCGTCTCGGCCCTTGTGGGGGTTATCAAAAATGGCTGCTGTGCTGAAGATCACGCGTTCCACCGTGCTTGCCAATCCGGATGGCGAATATAGCCCGGGCGACACGCTCAACCACACCGTCGTCATCAGCCATGATCTCGCCTCCAACGCAACGGCGTTCAACCTGACGCTCAGCGATACGTTTCTGAACTCGACGTTCGTTGCCGGCTCGGTCAACATCTCGCCGATCGCGCTCAACGACAGCTTCACCGCGGTCGGCAACACCATGCTGGTGGTCGGCGGCCTCGGCAATGCCGCGGCGGGCCTGGTCGCCGCCGGCACCGAGACGACGAGCTTCAACGGCAACGTCATGGGCAACGATTTCGACCCGCTGGGCGGGTCTCCGCTTCAGGTCGTCGCGGCGACCGGTACGACCAGCCTTGGCGGCACCTTCAACCTCCATGCCGACGGCTCCTTCACCTACATCTCGCAGGCAGGAGACACCGGCACCGACACCTTCACCTACACGATCACGGACGGGGCACTGACCAGCACCGCCACAGTGTCGATCACCCTCGCGGGTCAGGTCTGGTATGTGGACGGCAGCAAGGCGACCAACGGCGACGGCACCTCCGCCAATCCGTTCAACACCCTTGCCCCGATCGCTTCCACGGTGGGAATCGACGCCGGCTACTATATCCATGTCGAAGGCACGCTTGTTGGCTCGGTGGTGCTTGAAACCAACCAGCAACTCATCGGCGACGGCACCGCGTTCAGCGTCTTGGGCCTCGCAATCAGCGACGTCGCGGCCGACGGGCAGGCGGTGATCAACCCGACAACCGGCGTGTACGGAATCACGATGGCCACCGGCAACACGATTGCCGGCATCGACGTGGGCTCCGGCGGCGCCGGCAACGGCATCTCGGGCACCAACTTCGGCACCGCAACGATCAGCGACGTCACCATCAACGTCGCCGGCCAGGGCTTGAGCCTCAACACCGGCAACTTTCTGGCAGCCGATTTCAACTCGGTGACCTCCACGGCCGGCAGCAACAACGTGGCGCTGACCAGCGTTACCGGCAATGTGAATCTCGGCGGGGGCGCGCTGTCGGGTGCGACCGGAAGCGCCGTGATAATCAACGGCGGCAACGGCAGCGTCGATTACAACGGCACGGTCACCCACACCACCAACGCAGTGGCGATCAGCGTGACGAGCAAGACCGGCGGCACGGTCGATTTCGACGGCGGGGTCACCTCGACCAGCGCCAGCGATGGCATTTCACTGACCAACAACACGGGTGCGACCATCAATTTCGATGGCGGCCTCAACGTCAACACTTCCTCCAGTTCCGGCTCGAGCGCGTTTACCGCAACCGGCGGCGGCACCGTCAATGTCACCGACACCGCAACCACGGTCAACATCCTCAGCTCCGCTGGAGGCGCCGCGCTCAACGTCGCCAACACGACGATCGGCAGCGGGGGGCTTACCTTTGAGTCGATCTCCGCCAATGGCGGCGTCAACGGCATCGTGCTCAACAACACCGGCACGGTCGGCGGCCTCACGGTGACCGGCGACAGCGGAACCACCAACAATTTCTCCGGCGGCACCATCCAGGCCACGACAGGCGACGGCATCCTGCTGACCAGCACGCGCGGCGTATCGTTCGATCAGATCCGCGTTCAGAACAACCTCGGCAGCGGCCTGGACGGTAACACCGTCACCAACTTCACGCTGACCAACTCGACGTTCAGCGCGAACGGCAATTCGAACGCGGGCACCGTCGAAGAGGGCAATCTCCGGTTTGACGGGCTGCTCGGCACCGCCTCCATCACCAACAACATCATCGGCCTTGGCTACACCGACAATCTGCGCGTCACCAACACCACCGGCACCCTCGATCGCCTGACGGTGAGCAACAACCAGTTCGGCTTGATCAATGCCGTCGGCGGCAACGACAACATCACCATCACCGTCGGCGTCAACACCGGCAACAACGGAACGCTCAAGGTCTCGATCCTCAGCAACACCTTCGCCGGCACCCGCGGCGACTTCATCGACATCGCCGCGAACCTCAACACCACGCTCGAGGCCGTGGTGCGCAACAACACGTTCACCGACGGACAGACGATCATCCCCGGCGGCGGAACGCTGGTCACCCTGCGCAGCGGCTCGGGCGGCAACACCACCGCCGCCACCACGACCTACGACATCGCCAACAACTCGAACGCGGTCGGCGGCCTGAACGCCAATCGCTTCGATACGGTCGGCATCTTCGTCGCCAAGGGCCAGGACCTCGGCACGATGAGCGGCTCGATCCAGAACAACACGCTGCTCGGCCAAACCGGCAAATTCTCGGACGGCATCTTCGTTCGTTCCGCGGGCGGCGGAACCAACACCGTGCTTATGCAGAACAACAACATCACGAATTGGGGCAATGCAGGCATCCACCTGCAGAACAATGACGGCTCCACGACGATGAACGCGACCGTGTACGGCAACGTCGTCGGCGCTGCCGGGGTCGCGTTTCCCTTTGCCGCTTTCTATGCCGACAACGGCGCTACCGCCACCGACACGACCAAGATGAACCTCGTGCTCGGTTCCGCAACCGTTCCTGCCTTGCAGAACACCTTCACCCACGTCGCTGGTGCCGTGGTCGACGTCAGCCTCTCGAACTTCAATGCCAACACCACGTTCAACCTGTCGCGCAACGGCTCCGCCGGCGGGACTCCGCAAATCGTAGTCCAAGATGACAATGTGGGCTCGCCAACTGAAGATCATTCTGGCGGCGCAGGCACGATCACCCTGGTCAACACCAACCCCGCTACGCCGCCCGTATTGGCGATCTCGGTGGAGCAGCCCGCTCCCGCGCCGCAGGAACTCGACACCTTGGCCGCCAACGGCGACCTGACTTCGTCAGCGCCGGGCGTAACCGGCCCGGTGGTCATCGACGACGGCGTGCTCAGCCAGGCGGAACTCGCTCTGGTCGTCGAAGCCGCCATTGCCCGCTGGGAAGCGGCGGGCGCGACGCCAGAGCAGATCGCCGCGATGCGCGGCGTCTCGTTCCTGGTCGAAGACATTGGCGGCCTGACCATCGGCGCAAGCAGCGTCGGCACGATCACGATCGACGACAATGCGGCCGGCTTCAACTGGTTCGTGGACGCGACGCCCGGCGACGACAGCGAATATGCCGGCTCCGGCACCCAGCTTCGCGCCACCAGCGATTATGGCGCCGCGGGTACCCGCATCGATCTTCTCACCGTGGTCACCCACGAGCTCGGCCACCAGATCGGCCTCACCGACATCACTGTCCCGGGCGAGCGCGCCGAGCTGATGTACGGCTCCATCGCGGTCGGCGAGCGCCGACTGCCCGGTGCCGACGACGCTTCGGGTGCCGCCACCGGCGCGCCGGCCGTTCCCGCCGCCATCACCGTCGCCACGGGCATCGCCCAGCTCCCGACCTACCAGACCGTCACCGTCACCTATCAGTCGACGGTGAACGCCCCGGCGCGCAACGGCCTTGCCGGCAATGTCGGCGGCGTCGCCACCGTCACCGCCGACAGCGGCGTGATCGCCAACAGCAATGCCGAAAGCGCGGCCATCGATTCGCTGACCTTCGGCGGCGTGATCTTCAAGGACACGAACCGCAACGGCGTCCGCGATGCCGGTGAGCTCGGCATCGCCAACGTGACGCTGAAGCTTTACGCCGACACCAACGATAACGGCGCGTACGACGCCGGGGACACGCTTATCGCGTTGACCGCGACGACCGATGCCACCGGCAAGTACAGCTTCGCCGGCCTTGCCGAGGGCGATTACATCGCGGTGGTCGACGCTGCGAACTTCAATGCCGGCGGCGCGCTCGCCGGGCTGGTGAACCCGGACGGCTTCGTTGATCCGGACTCCGATCCCTCCCTGGTCGACGACAATGCCGAGAAGCTTGCAACCGGCACCGCCACCCGCGCGGTTACGCTCGGCTATGACAGCGAGCCGATCACCGACGGGGATACCGACGCCGACACCAACCTGACGGTCGGCATGGCGTTCGTGTCGCCCAACCAGGCGCCGGTGATCAGCAACGTCACGGGCGACACCGCGACCTTCACCGAAGGCCAGTCGCCGGCCCTGCTGGAGAGCGGCAACGCCCTCGTCACCGATGCCGACAGCGCCAATTTCGACACCGGCACGCTGACCGTCACCATCGGCGCCGGGGCCGCCGCGGGCGAGGATCAGCTCCTGATCCTGGCCACCAGCGGCATCAGCGTGACGGGCAGTGCGGTCAACTACAACGGCACGCAGATCGGCACCTTCACCGGCGCCGGTGCCGGCGGCGGGCCGCTGATTGTCACCTTCGACGCGGACGCAACGCCGGTCGCGGTGCAGAGCCTGATCCGCGCGATCGGCTACACCAACAGCGGCGGCGACAATCCCACCGCGGGCGCGCGGACGATCAACTTCACCCTGGTGGACGGCGACGGCGTCGCTAACGGCGGCACCGACACGGCCACCGTGAGCACCACGCTGACGGTTATCGGGGTCAACGACCGTCCGTCGGGAACGGACGCCACCTTCACGTTCAACGAAGACGGCTCGCGCACCTTGTCCCAGGCCGATTTCGGGTTCTCGGATCCGGCCGAGGGCCACGGCTTTGCCGGCATGCTGATCACCACGCTGCCGACCAACGGGGTCCTGCTGCTGAACGGAGTGGCCATTGCACTGGCCAACACGTTCGTCACCGCAGCCCAGATCACTGCCAACCAGCTCGTCTTCAAGGCAGACGCCGATGAAAACGGCACGGGCTATGCGACGTTCACCTTCCAGGTCCGCGACAATGGCGGCGGTACGGACACCGATGCGTCGCCCAACACCCTGACCTTCAACGTCACCGGCATAAACGACGCGCCGGTCAACACCGTCGGCGGCGCGGCCAATATCGGCGAGGATTCGGCGGCGGTAGCGCTGACCGGCATTTCGGTGGCCGATGTCGACGCTGCGGGCGCGGATATTTACGTTACCTTCCAGGTCGCCCACGGCGTCATCGATATTCGCACCGACGTTGCCGGCGGCATCGGGGCGGGCGACGTCCTCGCGCAGTCGGTCGATACGATCACCGTGCAGTCCACGGTCGCCAAGATCAACGCGACCCTCGCCGCCTCCAATGGCCTGATCTACACCGTCACCGCCAACTACAACGGCACCGACTCGCTCACCGTCAGCACCAACGACGGCGGCTCGACCGGCCTCGATCCGGGCCTCACCGGCGACGGCACCAGCGAGGAAGATGTCGACGTAAAAACGATCAACATCGCCGCCGCGAACGATCCGGTCACCACCAACGCGCCGGCAACGCTCACCGTTGCCGGGAATGCAGCGGGAGCCGCGGTCAGCGGCCTTTCGATCAGCGATGTTGATACCGCTCTGGCGCCCAACGGCGTCTATGTCGTGACACTGTCGTCGACCAACGGCACGATGACCCTCTCGACGCTCACCGGCCTGACGTTCAGCGCCGGCGACGGCACCGCCGATGCGACGATGACGTTCCGCGGTACTATCGCAAACATCAACGCCGCGCTGGCAACGGCCGCCTACACGCCGACCGCCGATTACAGCGGCACCGCCCAGATCCAGCTTTCGGCGACCGACACGTTCGGCGGTGTTGTCGCCACCGGCACCGGCGCTGCGACCAACGACAGCGATACGATTGCCGTTACGGTCACGGCCGCCGGCGCGACCCCTGTCGACGATACCGGCACCACGACCGAGGATGCGACAACCATCATCAACGTGATCGGCAACGATCTGAACACCGACGGCGATTCCAAGGTAACGCACATCGAGGGCACTCCGATCGCCTCTGGCGGGACGGTCACCCTCGCGTCGGGCGCGAAGGTCACCCTGAACGCCGACGGCACGCTCACCTACAATCCGAACGGCGTCTTCAACAGCCTCACCGGCTCGGCTTCGGGCGGCACCAACACCCAGGACACCGACAGCTTCGATTATACCGAAACCGACGGCGGCACCGCCACCGTGACAGTGACGGTCAATGGCGTGGTGTCGGTTGGCGACGACATCGTCGGCGGCCCGGGCGACAATTACTTCTACGTCGACGACACGTCCGACGTGGTCATCGAGCAGCCCAACTCCGGGGACGACACGGTGGAAACCGCGCTCGGCGATCCGACCGACTACACCAAGCTCTACACGCTCCCGGCCAATGTCGAGAATTTCGTCGGCACCAATGCCGCGGGCCAGGGCGTCTTCGACAATGCGATGAGCAACATCTTCACGATGGCCGCGGGCAACGACCTGATCGTGATCACCGCCGGCGGCGACGACGCGGTGAATGGCGGGGCCGGCAACGACTTCGTCTTTGTCGGCGATGCCTGGAGCTCGGGCGACAGGGTCAATGGCGGCGCCGAT
>Ga0190273_10000246_pt1 | contig 24421 bp, 25 predicted proteins | sample Popmic504IS_FD_134513 | JGI IMG/M metagenome (GOLD analysis project Ga0190273, IMG submission 134513) | Populus adjacent soil microbial communities from riparian zone of Shoshone River, Wyoming, USA - 504 IS | ecosystem: Environmental > Terrestrial > Soil > Riparian zone > Trees stand | place... | reverse complement strand
GGACCTACACCTTCCGGGTCGGCTACCGCTTCTAGGCGCCGGCGCGAACCTCACTCTACGGAACCCGCGGGGCGCAAACCCCGCGGGTTCTTTTTTGCCCGGCTTCTAGCGTTGCGCCCTTGGGGGGCGGCGCCTATAACGCCCCGCGCGCTTTGCCGCACCCTCCCAAGTCTCCGCGACCGGACCTTCGATGAACATCCACGAGCATCAAGCCAAAGCCGTCCTCTCCGAGTTCGGCGTCCCTGTTCCGCGCGGGTTTGCCGCCTTCACCCCCGACGAGGCCGCCGCCGGCGCCGAGAAGCTGGGCGGGCCCGTGTGGGTGGTGAAGAGCCAGATCCACGCCGGCGGCCGCGGCAAGGGTCGCTTTGAAGGCCTTGGCGAAGACGCCAAGGGCGGCGTCCGCGTCGTCAAATCCGTCGAGGACGTCCGCAAGAACGCCGAGGAGATGCTCGGCCGCGTGCTGGTCACCATCCAGACGGGACCCAAGGGCAAGCAGGTCAACCGCCTCTACATCGAGGAAGGCGCCGACATCGCCAAGGAATTCTACCTCTCCTTGCTGGTCGACCGCGAAACCAGCCGCGTCTCGGTGGTCGCCTCCACCGAAGGCGGCATGGACATCGAGGAGGTCGCCCACTCGACCCCCGACCGCATCCACACCTTCTCCATCGACCCGGCCACCGGCGTCTTTCCGCACCACGGCCGCAGCCTCGCCAAGTCGCTCGGCCTGACCGGGGGCCTGGCCAAGGAAGCCACTTCGCTCCTCTCGCAGCTCTATGCGGCGTTCGTCGCCAAGGACATGGAGATGCTGGAGATCAACCCGCTGATCGTCACCGGCGACGACCATCTGCGCGTCCTCGACGCCAAGGTGAGCTTCGACGGCAACGCCCTCTTCCGTCACCCCGACATCGTCGCCCTGCGTGACGAAAGTGAAGAAGACGCCAAGGAGATCGAGGCGTCCAAGTACGACCTTTCCTACATCGCGCTCGACGGCGAGATCGGCTGCATGGTCAACGGCGCGGGCCTGGCCATGGCGACCATGGACATCATCAAGCTCTACGGCGCCGAGCCCGCCAACTTCCTCGACGTCGGCGGCGGCGCCTCCAAGGAGAAGGTGACGGCGGCCTTCAAGATCATCACCGCCGACCCGAACGTGAAGGGCATCCTGGTCAACATCTTCGGCGGCATCATGCGCTGCGACATCATCGCCGAGGGCGTGATCGCCGCGGTGAAGGAAGTCGGCCTGCAGGTGCCGCTGGTGGTGCGCCTCGAGGGCACCAACGTCGAACTCGGCAAGAAAATCATCAACGAGAGCGGCCTCAACGTCATTTCCGCCAACGACCTGTCGGACGGCGCCGAGAAGATCGTCGCCGCCGTGCGCGGAGCCGCTTAAATGTCCATCCTCATCGGCTCCCAGACCAAGGTCATCTGCCAGGGCATCACCGGCAGCCAGGGGACTTTCCACTCCGAGCAGGCCATCGCCTATGGCACCAAGATGGTCGGCGGCGTGACGCCCGGCAAAGGCGGCTCCACCCACATCGGCCTGCCGGTGTTCGACACCGTCGGCGAGGCCAAGGAAGCCACCGGCGCCGACGCCTCGGTCATCTATGTGCCGCCGCCCTTCGCGGCCGACTCCATCCTCGAAGCCATCGACGCCGATATCGGGCTGATCGTCTGCATCACCGAGGGCATCCCGGTGGCCGACATGATCAAGGTCAAGCGGGCGCTGTCAGGCTCAAAGTCTCGGCTGATCGGGCCCAACTGCCCGGGCGTGCTGACGCCGAACGAGTGCAAGATCGGCATCATGCCGGGCGGCATATTCTCCAAGGGTTCGGTCGGCGTGGTTTCGCGCTCCGGCACCCTGACTTACGAGGCCGTGTTCCAGACCACCAACGCCGGGCTCGGCCAGACCACCGCGGTCGGCATCGGCGGCGACCCGGTCAAGGGCACCGAGTTCATCGACGTGCTGGAGATGTTCCTGGCGGATGAGGCCACCAAGTCGATCGTCATGATCGGCGAGATCGGCGGCTCGGCCGAAGAGGACGCCGCCCAGTTCATCGCCGACGAGCGCAAGCGCGGCCGCTCCAAGCCCATGGTCGGCTTCATCGCCGGCGTCACGGCGCCTCCGGGCCGCCGCATGGGCCACGCCGGGGCGATCATCTCCGGCGGCAAGGGCGGCGCCTCCGACAAGACTGCGGCCATGGAGGCGGCGGGTATCCGCGTGTCGCCTTCTCCGGCCAAACTCGGCGAAACCCTCGTCGAGGTGCTGAAAGGTTAGTCCTTTGGCCCTCATCGCGTGGCGAGCGCGTTGAGAGAGACTATCTTTACGCGGGACGTGTTTAAGCCGGGACCGGGGGCGGCTTTCCAGGCAACGAGGCGATGGCGGACGACGCTGGCACTATCAACAAGGTCCTGACCGAGACCTCATTCCTTTACGGCGGCAACAGCGCCTTCGTGGAAGACCTCTACGCGCGCTGGACCGAGAACCCTTCGTCGGTAGAACCTTCGTGGCAGGCGTTCTTCGCCTCGCTGCCCGGCGAGGACGCCGCCGCCAAGGCCGCCAAGCGTCCGAGCTGGACGCCGCAATCGCTGCCTTACGTCCGCCCCGACTGGCTGTCGGCCATCGACGGCCTATGGCCGGCGGTCGAGGCCAAGCTCGGCAAGGCGATCGAGGGCAAGCAGCCCGCCGCCTCGCCGGAAGCCGTGCGCGCCGCGACGCTCGACAGTCTGCGCGCCATCATGATGATCCGCGCCTATCGGATGCGCGGACACCTCAGGGCCAACCTCGACCCGCTCGGCATTGCCTTCCCGCCGGGCGACGCCTCTGAGCTCGACCCGGCCAGCTACGGTTTCTCTGAAGCCGACTACGACCGGCCGATCTTCCTCGATTTCGTGCTGGGGCTGGAGACCGCGAGCCTTCGCGAAATCCTCGACATCCTGCGGCGGACCTACTGCGGCAGTGTCGGCGTGCAGTACATGCACATCTCCGATCCCAAGGAGAAGGCGTGGCTGCAGCAGCGCATCGAGGGCCGCGACAAGGAGATCACCTTCACCAAGGAGGGCAAGGTCGCCATCCTCAAGAAGCTGATCGAGGCCGAGGGCTTCGAGCGCTTCCTGCACAAGCGTTTCCCCGGCACCAAGCGCTTCGGCCTCGACGGCGGCGAGGCGGCGATCCCGGCGCTGGAGCAGATCATCAAGCGCGGCGGCGCGCTGGGCGTGAAGGACATCATCCTCGGCATGCCCCACCGCGGGCGGCTGAACGTGCTCGCCGCGGTGATGGGCAAGCCCTACCACGTCATCTTCCACGAGTTTCAGGGCGGCACGAGCCTGCCTTCGGACGTCGAGGGCTCGGGCGACGTGAAGTACCATCTGGGCGCTTCGTCGGACCGGGCGTTCGACGGCAACGACGTCCACCTGTCCCTGACCGCCAACCCTTCGCACCTGGAGATCGTCAACCCGGTGGTGCTGGGCAAGGCGCGGGCCAAGCAGGCCTTCACCTTGCGCGAAAGCCCCGGCGTCGGCCGCACCCACGTCCTGCCGCTGCTGATGCACGGCGACGCGGCGTTCGCGGGCCAGGGCGTGGTGGCAGAGTGTTTCGCGCTGTCAGGGCTGAAGGGCTACCGCACCGGCGGCACGCTGCACTTCATCGTCAACAACCAGATCGGCTTCACCACCTCGCCCCTGCACAGCCGCTCCTCGCCCTATCCGAGCGACGTGGCGCTGATGGTCGAGGCGCCGATCTTCCACGTCAACGGCGACGACCCCGAGGCCGTCACCTACGCCGCCAAGGTGGCCACCGAGTTCCGGCAGCAGTTCTGCAAGGACGTGGTCATCGACATGTTCTGCTACCGCCGGTTTGGTCACAACGAAGGTGACGACCCGACGATGACGCAGCCGACCATGTATGCGCGCATCAAGGACCACCCCTCCACCCGCGAGCTCTACAGCCGCCGCCTGATCGCCGAGGGCGTGGTCAGCCAGGCCGAGCTGGACGGCTGGATCGCCGAGTTCGACGCCTTCCTCGACAAGGAGTTCGAGGCCGGCAAGACCTACCACGCCGACAAGGCCGACTGGCTGGACGGCAAGTGGTCAGGCCTGACCCTGCCGGGCGACGAGGACAAGAAGCGCGTCACCGGCGTCTCAAAGCAAAAGCTGCTCGATATCGGCCGCCAGATCACCACCATCCCCGAGCACGTCAACGTCCACAAGACGGTGCGCCGGATGGTCGAGGGCCGCCGGGCCTCTATCGAAGCCGGCGAGAACATCGACTGGTCGACGGCCGAGCACCTGGCCTTCGCCACCCTGCTTGACGAGGGCTACCCGGTCCGCCTGTCCGGTCAGGACAGCGTGCGCGGCACCTTTACCCAGCGCCACTCGGCGCTGATCGACCAGACCACGGAAGAGAACTACATCCCGCTGCATCATGTGCGGCCGGGTCAGGCTCACTTCGAGGTGCTGGACTCGCCGCTCTCCGAAGAGGCGGTGCTGGGCTTTGAGTACGGCTTCTCGCTGACCGATCCCAACACGCTCACCTGCTGGGAAGCCCAGTTCGGCGACTTCGTGAACGGCGCCCAGGTGATCATCGACCAGTTCATCGCCTCCGGAGAGCGCAAGTGGCTGCGGATGAGCGGGCTCGTGATGCTGCTGCCGCACGGCTACGAAGGCCAGGGGCCGGAGCACTCGTCCGCCCGGCTGGAGCGCTTCCTGCAGCTGTGTGCGGAGGACAACCTGCAGGTCGTCAACTGCACGACGCCGGCCAACTACTTCCACGTCCTGCGCCGCCAGATGCACCGTGAGTTCCGCAAGCCCTTGGTGGTGATGACGCCGAAGAGCTTGCTCCGTCACAAACGGGCGGTATCGAACCTCTCCGACATGGCGTCGGGCGCGTCCTTCCACCGGGTGATGATCGACGGGGCCGAAGCCGGCTGCGATGTCGGCGGCGTCACCCTGAAGCCCGACGACCAGATCAGGCGGGTCATCATGTGCTCGGGCAAGGTCTACTACGACCTCGTCGAGGCCCGGGCCAAGGCGGGGCGCGACGACATCTACATCCTGCGGCTCGAGCAGTTCTATCCGTGGCCGATGAAGTCGGTGACCCAGCAGCTCAAGCGCTTCATCAGCGCCGAGCTGGTCTGGTGCCAGGAAGAGCCCAAGAACATGGGCGGCTGGATGTTCGTCGATCCATGGCTGGAGCTGACACTGCACCGGATGAGCATTAAGGCCATGCGCGCCCGCTACGTCGGCCGTCCGGCCTCGGCCTCGACCGCCGCCGGCATGATGAGCCGCCACACCAGAGAACTTGAGACCTTCCTCGCCGAAGCGCTCGCCTAAAGAAAGACCGGAAGACCCATGGCCGACATCATGACCCCCGCGCTCGGCGAATCCGTCACCGAAGCCACGGTGGCGCGCTGGACGAAGAAGCCCGGCGAGGCCGTGAAGAAGGACGAAATCCTCGTCGAGCTGGAAACCGACAAGGTCAGCCTTGAGGTCGCCTCGCCGTCGGACGGCGTGCTCTCGGAAGTGGCAGCTAACGATGGCGAGACGGTCACGCCGGGCGCCTTGCTCGGCCGGGTGAGCGAACGGGCGGCTGCGGCGCCCGCTCCGGCCGCCCCAGCTCCGGCCGCCCCGCCGCCGCAACCCGCGACTCAGCCCGAGCCGCAGCCAGGCACGGCCACGTCAGTGGCTCCCGCCGGCGAAGCCCAGGCTGAAACCATGCCCGGCAAGGCGCCGCCGAAGTCGGGCCCGCTGCCGGACATGACCGCCGACGACAATGCCGCCGCGCAAAAGCCGCTCAGCCCGTCGGTGCAGCGCATCGTCACCGAGACCGGGCTCGATCCCAACTCGGTCGAAGGCTCCGGCAAGGGCGGGCGCCTGACCAAGGGCGACGCGCTCGCCGCGCTAGAAACCCGCGCCGCCGCGCCTGCGCCTGTCGCCGCCCCGGCTGAAGCGCGCCCGGTGCACGAGCGCGAGGAACGGGTGCGGATGACGCGCCTGCGCCAGACCATCGCCCGGCGCCTGAAGGAAGCCCAGAACGCCGCCGCCATGCTGACGACATTCAACGAGGTCGACATGAGCGCCGTCATGGCCCTGCGCGGCCAGTACAAGGACGTCTTTGAAAAGCGTCACAGCGTGAAGCTCGGCTTCATGAGCTTCTTCGTGAGGGCGGTGATCCATGGCCTCAAGGAAGTGCCGGAGGTCAACGCCGAGATCGACGGGCAGGACCTCGTCTACAAAAACCACTACGACATCGGCGTGGCGGTCGGCACCGAGAAGGGGCTGGTCGTGCCGGTGGTTCGCGACGCTGACGCCATGAACCTGGCCGAGATCGAGAAGGCCATCGGCGCGCTCGGCAAGAAGGCCCGCGACGGTCAGCTGGCGCTGGAGGACCTGCAGGGCGGGACCTTCACCATCTCCAACGGCGGGGTCTATGGCTCGCTGATGTCGACGCCGATCCTTAACGCGCCGCAGTCCGGCATCCTCGGCATGCACAAGATCCAGGAGCGGCCGATGGTGGTGGACGGCAAGATCGAGATCCGGCCGATGATGTACCTGGCGCTCAGCTACGACCACCGTGTGGTCGACGGCCAGGGCGCGGTGACCTTCCTGGTCCGGGTCAAGGAAGCGATCGAAGACCCGCAGCGCCTGCTGCTCGACCTCTAGTTAGTAGAGGGTGTCGGGCGGCGGGGCGGGAGCAGGCGCCGGCTGCAGCAGCTCCCCCACAGGGTCGGTCGGCGGCGCCTCTTCCTTGGGCGCTGCGGCGGGAGCGGCGGGCTTCGGCGCCTCGGCAACGGCCGGCTTGGTCTCCTCGGCCTTTTCGTCTGCGGCGGCGACCTCTTCGTCCTTCTTTTCCTCGGGCGGCAGCGGCGCGGTGTTTTCCTGCGCGGTGGCCTCGACGACGACTCCCGACTGGGTGCTGGCCAGCGGCCCCTGATTCATGTCCGGGTCGACATTGCGCGGCATGGCGCCCTTCAGACCCAGCAGAAAGCCGAGGATGGCGCAGCCGGCCAGGAAACCCATGACGCCGCGGACGAGTTTGGTTCGGTCTCTCAACATGCCCGCAAGCTAATCCACGCCGCGCCGTTGCGGAACTGAAAAGCCGAGCGCTTGAATAATGGACGGCGGCGTCCATTTATCGCTTGCGAGTGGGGTGCGGCGGACGTACGCCGTCTGGGGTTTGTAGTCTGTGCCGGAGTTCAGGATGGCGGTGGAACGTAAGAAGCTGGCTCCGATGATCGCCGCGGTGGTCGCCTTGATCGGGGTGCTGATCGGCGCCGCCCTGTGGTGGACCGACAAGCAGCACTTTGAGAAGACCGACAACGCTTTCGTCCAGGCCGACACCGTGCTGGTCAGCCCGCAGGTCGCCGGTTATGTCGCCGAGGTTCTGGTTTCCGACAACCAGCGCGTCGAGGCCGGCCAGGTGCTGGCCCGCATCGATCCCTCCTCTTTCGAATCCAAGCTGGCGCAGGCGCAGGCCAACGCCGATGCGCTGGACGCCGCCGTGCGCGGCGTCGACGACAAGGCCGCTCTCGAGCAAGCGATGATCGCCCAGAAGGCCGCCGGCGTCGCCAGCGCCCAGGCTGAGTCCGGCCGTGTGGGCGCCGACCTTCGCCGTTACGGCGACCTCGCCAAACAGGGCTGGGTGTCGGAGCAGAAGCTGCAGACGGTCAGGGCCCAGGCGCAGGAATCCTCCGCCGCCGTCGCCCAGGCCGCCGCCACGCTGGAGGCCGAGCGCCGCTCCGCCGCCTCGCTGGGGTCGGCCCGCGCCGAGACGCTGGCCCAGGCTCAAGCCGCCCGCGCCGCCGTGCAGCAGGCCCGCATCGACCTCGAACGCACCGTTATCCGCGCGCCCGCCTCCGGCGTCGTCGGCGCCCGCGGCATCCGTCCGGGTCAGTTGGTCCAACCGGGGACGACGCTGATGGCCATCGTCCCGCTCGGCAAGGCTTACGTGGTCGCCAACTTCAAGGAGACCCAGGTCGCCCGCCTGCGCGTCGGCCAATCAGTCGAGGTCCACGCGGATGCCTTCGGCAAGGAGCCGATCAAGGGCCACATCGAGAGCTTCTCGCCCGCCACCGGCGCCGAGTTCGCGCTGATCCCGGTCGAGAACGCCGTCGGCAACTTCACCAAGATCGCCCAGCGCGTGCCGGTGCGTATCGTCGTCGACCGCTCGGGCGTCGGCCAGGCGCTGCGCCCCGGCCTGTCGGTGCAGGTCAAGGTCGACGTCACCCAGCAGACCGGCCTCTCGTTCGCCCAGGCCGGTCAGGCGACGCCGCAATACGCCAGGGCTCGCTAGGCCGCTCCTATGGCTGACATAGCCGCCGCAGCACCGCCGCAAGCCCCCGCCCAGAGCGAAACCGACTGGGGAAAGCTGTTCCTCGGCTTCGGCGGCATGGTCATCGGCCAGTTCATGGCCATCCTCGACATCCAGATCGTCGCCGCCTCGCTGTCGCAGATCCAGGCGGGAGTGGGCGCGACCGCCGACGAGATCAGCTGGGTGCAGACCATCTACCTGCTGGCCGAGGTCGTGATCATCCCGCTGACCGCCTACATGACGCGGCTGTGGGGGACGCGAAACACCTTCGTCGCCTGCTGCGTAGGCTTCATCGTTACCAGCGTCATGGTCGGCTTTTCGACCAACATCGAGATGATGATCATCCTGCGCGCCGTTCAGGGCCTGGCGGCCGGCGCGATGATCCCGGCGGTGTTCGCCACCGCCTTCACCGCCTTTCCCCCTGAGCGGCGGATCACCGCCAACGTCATCGTCGGCCTGATCGTCACCCTTGCGCCCACGGTCGGCCCGACGCTCGGCGGCCATATTACCGAGGCGCTGAACTGGCGCTGGCTGTTCTTCATCAACGTGCCGCCGGGACTGCTGGCCATCTTCCTGGTCAGCCGCTGGGGCAACTTCGACAAGCCCAACCCCGAACTCGCCAAGGGCGTCGACTGGATCGGGGTGGTCACGCTCGCGGTGGGCCTGCTGTCCATCCAGTACGTCCTTGAAGAAGGCGCGGAGAACAGCTGGTTCCGCGACGACATGATCCTGTGGCTTACGGTGCTGGGGGTGATCAGCAGCGTCGCCTTCGTCTGGCGACAGCTGACCTACCGCCAACCGCTACTGAACCTGGAGCCGTTCCGCGACCGCAACTTCACGCTCGGCATGATCATGACCTTCGTGTCCGGGATCAGCCTGTTCGGCGGCACCTTCATCCTGCCGCTGTTCCTCGCCCAGATCCGCCACTTCTCCGCCGCCGAGGTGGGCACGACGATGCTGGTCTCGGGCCTTTCCATGTTCGTCACCGGACCGCTGGCCGGGCGGATGGTGCGGACCATGGACCCGCGCATTCCGATGTTCGTAGGCTTTGGCCTTGCCGCCTACGGCATCGGGCTCGGGGCGCGGGTGACGGAGGACTGGGGCTTCTGGCAGTTCGCCTGGCTGCAGGCGTTGCGCGGCGTCGGCACCATGGTCGCCATGATCGCCTCCCAGACCCTGACGGTCAGCACCATTCCGCCGCGGCTGATGAAGGACGCCTCGGCGCTGGTGAACCTGACGCGGAACGTCGGCGGCGCGGTGGGGCTGGCGGTGATCACCACCATCCTCGGCCACCAGGCGGCCGTGCACTACGGCGACCTGACCAGCGCCATCAGCATCGACAACCAGACCGCTGCAGGCATGATGAACGGCTTCTCGCAGATGATGAGCGTGCCGGGCGTCATCGATCCCGCCGCGGCCGGGCGCAAGGCCTTCGCCGGCTTCCTGCACCAGAAGGCGCTGACGCTGGCCTTCGGCGACGCCTTCTTCTGGCTGGCCGCGGGCTGCGGCGCGGCGGCCGTGCTGGGCCTGCTCGGCAAGCCCGCGAAGATGCCGGCGTCGATGACCGGAGGGGCGCACTGATGCCCCGCGTCGCCGGCCAGATCGACCCCGCCAAGACCGAAGCCATCCTCGACGCTGCCTCGCAGGTTCTGGCCGAGCGCGGGCTGTCGGCTCCGATGGAAGCCATCGCCCGCCGCGCGGGGGTCTCCAAGCAGACCGTCTATAACCGTTACGGCTGCAAGGGCGAGCTGGTCCGGGCGCTGGTCGAGCGGCGGGTCGATTCGATTACCGCGCCGCTGCGCACGCCGGACGCCGGGGAGCATCCCGAGGAAGCGCTGGCCGCCTACGCGCGCACCCTGCTCGAGACCATCACCCGCACCCACTCGCTGCTGCGCCTGACCATGCAGAGCGCCGCCGAGATGCCGGAACTGGCCCGCGTCGTCTTCGAAACCGGCCCCATGCGCTCGCGCCGGGAGGTCGCCAACTTCCTTGCCGCCGAAACAAAGGCCGGACACCTCGCCGTCGACGATCCGATACAGGCGGCCGAGTTCTTCGCCGGCATGGTCATCGGCCATCGCCAGACCCGCTCGCTGCTCGGGTTGGACGGTCAGCTGACGGCCGCGGAAATGGACAAGGTGGCGCGCGACGCCGCTGCCCGTTTCCTGAAAGCCTACGCGCCCTGAGGCTCGTCTGCCGGGTCTGGAAGGCCGACCATGTGGAAGCCGGCGTCGACGTGGACGACTTCGCCGGTGGTCGAGCGGCCGAGGTCCGACAGCAGCCACAGCGCGCAGCCGGCGACGCCCTCCATTGAGGTGTCCTCTTTCAAAGCGCTGAACTGGCGGCCCTGGCTGAGCATGCCGCGGCCGCCGGAAATCCCGGCCAGAGACAGCGTCCGCATGGCGCCGGCCGAAATGGCGTTGACGCGGATGCCCTTCGGCCCAAGGTCGCGGGCGATGTAGCGCGTCGCCGCCTCCAGCGCCGCCTTGGCCACGCCCATGGTGTTGTAGTTGGGGATGACCCGCTCGGACCCGAGGTAGGTCATGGTGACCATAGAGCCGCCGTTCGGCATCAGCCTGGCCGCCCGCCGCGCCGTATCCACAAAGCTGAACGCCGAGATGTTAAGCGCCAGCAGGAAGCCGTCGCGGGTGGTGTTCTCGACGAAAGAGCCCTTCAGTTCGTCCTTGTTGGCGAAGGCGACCGAGTGGACGACGAAATCCAGCGTCCCGAACGCCTGCTCGATCTGCGCGAAGCCGGCGTCCATCGAGGCGTCGTCGGTGACCTCCAGCGGCACGAAGGTCTTGACGCCGATGCTCTCGCCCAGCGGCCGCACGCGCTTTTCCATGTCCGGCATGTAGGCGAACGCCAGCTCCGCCCCCTGCGCCGCCAATTGCGAAGCGATGCCCCAGGCGATGGAGTTGTGGTTCGCCACCCCCATCACGAGACCCTTCTTGCCCCGCATCAACTCGCCGGTCGGGAAGGTGTAGTCGTCGGCCATGCTGTCCCTCGCTTGGCTGGGGTTAGACGCGCGCGATGACCACCGAGCCGTTGGTGCCGCCGAAGCCGAAGCTGTTGGACATTACCACCTCCAGCTCGCGGTCGAGGCGTTCGCGTACGATCGGAATGCCGTCGAAGACGGGGTCGAGGTTTTCGATGTTGGCGCTCTCGGCGACGAAGCCGTTGTTGAGCATCAGGATCGAGTAGATCGCCTCCTGCGCCCCGGCGGCGCCGAGACTGTGGCCGGTCAGCGACTTGGTCGAGGCGATCAGCGGCGCCTTGTCGCCGAACACCTCGCGCACTGCTTCCATTTCCTTGGCGTCGCCCACCGGCGTCGCGGTGCCGTGCGGGTTCAGGTAGTCGACCGTGCGCCCGCCGATGGTCTCCATGGCCAGCCGCATGCAGCGCGCCGCGCCTTCACCGGACGGGGCGACCATGTCGAAGCCGTCGGAGTTGGCGGCATAGCCGATGATCTCGCCGTAAATCTTCGCGCCGCGCGCCCTGGCGCGCTCGTATTCCTCGAGCACCACGATCCCCGCGCCGCCGGCGATGACGAAGCCGTCGCGGTCCCGGTCATAGGCCCGGCTGGCGCGCTGGGGCGTGTCGTTGAAGTGGGTGCTCATCGCGCCCATGGCGTCGAACAGGTTGGACAGCGACCAGTCCAACTCCTCGGTGCCGCCGGCGAAGATGACATCCTGCTTGCCCATGGCGATCTGCTCGGCGGCCGAGCCAATGCAGTGGGTCGAGGTGGCGCAGGCCGACGAGATGGAGAAGTTGATGCCCCGGATCTTAAACCAGGTCGCCAGAGTCGCCGACGGGCCGGAGCTCATCGCCTTGGGCACCGCGAAGGGGCCGATCCGCTTTGGCCCCTTCTCACGGGTGGTCTCGGCCGCCTGGATGATGGCCTGGGTCGATGGCCCGCCGGAGCCGACCACCAGCCCGGTGCGGTCGTTGGAGACCTCGGCCTCGTCCAGCCCGGAGTCGGCGATGGCCTGCTCCATGGCGATGTGGGCGTAGGCTGTGCCGGGAGCGAGGAAGCGCGCGGCCCGGCGGTCGACCAGCGACTCCCAGTCGATGTCTGGCCTGCCGTGCACCTGGCAGCGGAAGCCGAGTTCGGCGTACTCCGGCGCGAACGAGATGCCCGACCGCGCCTCCCGCAGCGAAGCCAGCACTTCATCGGCGTTATTGCCGATCGAAGAGACGATGCCGATGCCCGTGACCACTACGCGGCGCATACTTACCTTCCCTGACTCTTATGGCCGCTGGTAGAGGCCGACGCGAAGATCGTCGGCGGTGTAGATGGGCTGGCCGTCGACTTCCACAATGCCGTCACCGATGCCCATGACCAGCCGGCGGTTGATCACCCGCTTCATGTCGATCTTGTAGACGACCTTCTTCTTGTCGGGCGTGACCTCGCCGGCGAACTTCACCGTCCCGCAGCCGAGCGCCCGGCCGCGCCCTTTGCCGCCGATCCAGCCGAGATAGAAGCCGACCAGCTGCCACAGGGCATCGAGCCCGAGGCTCCCCGGCATCACGGGGTCGCGGATGAAGTGGCAGTCGAAGAACCAGAGGTCGGGACGGATGTCGAACTCAGCCTCGATGTAGCCCAGCCCGTGCTTGCCGCCTGTACTGTCGATGTGAACGATGCGGTCGAACAGCAGCATCGGCGGGGCGGGCAGCTGGGCGTTGCCTGGCCCGAACATCTCGCCGCGCGCGCAGGACATCAGCTCGTCGTAGCTGTAGCTCGATTTGGCCGGCGCCGTCGTCGTCATCCGATGCGTCTCTTGTCGAACCACCCGGTCGGCGGCCCGGCAGGGGTTAGCAGAGCCTCCCCCGCGCCTCAATCTTTCAACGGCACTGTGGCTTGTCGGTTGCCCCCCAGACCGACCCCTCCGCGACCCAGCCGGCGATGCGGTCGACCTTGATCTTGCACCAGCCGTTCTTGCACTTATCCAGCGAGGCCAGCGCGTGGGGGCGGAGATAAGCCAAGACGCGGGAGCTCGCTTTCGGCCTTGAGTGGATCGCCGCCATCGGTGTTGCGCCGATCACGTTGCGCTTGCCGTCGACGGTGCGGCCGTGGACCCAGGCAAGGTTGCCGCGCGGGTCGCAGACGCGCCGCCACTCCCGCGTCTCGGCGATCACCTGCACCGGCAGGCCGCGCGCCTTGTAGACCCACAGCATGCGGTAATCGTCGCCGGGCCCCGACCGGGCGTTCACCTCGCCGAACTTGAGGACGACGTAACGCGGCACCGGCAGGCCCGAGGGCGTCGGCCGCGCGGCGGTCTCTGCAGATGCCGCCGGACCCGCGCAGGCCAGCATCGCCAGCGCCGCGCTTGTAAGCATCGCGCGAAAGCCTGGCGCCGCAAGCCACGCCTTCGCTTGGCCCTGCCGTCCCGCTTTGCTAAGGCTGCCCTCGCGCCCACGCCGGGCGAGCCGCCCGTGTTGTTCAGAACCGTTCATGGCCGCCCGAAAGCCCAAAGTCGTCGTCACCCGCAAGCTTCCCGATCCGGTGGAAACCCGGATGCGTGAACTGTTCGACACTGAGTTGAACGTCGATGACAAGCCCCTGAGCGCCGATGAGCTGATCGACGCCATGAGCCGCTGCGACGTCCTGGTGCCGACCATCACCGATCAGCTCGATGCGCGGACATTGGCGCGGGCCGGCGACAGGCTCAAGCTGATCGCCAATTTCGGGGCCGGAGTCGACAACATCGACGTCGCCACCGCCAACCAGCGCGGCATCATCGTCACCAACACGCCGGGCGTGCTGACCGAAGACACCGCCGACATGACCATGGGCCTGATCATGGCCGCCTCGCGCCGCGTGGTTGAAGGCGCGAACGTGGTGCAGAGCGGCGGTTTCCAGGGCTGGTCGCCGACCTGGATGCTGGGCCGCCGCATCTGGGGCAAGCGCCTGGGCATCGTCGGCATGGGCCGCATCGGCCAGGCGCTGGCGAGACGCGCCAAGGCGTTCGGCCTCTCCATCCACTATCACAACCGCAAACCCGTCAGCCCGCGCATCGCCGAGGAGCTGGAGGCCACCTACTGGGAGAGTCTCGACCAGATGCTGGCGCGGATGGACGTCGTCTCCATCAACTGCCCGCACACCCCGGCCACCTACCACCTGCTCTCGGCCCGCCGACTGAAACTGCTGCAGCCGCACGCCATCGTCGTCAACACCGCGCGCGGCGAGGTGATCGATGAAGGCGCGCTGGCCAACATGCTGGCCAAGGGCGAGATCGCCGGCGCGGGTCTCGACGTCTACGAGCACGAGCCGGCCATCAATCCCAAGCTCATGAAGCTGCCCAACGTCGTGCTGCTCCCCCACATGGGCTCGGCCACGGTCGAGGGCCGCATCGACATGGGCGAAAAGGTCATCGTCAACATCAAGACCTTCATGGACGGCCATAGGCCACCCGACCGGGTTGTGCCCTCGATGCTGTAGGCGGGCGCCAGCCCCACTACCCCACTCCCGTCATCCTAGGCCTTGTGCCTAGGACCCCTCGCGCCGCTGCGAGGCGGTGGATGTGCTTGCACGAACCAAGCGGCCGCTAGAGGGGGCCTCGGGACAAGCCCGAGGATGACGGCTGTTTGGAGTAAACCTTCGTCTCCAGCCAAGCCTTCAGATCGGCCGCTGACTTGTCGGCCCGCTGCTCCATCGGGACGTGGCCGGTCTGCGGGTAGATGATCAGCGTCGAACCCGGAATCGCGGCGGCAAACCGCTTCCCATCCTCCACCGGGATCAGCTTGTCGGTGTCGCCGTGCATGATCAGGGTCGGGACCTTGATCCCCGCGAGCTTCTCCGGCGTCGCGGTCGGGCGCGAGGCGCGGTTGGTCATCAGCGACAGGATGACGTCGCGGTGGCCGGGCGCGCGGGCCATCTGGACGTAGCGCCGCACCATCGCGTCATCGGCCATGTCCGGCGTCGGCTCGAAGGCGGCGCGCAGGCCGCCGCGGACCATCTGGGTGGCATCGAGTTTGCCGAGCAAGGCGCGGCCGACGGGGTTGGCGAGCACCTTGAACACCACCGGGCCGTCGGGATTGTCGCCCTGCGGCCAGCCAGCGGCGTCGACCAGCACCAAGCCGTCGAGCTTGTCCGGGTGCTTCAGTGCATAGACCCAGCTGACGCCGCCGCCCATCGAATTGCCGATGATGGTGAACCTGCGCACGCCCAGCTTCTCGGTGACGGCGTCCACATAGTCCGCGTAGCCGTCCATCGTCGCCGAATAGCCCTCCGGCGCGCGGGTCAGGCCGTGGCCGGGCAGGTCGAGGCTGATGATCCGGTAGTCGCCGCCCAGCCGCTGCACCCACGGCTCCCAGGTGTGCAGCGAGGCGGAAAAGCCGTGCACCATGACCAGCACCGGCCCGTTGGGGTTGCCTTGGTCGCGGTAGTGGGCGCGGACGCCGCCGGGCAGGTCCATGAACCGCGACTCGGCGTTGGCGTACTTGCCTTCCAGCGTCGCGTACGGCGTGTCCGGCCGTTGCAGCGCGAACCAGCCGATCACCAGCAGCAAGGCAACCGCAGCCACCAGGCCGAGCAGGATTTTCTCGAACGTCTTCATCGCTTCGCCCCTCCGCAAGTCCCACAGGCCGGATCGGCGGTTACCCGCACGGTCCGCGCCGCTGCGGTCAAGCTATCATAGATCAGCAGCCTGCCGAGCAGCGGCTCGCCCGCGCCGGCGATCAGCTTGACCGCCTCCAGCGCCATCATCGCGCCGACCACCCCCGCCAGCGCCCCGACCACGCCGACGGCGGCGCAGGTCTCGGCGCCCGGCGGAGCCTCGGCGACAAAGCAACGGTAGCAGGGGCGGCCCGCGAACACCCCGACCTGCCCGGACCAGCGGCCGATGGCGCCGCTCACCAGCGTCTTGCCCGCCGCCACGCAGGCGTCGCTGACGATGAGGCGGGTGGCGAAATCGTCCGCGCCGTCGAGCACGAGACCGTAGCCGCGCACCAGCTCGGCGGCGTTATTAGCCGTGACCGCGAACGGCAGCGGTTCGACCGCGACGTGATGGTTCAGGCTGTGCAGGTGGTCGGCGGCGGCCTCGGCCTTCAGGTGGCCGATGTCGGGCTCGGCGTAGATCACCTGCCGCTGGAGATTGGAGAGCGCCACGCTGTCGGGGTCGGCGATGCCGACGCGGCCGACACCGGCGGCGGCGAGGTAGAGCGCCGCCGGGCCGCCCAGCCCCCCGGCGCCGATCACCAGCACGCTTGCCGTCTTCAGCTTCTGCTGACCGCCGCCGCCAATCTCGCGCAGCACCAGGTGGCGGGCGTAGCGGTCGACCTCGTCGTCGGTGAAGCTCATGGGCGCTTCATAGACCTCAGCCCCCGTGGGCCGCCACCGCTTCGATGCCGAGCATGGCCGCCTTGCGGTCGAGGCCCCAGTGGTAGCCGGTCAGTCGCCCGTCGCGGGCGATGGCCCGGTGGCAGGGGATCAGCAGGCTGATGGGGTTGGCCCCGATGGCCGCGCCCGTCGCGCGAAAGGCCCCGGGCTTGCCGGCCAAGGCGGCGACGTCGCCGTAGCTGGCGGTCGATCCGGCCGGGATGCGTAGCAATGCCTTCCAGACCTGCACGTGGAAGGGCGGGCCGATCAGCACCAGCGGCACGGGGCCGGCCTCGCCGCCGAAGGCCTGCACGGCCATGCTGGCGGCGGCGGCGTCATCCCGGACCCAGTCGGCGGCCGTATAGCGGCGGTAGACGTCATCGAAAGCGGCGACGTCTTCGCCGGGACCGGCAAAGCCCAGGGCGGCGAGGCCTCGCGGCGCGACCACGAACAGCCCCCGCCCGAACGGCGTCGGGGCAAAGCCCCAGCGCAGGGTGATGCCCTCACCGCGGCGCCGCGCGTCGCCCGGCGTCACCGCCTCGTGGGCGATGAACAGGTCGTGCAGGCGCGAGGGGCCGGAGAGCCCTGCGTCCAGCGCCGCGTGCAGCACGCTGGCCCCGCCTTCCAGCAGGCGGCGGGCTTCGGCGTGCGCGATGGCGGCGACGAAGGTCTTGGGGCTGACGCCCGCCCACCTCGTGAAGATGCGCTGGAAGTGGAAGGGCGACAGGCCGACGTGCTCGGCGGCGTCCTCGAGCGAGGGCCGCTCGCGCCAGTGCTGCGCCAGCCAGGCCAGCGCCTTGGCCATGCGGTCGTAGTCGCGGGCGCGCTCGTCCAGCCGGGCAATAGTGGCGTGGTCGTTGTTCGCGGGGTCGCGGAGGTTCAGGGCGTGTTCCATGAAGCGACCCTATGGCCGGCCGGCGGCTCAATCGACCCGCTTCTTGCGGCAAGATCAGTAGCGCTCTTTCTGCGCCGTGCGGATGGCGTCCTGCAGGGCGACGGCGAAGGCGGCCCGCTCGAGGTGGCCGAGGGACTTGGCCACCGTGAAGGCCCGCGCCGACAGCCGCAGCCGCACGCGGCGCTGGTCCTCGCCGATCTCCTCCACATCAACGCGGGTAAACGCGGTGGGCGAGCGCCAGACGGTGCGCCCGTCGTGCAGCACCGTCACCTCCTGCGCCGAGACCTGCACCCGCTCAGCCCGCTCGGCGGCCCGGAAGCTGGCGCGAAAGGCCAGCCACACCAGCAGCACGTCCAGGCCCAGGAACATCGGCGCCGGCCAGGCTCCGAGGCTGAACAGGAAGATGGCGAAGAGGACGTTCACGGCCACAACGAACCCGAACAGCACCTTGAAGCCCGCCGGCGACAGCGAGCGATTGAGGGTGATGACGGCGTCCATGTAGAGGCGGGGCGGCACGGTCTTGAGAATACCTTGGCGGGGTGCGCAGGTCAGGCCATCTTCCGCGCCGAATGAAGAAGCCGAAACCCGCCCGCAAGCGCCTGTCTCCAGCCGAAAAGGCGCGGATCGAGGAGCTGTTCCGGCGCTTTCGTGAAAGCATCGAAGAGCCCCGAACCGAGCTGCGGTTCCAGGACCCCTTCACGCTGGTCATCGCCGTCGCCCTGTCGGCGCAAGCGACGGACGTTTCGGTGAACAAGGCAACGGAAAGGCTGTTCGCCGTCGCCTCGACGCCCCGCCAGATGCTCGAAATCGGGGAAGAGGGGTTGATCCCCTACATCGCCTCCATCGGCCTGTTCCGCACCAAGGCCAGGAACGTCATCCGCCTGTCCGGCATCATTGAGCAGCAGTACGGCGGCAAGGTCCCGCTCAACCGCGAGGCTCTGCAGTCGCTGCCGGGCGTGGGGCGCAAGACCGCCTCGGTGGTGCTGAACGAGCTCGGCATAGAGCCCGCCATCGCCGTCGACACCCACGTCTTCCGCGTCTCGCACCGGCTGAAGCTTTCGAGCGGCAAGACGCCCGACGATGTCGAGGCCGAGCTGATGGCCGAGGTCCCCGAGCCCTACCTGACCCGCGCCCATCACTGGCTGATCCTGCACGGCCGCTACACCTGCGTCGCCCGGCGGCCGAAATGCGGGGAGTGCGTCGTGCGCGACCTCTGCCCGTCGCGTGACCTGTTCATCTAGGCTACAGGAGCCCCATGACTGACCTTTACGACGTCGCCGCAATCGGCAACGCCATCGTCGACGTGATCGCGCCGGCCGATGACGCCTTCCTCGCGGCCGAGGGCCTGACCAAGGGCTCAATGCAGCTGATCGACCAGGCGCGGGCGACGGCGCTCTACGCGAAGATGGCCAAGGGGGTGGAGACCTCCGGCGGCTCGGCGGCCAACACGGTCGCGGGGATCGCCAGCTTGGGAGGCGCCGCCGCCTTCCTCGGCAAGGTCGCTTCGGACAAGCTGGGCGCCGCCTTCGTCGAGGACATGTGGAAGATCGGCGCCAAGTACCGCACCCAGCCGCTGAGCGCCGGCCCTTCCACGGCCCGCTGTCTGATCGCCGTCACGCCGGACGGCGAGCGAACCATGTGCACCTATCTCGGCGCCTCGACGCAGTTCACCGACTTCGACGTTGACCGCGAGTTCATCGAAGGAGCCAAGATCGTCTATCTCGAAGGCTACCTGTTCGACCCTCCCGAGGCCCGGCAGGCCTTCGCCAAGGCGGCGGGGCTGGCGCGGGCTTCCGGACGGCAGATCGCCCTGACGCTGTCCGACAGCTTCGTGGTCGACCGCCACCGCGAGGCGCTGCTCGGCTTCATCGAGAGTCAGGTCGACATCCTGTTCGCCAACGAGGCGGAGATCACCGCCCTCTTCCAGACCGGCTTCGACGAGGCAGTTGAAGCCGTCCGCGGCCACGCCAGGATCGCCGCCGTGACCCGCAGTGAGCAGGGCTCGGTTATCGTTTCGGGCGACGAGACCCACCGCATCCCCGCGGCGCCTGTGGAAAAAGTCGTGGACACGACCGGCGCTGGCGACCAATACGCGGCGGGATTTCTCTTCGGCCTCTCCGCTGGACGGCCGCTCGACGTGTGCGGGCGGCTGGGTTCGCTGGCGGCAGCGGAAGTGATCTCGCACTACGGCCCACGCCCGCTGGTCTCGCTGAAAGACTTGGCGGCGGCGCAAGGACTCTAGACGATGGCCAGAACGGCTGAGGTGGTTCGCGAGACGAAGGAGACGCAGATCCGCGTCCGCATCGATCTCGACGGAACCGGCGCGTCAAAGGTGACCACCGGCATCGGCTTCTTCGACCACATGCTGGAGAGCTTCGCCCGGCACGGCGGTTTCGACCTAGAGGTCGAGACCAAGGGCGACCTGCACATCGACATGCACCACACGGTCGAGGACACCGGCATCGTCATCGGCCAGGCGGTGATGAAGGCGCTCGACGGGTTCAAGGGTATCCGCCGGTTCGGCCACGCCTACATCCCGATGGACGAGACGCTGACCCGCTGCTCGCTCGACCTCTCCAACCGTCCCTACCTGATTTGGAAGGTCGCCTACTCGCGCCCCAAGGTCGGCGAGATGGACACCGAGCTGTTCAAGGAATTCCACCACGCCTTCGCCATGAACGGCGGCGCCTGTGTGCACCTGGAAACCCTCTACGGCGACAACAGCCACCACATCGCCGAGAGCGGCTTCAAGGCGCTGGCGCGGGCGCTGCGGATGGCGGTCGAGATCGACCCCAAGACCGGCGGCCATGCCCCCTCCACCAAGGGCGTGCTCTAGGATCACCTGATGCAGAGCGTCGCCCTGATCGACTACGGGTCGGGCAACCTGCGCTCGGCCGAAAAGGCGCTGCGGCGAGCCGCCGGCGACAGCGCGCGGGTCGTCGTGACCGCCGATCCGGAGGTGGTGGCGAGCGCCGACCGTATCGTTTTGCCGGGCGTGGGTGCTTTCGCCGCCTGCATGAACGCGCTGCGGGAACGGGCCGGGCTGGTCGAGGCGATGGGCAAGGCCGTGCAGCGCGGCGCGCCGTTCCTCGGCGTCTGCGTCGGCATGCAGCTGCTCGCCACGCGCGGGCTGGAGTTCGGCCAGACGCCGGGCCTCGGCTGGATTGCCGGCGATGTGGTGCGGATGCAGCCGTCGGACGCGGCGCTTAAAGTTCCGCACATGGGCTGGAACGCGGTGGAGCCGACTCGCGCCCACCCGCTGTTCGACGGGCCGGCCGAGATGTATTTCACCCACTCCTTCGTGCTGAAGGCGGCCGACGATGCCGACGTGCTGGCAGTCGCCGATCACGGCGGGCCGCTGGTCGCAGCGGTGGCGCGCGGCAACATCGCCGGGGTGCAGTTCCACCCCGAGAAATCGCAAGGCGCGGGGCTGAAGCTGCTCGCGAATTTTCTGGAGTGGCGGCCGTGATCCTCTATCCCGCGATCGACCTGAAGGATGGCCAGTGCGTGCGCCTGCTGCACGGCGACATGGACAAGGCGACGGTCTTCAACGGCTCGCCCGCCGACCAGGCTGAGCGCTTCGTCCGCGACGGTTTTTCCTGGCTGCACGTCGTCGACCTGAACGGAGCCGTCGAGGGCCGGGCGGTCAATGTCGATGCCGTGACGCAGATCCTCAACGCCGTCTCCGTGCCGGTGCAGCTGGGCGGCGGCATCCGCACTTATGAGCAGGTGGAGGCCTGGATCGAGGCGGGCGTCAGCCGGGTGATCCTCGGCACCGTCGCCGTGCGCGATCCCGAGCTGGTCCGGCGGGCAGCACGCGAATGGCCCGAACAGATCGCCGTGGCCGTCGACGTCAAGGACGGCAAGGTGGCGGTGGACGGCTGGGTCGGCGCCTCGGACCTCGACGCCCTGACCCTCTCGCGGCGCTTTGAGGATGCCGGCGTCGCCGCGCTGATCATCACCGACATCAGCCGCGACGGCGCCATGACCGGCGTTAACGTGGAGCAGGTCGGCGAGCTGGCCGACGCTGTGGACATCCCGGTGATCGCCTCGGGCGGCATCGCCTCGGTGGCCGACATCGAGCATCTGAAGGCGCGCAAGGGCGTCCCCATCGCCGGCGCCATCCTCGGCCGCTCCCTCTACGCCGGCGCCATCAAGCCCGCCGAAGCAATCAAGGCCGCGGCCTGATGCTGAAGGTCCGCGTCATTCCCTGCCTCGATGTGAAGGACGGGCGGGTGGTGAAGGGCGTCAACTTCGTGGCCCTGCGCGACGCCGGCGATCCGGTCGAGCAGGCGCGCGCCTATGACGCCGCCGGGGCCGATGAGCTGATGTTCCTCGACATCACCGCCAGCCACGAGGGCCGGGGGACCATCCTCGATGTTGTCGCCCGGACGGCGGACGTCTGTTTCATGCCCCTGTCGGTCGGCGGCGGCATCCGCACCGTGGAGGACGCCCGCCGCCTGCTGCTGGCCGGCGCCGACAAGGTCTCGGTCAACACCGCCGCCGTAGAAGATCGCAACCTGGTAGCCGGCATGGCCGACGCCTTCGGCTCGCAAGCGGTGGTGGTCGCCATCGACGCCAAGGCGCGGGCCGCCGGCGGCTGGTCGGTGTTCACGTACGGGGGAAGAAGTGACACGGGGCTGGATGTGGTGGATTACGCCGTCCAGGCGGTGGAGCGCGGAGCCGGCGAGATCCTGCTGACCTCCATGGACCGCGACGGGGCGAAGATCGGCTATGATACGGCGCTGCTGAGGGCGGTCAGCTCGGCCGTCAGCGTGCCGGTGATCGCCAGCGGGGGGGCAGGCAACGTGCAGCACATGATCGAAGCCGTGCAGGACGGCGGCGCCGACGCGGTGCTGGCCGCCTCCATCTTCCACTTCGGCGAGGTCAGCATCGGCGAGGCCAAGGCCGCGATGACTCGCGCGGGTATTCCGGTGCGCCTGACCGAGAAGGCCTTCGCATGAGCCGCCTGTCCGACGTGCTGGACCGCTTGGCCGCCACCATCGAGGCCCGCAAGGGCGCGGATGCGGGCGCGTCCTACACCGCTCAGCTCCTCGCTGACCCTGCCCGCGCGGCCAAGAAGCTCGGTGAGGAAGCGGTTGAGACTGTCATCGCCGCAGGCCAGCGGGACGCTGATGCGATAGCCGCTGAAAGTGCGGATTTGCTCTACCACTGGCTCGTGCTGCTGGCCGCGACCGGCGTGTCTGTGGATTCCGTGGCTGCGAAGTTAGAGGCTCGCGAAGGCCAATCCGGCTTGGCCGTAAAGGCTTCCCGCTAATCTCCCTCCCCTTCATGGGGAGGGACAGACGGCGCAGCCGTCAGGGTGGGGGAGTTTCACCAAGCCCCACCCGTCTCGCTTCGCGAGCCACCCTCCCCATGAAGGGGAGGGAGAGATCACGGCCGGGGCTTGCGCTTCAGCGCTACATACAGCGCGCCCTCGCCACCGTGGCGGTCGTGCGCCACAGATATCCCAGCCACCACCTCGCGCAGGCTCGCGCTCGCCAGCCACTCGGGCGCATGTCGCCGCAGCACGCCGTCGCCGCGCAGCCCCTTGCCGGTGATCACCAGCGCCGAGCGGTAGCCTTCGCTCCACGCCCGCAGCAGGAAGGCTTCCAGCGCTGCGCGGGCGCGGTCCTGGGTCAGGCCGTGGAGGTCGATGCGGGCTTCTAGGTAGTCCTTGCTGATCGCCCGTTTGCGGTTCGGCTCGATGTCGGAGAGCGGCCCGGTGCGCGGCGGTCTGGCGGGAGGTCTGCGAACCGGCAACGGCTGGTCGACCGGGGCGGCGGCGGCGAAAACCTCGGCGTCGAGCTCAGGCGTCTCGCGGCCGGGGAGCGGATGGACGGTGGCGGCGACGCGCGACCACAGCCTGACCTCATCCGGTTTCGGCGGACGCTTCATCGGACGACGGGGATCAGCCTGTACATGCGCAGGGTGTGCTTGACGCGGCCCGCCTCCACGCCCGCCGCCTCGCCGCGCCCCATGTAGAGGTCGGCGCGCACGTCGCCCTTGATGGCGCCGCCAGTATCGAGCGCCATCACCAGCCGGCGGTAGCTCGGGAAAGCCCCCGCCAGCACCGGCGCGGAGGCCTCGATCCAGAACGGCTCGCCCAGCACATGGCGGCTGAGATCGACGGCGATGGCGCGGCCTGCGGGCAGCGGCACGCCCGCAGCGCCGGCCGGCTCCTGTCCGTCGTCGGGCGTGGTCCGGAAGAAGACATAGCGGGGGTTCAGCCGCATGACCGCATCGGCTTCGGGTCCACGGTGGTCAGCCAGCCACCGCCGGATCGCCTCGCCGGAGGTGTTGTCGTCAGGCAGCAGGCCCTGGTCGCGCATCGGCCCGGCGATGCCGACGAACGGCAGGCCGTTGTTGCCGGCATAGATCGCCCGCACCTTGCGCCCGTCGGGCAGGCGCAGCGTGCCGGAGCCCTGGATCTGCAGGAAGAACAGGTCCTCCGGCTTCATCCAGGCCAGGGGCGCGGCTTCACCCCAGGTGTCGATGGTCGCCCGGTCGGCGTAGGGCTGGCCGTCGACCAGGTCGGCGGGGCGGGGACGGAGGACGGCGGTGAACTCGCCCTGTTGTGAGGCGCGGGCCTCGTACTCCGGCGAGAAGTAGGCGGTGAGCAGGCCGGCGGGCGGCGAGGGCGCGGCGCGGAAGCTGGCTTCGAGGAAACGCCGGGCGGCGTCGCCGCCGACGGGTCCGAGACCGCGGGCCCGGCGGCAGATTTCGGCAAGGTCGGTGGTGCGGGCCACGTGGCAGATTTGCTGGAACGCCTTGAGCGCCGTGGCGTGGTCTTCCTGCGCCCAGCCCGGCAGGGCCGACAGCTCCAGCGTGACCGGCGGCGGCGGTTGCGGCGGCTGCTCGACGACGGGCGGGGCGGGACGGCCGGGAAACGGCTGCTCGAACG
>Ga0190273_10000245_pt1 | contig 24616 bp, 18 predicted proteins | sample Popmic504IS_FD_134513 | JGI IMG/M metagenome (GOLD analysis project Ga0190273, IMG submission 134513) | Populus adjacent soil microbial communities from riparian zone of Shoshone River, Wyoming, USA - 504 IS | ecosystem: Environmental > Terrestrial > Soil > Riparian zone > Trees stand | place... | reverse complement strand
TGGTAAAATTGAGGGATAAAAGGAGTATCCTTAAATTTCTGCCTGCTGTCAGCCATAATGTGCGGCAGCTTTTCATCTGCAGGGAAATGGTCCCTGAAAAGTTTATCAACAGGGGTAAGCCAGTAATAATTGTCGAAGTGTTTATGGAATTTTTCAAGTTTTCCCTTCTCGTCCCTTGAACATCCACCCGCCCCCCATGTCACGTCAAGATAATAATATTCACCGTTTAAGATAATCCCGTTCCATGCATGGTCCAGCGTACCCATTTTTCCTATTTCTGACGGATTATCTTTAATATATCCTGCAACTACATCGCAGCGTATGCCAGCATAGTCACACATACGTTTAAACAGGCGTGCATAACCTTCGCATACACCTTTACCTTTGCGTAGGGTTCTCCCCACCAATTCATCTTCCCATTTTATATATTCGCTTTTGCAGTTGTCACCTTTGCACTTAAAAGCATTACGCTTTCCACTGTTGAACATTTTAACATCATATTCAATATTATCAGCAATCCATACAAATATCGCGCGGGCCTTATTGGGTTCAGAAGTGTAACCTTTCGTAAGGTCGCTTACGAGGAGCTTCAGATCATCCTTGTATTTTATTGACCGTCCAGCGTTATCAACCTCAGAAAAATCTTTTTGCTCTTCCCCCTGGGCAACGGTAAGCCCAGTAACAAAAAGTAACAGGAATAAAAATGTTTTCATTGTAGATATATGTGCCGCTAATATAATCACTTTGGGTCAGACAGAAAGAGATAATCTAACCTTATGCGTTCCCGCGCAATGCGGCAGCATCTAAGCGCTTTATTTCCCGAGGGCAACAAAGAGCCGCCAGCCAAAGCTACAACGCGGCCTAGGGCTTAAAACAGTTTTCCGACTTTGGGATAGAGGACAAAAAAAAGCGGAGCTATTAGCTCCGCTTAAATATCAATTAAAATATAGTTTACTCAGTATCTCCTGTAAGTTTTAGATCGTCTATCTGGAATGCACCATCAAGAGCAGTATCAGTACCTGAACCGGTAAATTTGAAAGCAACGTGAATGTTTCCTGAATATGAAGAAACATCTATATTTGAGCCAATGAATTCATACCATTCGGTTGCACTTGTAGGGAGTGTGGCAAGATCTGTAATGTCAACTTTTGTTGCCCCTAATACATCTGTACCATTAAAACTGGTGAAAATATAAATTTCAAGTTTGTTACCGTCAAAATCGCCATCAAGGTGGTGTTGCGCTACCCTGAAACTTATCATTTCATTTGTTGTGCCGTCAAGGTTTATTGCGGGAGATACTAACCATGCAACATTAGATGCATTATTGGAACCAAATGAACTGAATTCTGCATACCCATTTCCTCCAAAAGCTTCTTCTCTCCATTTGCGTGTGCCGGTCTGAATATAATTAACCCATCCTTCAATGTTAAAGTCAGTACCGTCCTGTGCTTCTTGGAAATCTTCCTGGTAAAGCGGCACAACCCTTGGATTGGTTAGCATAACATCCTGCTCAGTCCTTGCCATAAACTGGTAATCGCTACCAAATTTAGTCAATACACCCCTTACAGTACCACTGCCTTCAGCAACAGGATTTCCTGCAAAATTTGCAAAGCTGCTGGTACGGAAAATAACTGTATTGCCTGAAGCATCGGTAAGAAAATGATTTGTAGCACCTCCAATAGCATTGTTGGGATCGTAGTAATTGTTGCCGGTAGAACCATCTGTAAATTGTACGCCCTGAAGGTCGATTAGCGTATTAAGGTTAGCATCGTTTAATGCTTGTGCAATGGTCATTTCTCTGGCAAGAACATCTTCGTCAACAACAGTACAAGAACGCTCCAGGACACTGTTAATTTGTGTTGCAGGGATTCTGCCTACTTGTGGTGATCCACCTTGCTCGTCAAGGAATATAGCGCCTATACGCAAGGAGCCGTTAGCAATGTCCACATATTGGTTTTCTAATTTTACAAATACTTTTCTTCCCGGCTCAAGGCTTACAAATGTAGAGGTAGCATCTACAGGCACGCTGAAACCAAAAGATCCGTCAAGTGTCTGGAAAGAGATAGATTTGAAAAAATTTCCACCTTCGTCACTTGACGTAACATAAGCTTCGATCACATCATTATCAGGATACTCTGCAACTATAGAAGAGGCTTCAATATCCTGTGGTTGCATAGTTGCAACCAGGTTTGATTCAATACAGTCCATGTTAGGGACATCGTAATCATCATCGTTAATACAGCTGGTCATAGTACCTGCCGCCATTAACAAAACAAGCGTAGATTTATAAAAAGTTGTTTTCATTGTATAGAATTTTTTTGTTTAGAAATTTATGTAAAGATTTACGAAATACGTCCTGCCGTAGCCATAGAAATACTTAGGCGCAAATGCTGGTGTGCCGCTCGAAACATCCTGGTTAAGCTCCCTGTAATTTGCATTACGGGCCTGTTCAAACCCCCCCGATTTATAAGATACGTCAAAAACATTATTCACGCTTGCAAAGAAGCCAAAAGTGTTATCGCCTATTTTCCAGGATTTGCCACCTGTTAAATTAATTAAATAGAAATCATCAAATTTTTCCTGCGCAAGTAATTGCCTTGCCCTATCTTCAGTAGCCTCAGGAAACGCATCCTGGCCGTTTGGAATACCGGGGTGCTCGAAGAAATTCCTTGTCCTTAGCAAGGCCGAAACATCCATATAGTTACTTGCAAGATAGTTTGCATTAGCGCCTATCCACCAGTAGTGCGGATCCCTGTACTCCAGGCCTATTGAATAGGCCTGTTGAGGCATACCCGGAAGCCTGTAGTCTTTTAATGACGCTTCGCCAAAACTAACCGTAGGGCCCCCTGTAACAACATTATCCTCTGCATCGAGAAAATCTGCATAGGCATCGTTGTTAACAGTTACAGTAGGATTGTTGTCATACGTGTACTGTCCATAAGACGCTGCACCTATTACTTTAATGGTAGAAGTTATCTGGTATTCAAGACCAAGTTCTGCGCCCATTTGTTTCTTGTCGATATTTGTTACAGTTTCAGCAATAAAAGCATCACCGGTTTCAGATGAGCTTTCGTCAAAAATACCTTCACCAAAGAAAAACGACGTTTCGGTTGCATTTTTTATTTTAGAGTAAAAACCAGTAAGCCTTGCTTTAAGTTTTGGTGTCCTGATGATGTAACTTGCATCTACACTGGCAATTGTTTCGCTATCAATACCTTCAACGGTACTATTGTTAAGCCTCGCATTAGGAAACGTGTTTCTTAACGTAGGCGCTGTAGTCATATAAATACCGTTGGCAGTAAGCATGTGCCTGCCTGTAATTTTATAGGTTAATCCTCCTTTTAGTCCAAAATTGTCAAACGATACTGTTGAGCTTTCGCCAAAAGAGTTGTTAGCATAAATACCGTTCCTGTACAAACCTTCTCTCTTATAATCAGAACGGGAATAGCTTTGGGCCATGTAAAAATCTACCTTGTCGTAAGCAAACCTGAATTGGGTGAAAGCATCGTACTGGTTGGCCAGCATATTGTAATTGTAGCCAAAAGTATCACCTTCGCCTACCTGTCTGTTAGGATTGTTTAGGTCAGATTGTGCCTGGTCTCCGGTATAGAATGCATCAAAATCGTTATAATGCGTACCGCCTAGAAGATCCAGAAGATTCTGGAAGTTATGCGATTTTAGTTTCCTGAATGTAGCTCCGGCATTTAGGGTAATATTGTCAGAAAGCTGTGAATTAAAGATAGAATTTGCGGTCCATGTCTGGTCATCAGTCCTGTCTTCATATAAGATGTATTTGCTTACATCTGCAACCCGGCCTACTTCAATATTATTCTCGTCAGTAATCGCACGGGTGTTAGCCATGTACATTGCATCCCAGTTAAGTTGTGGTGAACTTAGGAAAGAGGCACGTGCCTGTTGTGCAAGCAAAGTATTTGCTGCGTTGTTGCCTATAAGCGCTCCGCCAAGCCCTCCGGGAAGGTAAGCAGAGTCTCCATTGTTAATTAGGTTTACTGTGGCCTGGTCGTTTTCAAATGCCGAGGTGAAAAAACTTGGTAAATTCCTGTAATACGTTGGGTCAGGGTTATTAACGTCCTGGTAATCTATCCTGCTGTTGCCGATTTTACCAAACTGATAAGAAACATTTGTGTTAAGGCTGTTTTTTTCGTTTATCTTCCAGTAGTGGCTCAGCATAAAAATAGGCTCCTCAACATCCTTATCGCGTGAGTTTCTCTTCTTTCCATCCTGCCATCCCCAATATGAGTTGTATTCTTCACCCATAAGGTCAGTAATCTCCTCTGTGTTTGGCGAGTTTTTTCCCCTGCTGTTCTGGGCATAAATACCCGTAAAATTTAAGCTGTGGTTATCGTTAAATTGCTTCTCTAAGCTAACAAAGAAAGAGTCGGCACTATAATCGGTACCTTCAAAATAACCTTCCTGAGCCCATCTGCGTGAAGCAGATATTACATAGGCAAATCCATTTTTGTCCATGCCCGATGCGTGGGTAGCCATCGCTCTCCAGTTATAGTTGGTATTTGTTCCTGAGAAAGAAACCCTGCTGCCTGGCCTGAAGATAGAAGCCCTTGTATTGATTTCCTGTGTTCCAAGGATATTTCCAAAAGTATAATCTGATGGCGCCGAACCCATAGTGAATTCCTGGTTTCTGGTGGCATCATTTAGTCCGCCCCAGTTGCTCCATTGCGGCCTTCCGTCATATAGTTTATTCATTATAACACCGTTGATCATGGTAACGCCATACTCATTATCAAGTCCTCTTATCCTAAACCGTGCCTGGCCCCAGTTAAATGCGGCCGCCTGCTGGTAAGCATCTCTTGATGCCTGAAGTAATCCCGCAGTATTTTCAGACCCGCTATTATCATCGCCAAGATCATTTTCAGTAATGGTTATAAGGCTAAGCTGCTGCTCAGACGTAATATCCTCTTCAAGGACAACAACACCCAGGTCAAGCTCCTGCCCACCTGCTACTTCAAGGCTAAAATTTTGAGCCACATAACCTGTGCTGCTTACAACCACAACCTGGCTTCCTTCGGCAACACTTTCAAACACAAAAACACCATCCGCATTTGTTAATGCCGTTTGGTTTGTGCTTTGGAGCGTAGCTACAACGTTCGCTAAAGGCTGTTGTGATTTTGAATCTACAACCGTACCTCTCACAGACGCCGTTTGCTGTGCAAAGGCACAAACTGCCTGCAATACAAATAAAAGACTGACTACTAGTTTTTTCATAGATAAATTAGATTAAAAAAAGCTTTTTTTGCTAAGTCTCAATTTCTTAACGGGCGCAAATGTACATCATTTAATAATATTATCTACTTTTGGCACCTCGTTTGTTATAAATGATGATGTTAAATTAATCTTTGTTAAATTTAGTGAAATAATGGCCAGAAAAGTTATTGCCCTGTTATGTCTATCGTTTGTAATTGCAACAGTTTCGGCACAGGATAAAAAGTTTAAAGTACATACAATTGCTTTTTATAATGTTGAGAACCTGTTTGATACGATAAACGACCCAAAGATCAATGACGAGGAGTGGCTTCCGTCAGGGTTACAAAGATGGACGCTAAAGAACTACAAAAAGAAACTTGGCAATATCTCCAAAGTGATCTCTGAAATAGGCACGGGGGAGAACCCTAATTCACCTACGGTAATAGGGTTGGGAGAAATTGAGAACAGGTACGTTTTGGAAGACCTTATAAAGCAGCCTGCACTTATAGATAAAGACTACGGAATTATACACTTTGACTCGCCTGACAGAAGAGGAATTGATGTAGCCATGCTGTACCAAAAAAAGAATTTCCGGCCTACAAGCTATAAGAACATACCACTTATTGTAAATTATGATGTGGCGGAAACTGCAGCAAAGGCCGAAACGGAAGAGAAAACCGACGATAAGATACAGGCAGACACCCAGTCAAGAAAACTGTACACAAGGGATCAGCTACTGGTTACCGGATTGCTGGATGGTGAGGAAGTGCATTTTATTGTAAATCACTGGCCATCGCGTGCAGGGGGAGAGAAAAGGAGTAGCCCGTACCGTGAAGCCGCAGCCGCACTTAATAAGAAAATCATTGACTCACTTTACCAAATAAACCCTAATGCTAAAGTAATAACTATGGGTGATCTTAACGATGGCCCTTATAACAATAGCGTTAAAAAGATTTTAGGCGCTAAAGGAAAGAAGGAAGACGTAAAGCCTGCGGGCATGTACAATCCAATGGAGGAAATGTCTAATAAAGGAATTGGTACGCTGGCTTACAGGGATGCGTGGGACATTTTTGACCAGATGATCATGACCGAACCGTTAATAAGAAAAGATTATACATCATTCCGATTCTGGAAAGCTGGAGTTTATAACAAATCCTACATGGCACAAAAGGCCGGGCAATATAAAGGGTACCCGGAGCGAAATTGGAACGGGGTAGCAGGCTACAGCGACCACTTTCCTGTGTATTTGTACCTGATCAAGCAAATGTAAATTTGGTATAATTATCAAAGGCCGATTCTTCCGGCCTTTTTTTATTTTAGTATCTTAGTATGAATTTAAAACCCAAATTTCATGGCCGTAATGCAACCCTTCAACCTAAATAAATGGATAGACGAAAACCGCCATTTTTTAAAACCCCCTGTAGGCAACAAAAACATCTATCCGTTATCGCAGGACTATATTATAATGGTTGTGGCAGGGCCTAATGCCCGGAAAGACTATCATTACAACGAAACCGAAGAGCTTTTTTACCAACTTGAAGGCAGTATAAAAGTTATAGTCCAGGATGAAGGTGTGCGTAAAGAGCTCGAGCTGCATGCGGGCGACATGTACCTTCACCCGGCAAAAACGCCACACTCACCTATAAGGAGCGAAGGCTCAATAGGGTTAGTCGTGGAAAGGGTAAGGGCCGGGAAAGGCTTTACCGACGGGTTGCTTTGGTTCTGCGAAAATTGCAACAACAAATTGTATGAAGTATATTTTGAGCTCAACGATATAGAAAAAGATTTCCTGCCGCATTATGAGCATTTTTATAATTCAGAGAAATTGCGCACCTGCAAAGAATGCGGTAAAGAAATGGAAACCGATGCACGGTACACCGCCGAAAAAGATATTTAATTCAACAAAGCAGCAGTTAAGTGCTGCTTTGTTATTTTTAGGCTATATAATATGGGTACAAATTGTCCATACATCAAAAACCTATATCTTTGTAAAATATAACAATACATAACATAAACGTTAAAAATGGCAGTAGCAACAGACCAATTTGGTATACAGGAAGCCTTGGCAAAATTAGGCATACAGGAGATAAACGAAGGAACATCTACCGGAATTAACAGCTTTGCGAACGGGAAAATTACAGAATCATATTCGCCGGTAGATGGTACGCTTATAGCAAAAGTAAAGGCTTCTACAAAAGAAGATTACGAAGCCGCTATGGCAAAAGCATCGGAGGCTTTTAAAGCCTGGAGGCTGGTGCCGGCTCCAAAGAGGGGAGAAATAGTACGCCAAATGGGCGATGAACTTCGTAAATTCAAGGAACCGCTGGGGCAACTTGTTTCTTATGAAATGGGTAAAAGCCTTCAGGAAGGGCTTGGTGAAGTTCAGGAAATGATAGACATCTGCGACTTTGCAGTAGGATTATCGCGTCAGCTGTACGGACTTACTATGCACAGCGAAAGGCCAATGCACAGAATGTACGAGCAGTGGCACCCTATAGGGACCGTGGGTATCATCTCGGCATTCAATTTCCCTGTTGCGGTGTGGAGTTGGAACTCCATGCTGGCATGGGTATGCGGCGACGTGTGCATCTGGAAGCCAAGCTCAAAGACACCTTTGTGTGCCTTGGCGTGCCAGAACATCATCAAATCCGTACTAAAAAGAAACAACGTTCCCGAAGGGGTAAGCTGCCTTGTGGTAGGTAACGAAAGCGGCGACCTTATCAATAACGACAAACGCATACCTCTTGTATCTTTTACAGGTTCTACAAGAATAGGGCGCCATGTGTCAAAGACAGTTGCTGAGCGTTTTGGCAATACCATACTTGAATTAGGAGGTAACAATGCGATAATAGTATCTGAACATGCCGATATATCGATGGTATTGGTAGGGGCGGTGTTTGGGGCAGTAGGTACTGCAGGGCAGCGGTGTACAAGCACGAGAAGGCTTATCGTTCACGAAAGTGTATATGACAAAACTGTTGAAGTGCTTAAAAATGCATACGGCCAATTGCAGATAGGAAACCCATTGGATAGCAATAATCACGTGGGCCCACTAATTGATAAAGGTTCAGTTCAGGATTATCTGAACGCGATAGAAAAAGCGAAACAGCAAGGCGGAAAGATAATTGTAGAGGGCGGCGTTGTAGAAGGCGAAGGCTACGAGAGCGGTTGTTATGTGAAGCCGTGCATTATAGAGGCTGAGAATCATTTTGATATCGTTCAGGAAGAGACATTTGCACCTATACTTTATATAATGAAATACAGCACGCTTCAGGAAGCTATTGATATGCAAAATGGTGTGCCGCAGGGACTATCGTCATCAATATTCACTAATAACATGCGCGAGATGGAGCTGTTCCTTTCGCAGGCAGGTTCAGATTGTGGAATTGCCAATGTAAATATTGGCACTTCGGGTGCAGAAATTGGCGGTGCATTTGGTGGCGAAAAAGAAACAGGCGGTGGCCGTGAAAGCGGATCTGATGCATGGAAAGCCTACATGAGAAGGCAGACCAACACAATTAACTATGGCAGCGACCTTCCGCTGGCGCAGGGAATTCGCTTCGACTTATAAGAAAAAAAAGATATTCAAGTATAATGCCGCTCCTTTTTGGAGCGGTTTTTTTATGAGAAAATTTTTACCTTACGCGCAACCTTTTGTAGGATTCTACATCTAAATAATACGTATATATAGAATTTTGAATTTAGTAGTGTTTATTCAAAACAAGGAGGGGAAGGATCCGGATCATGGATCCTTCTTTTTGTTTCGTCTAACTTACAGCCTTACAGTTATTTATTCTAAATATAAATTATAAGGAGAGTTTTGTTTATTCAGAAATTACTTTACATTTGCACCTCAATAACGAAAAATAATAATACAATGCGTTTCACACAATCAAAATATGAGCTTAGCAATACAGGAGGAATCCCTGTATATGGCCCGGGTTGTGCGTGCCGTGTTTTTAGATAGCGATATTCTAATAACCATACCAACCCGGACCTTCAAAGGCTCCGGGTTTTTTTATGCTAATGGACAAAAGAGATCAACATATCAGCAACGATTGCTTCCTGAATAATTTCAGGGACTTCAAAAATTATACAGAACCGCATATTCCTTTATGAAAGAGGAATGCTGCCTATGCATAGGCAAGCCCGGTTCTGCCAATGAGCCGGGCTTTTTTGTTACCGCAAACAAGCTGGATGCTACCTAGCAGAATTATAAAGAAGCAGAAGTTTAAAAAAGAATGCCCTAACTTTAGTTAAGGCAATAAAAGTAAAAAGAATGGCAAAGTTAAAATTAAGGGGTAAAGACCTCATAGATATAGGCTACCCACAGAATAAGTCTATCAGCATTGCGATGGACATCATGCAGCAGCATTTTAAGAAAGAGACGAAACAAAAAGCGCTTGGTCTTTTAAAAGGCGTGCTCGACAATCCCGATATGTTCGTAGGCCATGGCATGTTTGGCAAGATTGCCGCAGCGTTGCTGGAGGCCAAAAAGACCGAGGCGAGGATGCTGAACTCTACCCGTGCGCCGTTCACCATTTTTGGTGAAAATGAAATTGAAGAAGGGGCAAAAGACCAGCTCTATACCGCGCTCAAGCTGCCTATCTCAAAGAAAGGCGCGTTAATGCCTGACGGCCACCAGGGATACGGACTGCCGATAGGTGGCGTGCTCGCTACAGAGAACGCGGTGATACCCTATGGAGTGGGCGTAGATATAGGCTGCAGGATGTGCCTGAGTATTTATGACATTGCTCCTTCATATATAGAAGGGCATCAGGACAAATATGTGTCGATTTTGCAGACGCATACCAAATTTGGGCCTAACGAGGTGCAGAAGAATCTCAGTGACCATGAGATATTTGAACGTGAGGAGTTCCGCAGCATACCCTTCGTGAAGCGACTGAAAGACAGGGCTTTCCAGCAACTGGGCAGCTCCGGCGGAGGGAACCATTTTGTGGAGTTCGGCATTGTGAGTATTTCTGAGGCTGAAAATGGCTTTAATGTTCCGGCCGGCGATTATGTGGGCGTGCTGTCGCATAGCGGGTCGAGGGGGCTTGGCGCTAACATTGCCAAGAACTACACCGACCTTGCCATGAAGCAGACGCCGCTGCCTAAAGAAGCCCGGCACCTGGGATGGCTGGACCTTGATACGCATGAAGGGCAAGAGTACTGGCTGGCAATGAACCTGGCAGGAGATTATGCCTCGGCATGCCACCACGACATTCACAAGCGCATTGCAAAGGCACTTGGAGAGCGGCCGCTTGCCATGATAGAGAACCACCACAACTTTGCATGGAAGGAGATGGTAGACGGTCAGGAGCTCATCGTGCACCGCAAAGGCGCTACACCTGCGGGGAAGGATGTTCTTGGTATCATTCCGGGCTCCATGACCGCTCCCGGCTATATCGTAAGGGGCAAAGGGAATCCGTTGTCGCTTAGTTCGGCTTCCCATGGGGCGGGAAGGCAGATGTCGCGCACTCAGGCAAAGCTGAACATTACGCACAGCGAACTCAAAAAGGTGCTAAAAGACCATGGGGTAACACTCCTTGGCGCAGGCCTCGATGAGGCGCCTATGGCCTACAAAGACATCAGGAAGGTGATGGCAGGGCAAACGGAGCTCATTGATGTTATGGGCATGTTCACGCCGAAGATCGTCCGTATGGACAAAGGATAATAATAACCGCCCACGGGGCACAACAATTAAAACAATGGGAATTAATACCTATGAAGTGATGTACATTCAGGCAAGGGATAATTACCCATACAACATAAATGAATGTATAGAGAAATTGCAGTATGTAATATCGGCAGATAATGAGCATGTAGGCGCGCACTACCTTATGGGCCTTATTTATCAGGAACAGTTGGAAGACTATAAGCAGGCGAAGTACTACTTCCAAATGACGTTGTATTTGGAAGAGCAGTACGCACCGGTGTATAGCCATTACGCCTATTTGCTTATCCACCTTAACGAGCTTGAAGAAGCGCTTAGGGTAATGGAGCTTGGTTTAAAGGTAAGAGGCACTGACGTGGGGCTTTTGACCTATCTTAAGGGCTTGTTGTATGAAAAATATGAAATGTACAGCACTGCCATGGAGCTTTATGGCGAGGCGAAAAAAGCCTGCCTTAACAATAGCTTCATGTATGCAATGGACGAGCAGATAAAGAGGGTTAAAAATAAAAAGGCTCTTTTGAAAAAGCAGTCCAAAAAGAAGGACAAGAAAGAAAAGACTTCTTGAAAGGCCGCCCTACGGGGCGGCTTTTTTATTGGTTCCGGCCCATTTCTTCAGGATACAAAGAAAAAACAGGATCGCTTTGCCAAAATTGTTTGGTGTCAGCATCCAGGATCGTAAGTGGCCCCCTGAAGGCAGCGCCGGTATCAATATTCCACACATTAGCCATCTGCACAGGGATGGTTTTGCCTATCCGGGTCACCGGTGTATGGCCTATAAAGATCTCTTTGTACAACGTAAAGCGTTTTGGGTACAATGGGCTATCTGTAGGCAGGGCTTTGTCCAATGCAAGCGCAGTTTCCCATAGTGTCCTGTCCCAAAAGAACAATCGTTTAAAATGTTCATGATTAATGCCATTCAGACTGGTAAACCCCGCATGGATGAAGAGGCGGTTCTGGGTATCAAGATGATAGTCGGCCAGGCTTTCAAGAAATTCAATGTGTTTCAGGATCCCATCTTTTGAAAGCGCTTTATAGGTTTCGGTTGTTATGCGCCCGCCATGGTTGAACCATAATTCGTTGTACTCACCGGTTTTCAGCCACGACATGAGAAGGTCATCATGGTTGCCCCGAATGAAAATACAGTTATGGGACTTCTTCATCTGCATCAAAAGATCAATAACTTCGGGCGACTGCCCCCAACCGTCTACATAATCGCCTAAGAAAATTAATTGGTCAGAAGTTGTAGCAGATGCTCGCTCAAGCAATTGCAATACGGCTTTATAACTGCCGTGTATGTCGCCTATAACAAGTGTCCTGCCCATAGTGCAATCATACAAATTTCCTGTCGAAATAAAAAAGGGATAGAAGAAATTCTGAAAATTTATACTGTAACTTAACCCTTACCGTATAAATTTCAGAAAATTATCTTAAATTTAACTGCTATTAAAAAGAAAACTTATGAAAAAAACACTACTATTTTTCGTTTCGCTTATTTCCGTTTGCGGCTATTCCCAACTTGCTACAGAAGGATTTGAAGGTACATGGCCACCCACAGGATGGGCAGTCTATAATGTTTCAGGGCCGGAGTTCACCTGGCAACAAATGGAGAACAGCCCGCTATATGCTCCATTTCAAGGCACTAAAGAAGCCTTTCTAAATCGGGAGGATGTTGACAGTGGTGCTACCGAAGACTGGTTGGTAACCTCCATGATAACCGTCCCCGTGAACGGGAAAGTGCGCTTTTATTCAGGGCTTACAATTCCGGGCAATCAAGACACTACCTACAAAGTCATGATTAGCAGCAATCCTGACCAAAGCAACCTGGACGCATATGCTTTATTGCAGCAATTTACCGAGGCCCAGCTGAATCCGGCACAGGGGGAATATATGGAAAAAACGGTCAGCATTCCTGCATCGTACGTTGGCCAACAGGTATACGTTGCCTTTGTAATGATGGGCGATCTTGGCGACAGGTGGCTGTTGGATAACGTTACCATAGCTTCGGAATGCCTTGCTCCGTCAAATATGGCAGCCATGAACATTACCGCAACCAGTGCTACCCTGGCATGGACCGATACAGGATTTGCCTCAGCATGGGAAGTTGAAGTATTGCCTGCCACGAATGCGCAAACAGGTGTTGGTGTTGCTGTGGCGTCTGTTCCTTATACAGTTACGGGCCTTACTGCCGGAGGTTCCTATAAGTATTATTTGAGGTCGTTGTGCGGCGGCATGAATAGTATTTGGGTTGGGCCTTTCTATTTTAATACAACCTCCTGCTCCCCGGCAGATCAGTGTAATTACAGTTTTATCCTTACAGATACGGGTAACGATGGATGGAACGGCAACACAATGACGCTATCCCAGGGGGGGCTAAACATGGAAATAAGCCTGATGGCGGGAGGTACAACTACAACGAACGTACCCCTATGCGACAATATACCGTTTCAATTATATTGGAATAATGGTGGCAGTAACCCCGAAGAGGTAGGGATAATCATTTCAAATTCATTCGGGCAATATATTTTTACCAAAGTGCCGGGTGAAGGTGAGCAAAACACCGTATTATTTACCGGTGTCGCAGAGTGTGAAAGTATAGACTGCTTTCCTACTTTCAATTTAAGTGCTGATCTATCAGGCACGACGGCTACCCTGGGGTGGGGTGGACCCGCAGCCGGTGAATGGGAATATTACATTGTACCTGCCGGATCTCCGGCTCCTTTAAACACCACAACGGGAATACCTACTTCTACTAACCCTGTAATTGTGGAAAATCTTTCTCAAAACACATCATACGAATTTTATGTAAAAATAATATGCGACGAAGAAAATAGCAGTCCATGGTCGGCTCCGTTTGCATTTGAGGTCGGCACCAGCAATAGCGTATCAGGCACAGTGATGATTGATGCCAATAACGATGCGGCCTGCAATACGCTGGATTATGCCTGGCCGTCGATGGAAATTGTGGCAACGGTAAATGGGGGTAGTCCTTTCTCGGTCTATACAAATGCATCAGGGGAATATGTAATTTACAATCTTCCTGACGGCCCGGGCTCTGTAACGCTCACTCCGGTATCGCCGAACGGTTTTCCTGCAATTGCTCCGGTAACACAGGCCGTTAATTTTACGCCGGGCAATATCGACGATACTATTTCTTTTTGCGTGGCAATGCCTGAAGATCCTATCAATGACCTGGAGATTACCCTGATACCGTTGGATGTGGCACGGCCCGGGTTTATGTCGACTTATAAACTTACCGTTATAAATAATGGGCCAACCCCACAAAGCAATGTAACAGCCACGGTTTTATTTAATAATAACAGGATGGAGCTGTATAGCTCTGACAATCCTTCGTACACTGTTTCGGGAAATACTATAAACGTAGACTTAGGCACAATTGGTTCATTCGGCACCAGCAACACCCAGTTTATATTTAGTGTATATCCACCCATGGTAAATATTGGGGGCGAAGTGCTGGTGTTTAATAGCAGTGTGGCAATGACAGAGGCTGATGATGTGCCGGCGAATAATACCAGCATAATGAACCAGGTTATGGTCAATTCTTTTGACCCTAATGATATTACAGTACACGAAGGGCCATTTATTTATGAAGCGCAAACGGCTGATTATCTTACCTATACCATGCGCTTCCAAAATACCGGTACGGCTGATGCTGTAAACATTAAGCTTGAAAATGTGCTTGACGAAAAATTGGATTGGGCCACATTCATGCCTATCAGCTCAAGCCATGATTACTTTGTAACACGTAATGGCAACGTGCTTGAATTCATGTACCCAAATATCCACTTGCCCGATAGTACGGCAAACGAAGCAGGCAGCCATGGTTATGTATCCTATAAGGTAAAGCCTAAAGCAACGTTTGGGCTTGGAGATATCGTTTTCAATACTGCCAACATCTTTTTTGACTTTAACCCGGCAATTGTGACCAATACCGCGACCACTGAGGTTATATCCGCCATGGGCATCAGCAAGAATGAAATTAGCAATGTAACAATGCATCCTAACCCTGTGAACGATTTGCTGCATCTTGACATCCGCCAAGGCAATTTGCTGTCGGTGGAAGTGTACGACGTAAATGGCAGGTTATGCATTTCAGCAAACGAAAGCATAGTTAATATGGAGTCGTTGTCAGCCGGACTTTACTTTGTAAAAGTGACGACCGACATAGGCTCATCTACTCATAAAGTGATCAAAAAATAATCATTCCTATAAATTTAAATGGCCGGATGCACACGCATACCGGCCATTTTTATATATCTGATATCTATTTAATAGTGATCTCGTCAATGAATATGAATGCATCGCCGCCATATCCCTGATGCCACTCCGGCAGCTTGCCAAAGTTATAGGCCTTCACTTTTATGTATCGGGCAGTGGTGTCCGGCACATCAGCAGCAAAAGCAGCAATTATGGTTTCGTGGTTCTTTTTTGGATCAATGTCATTATGAACAGTTTTCACCAATGTAAAGTTTACATTGTTATCAGAAACGTAGAACTCCACTTTTGTGGGCATTAATATCCACGAACGGCTGTCCTGGAGGAAGCTTGCTGCTATAGATGATACCTTCATGGATTTCTGCAGATCAATGGTAGCTTCAAAATCCTGGCTTTGGTAGCCTTGCCATTCGCCCTTGCGCCAATTGTCGCTGCCTTGAATTCCATCTATCAGGCCCTCGGGACCACCGGCATGATAGGCGCGATTGTATTTTGATTTGATATCAATGGTGTAGTTGTTAGGCTTTTTAAAATATCGCGCTTCTACAGTATTACTCTTCTTGCCATCCTGCTCAATAAAAGCGGAAACTGAACAGCTTTCGCTTATATCGAATGGCCCTTTGTATTTTGAAAACCCCGATTGTCGTGAGCTGTGATGAACAATATAATAGATATCTCCGGCCTTACCTGTCGAAGAAATGCTAACTTGCATTTTATCCTGAAAAGCTTTTCCCTCACTTTCTATAACCGGAACAGGAATGATCTTGTCGTAGGCAGGAAAATCAATAGCTGTAAAGGCATTTAAAGCCATTAGGCCATCTTCGTTCCCGCGATGCACTACGAGGGCAGGCTCCCCTTCCTGATGTATTGTGTAATCAGACGAAGGTTCCGTGTGATCCCAAAAAGGCAATCCCGGTGTAACCGCATAAATGCCCATGCTGCTCAGCACATACCACGCGCTCATCTGGCCGCAGTCCTCATTTCCTATGAGCCCGTCAGGCGTATTTTTGTAGAATTCGTTAAGTATGTAGTGGACTTTTTCTTTGGTCTTCTCCGGTCGGCCAACATAGTTATACAGGTACGCCATGTGGTGGCTTGGCTCGTTGCCCTGCGCATACTGGCCCATTAAACCCGTCACATCTACCTGTTCACGGCCCGTAGTCGCCGAAGGCGCCGCAAACATTTCGTCCAGTTTGGCGGCAAATCGTTCTTTGCCACCATATGCCGCTATCATCCCTTCGATATCCTGCGGCACAAAAAAGCTGTAATGCCAGCTGTTACCTTCAGTAAAATTATTGTTCACCTCGCGCGGGTCAAATGGCTTTTCCCAACCGCCATTCTTTTTAGGGCGCATGTGGCCTGTTACAGGATCAAACAGGTTTTTCCAGCTTTGGGAACGCTGTATGAAATACGCATAATCTTCATCCTTATCCAGTATTCGCGCCATCTGTGCTATGCACCAGTCATCGTAGGCGTATTCAAGAGTTTTGGAAACGCTCTCATGCTCATCGTCAATACTGATGAAGCCATTCTTCTTATAAGCATCCAACCCGAGGTGGTCCAGCATCGCACTGGCTTTCGCCGCAACGAAAGCTTTTTCATAATCAAAGCCTTTGATACCCTTCGCCATCGCATCGGCCATAACCGATACTGAATGATAGCCTATCATGCAGTCGGTCTCGTTGCTTGCGAGCTCCCAAACCGGCAGCCGACCGCCCTGCTCATACTGCCTCAGGAAGGTGTTTATAAAGTCGGAAGTGCGCTTTTTGTCAATAAGGGTATACAGGGGGTGCGCCGCCCTGAAGGTGTCCCACAGCGAGAAAACCGTGTAATAATCAAAACCTTCCGCTTTATGGATTTCATTATCGCGTCCGCGGTACATGAAGTCTACATCCATGGCAATGTTAGGCTGCATCATGGTATGGTAAAGTGCAGTGTAAAAAATGGCCAGCTTGTCTTTATCAGACGATGTAATTTCAATCTTGGAGAGCTCTTTATTCCAAAGGGCTTCCGCCGAAGCCCGCGCTTTATTAAAATCCCATTTTGGCATTTCTGCTTTCATGTTTCTCGCCGCTCCTTCGTAACCCGTTGGTGAAAGCGATACCTTCACCAAGAGCTCTTCGCCTTTTTTCACATTCTTACTAAAGCTTAATGCCAGCAGCGATCCCGCAAAAAATTTATCGGTAACCTTGGCTGGGGCGAAAGCATTGTTATTGACAGCAGTAATCTTCATAGGCGCGCTGAATTCAATACGGGCGTAAACGTACTGGTCGCGTGCCCATGCTTCGCTGCGTCGCAGTACTTCAATCGTCCTGTCATCTATTATGCGCACCTCGCCCATCAGCAGCTTGTCGCGGTGGTTCAGGTCCAGGATAATATTAGCCTGCCCTTTTTTGCTGAAGGTGTACCGGTGCAATCCTACACGTGGCGAAGCCGTCAATTCAATGTTGATGGCATCATCATCCAGCTTCACCTGATAATAACCTGCGGAGGCTTTTTCATTGGTATGTGAAAATGTCGACGAATAGTGTTTATTGTCGAGGCTTGGTTCCCCCATGGTCGGCATCAGCAGGATGTCCCCAAAGTCAGATACACCGGTACCGTTGAGGTGGGTATGCGAGAAGCCATAGATAATGCTGTCAGAATAATGATAGCCGCTGCAGCCGTCCCAGCTTCCGTCTATGCGTGTATCCGGGCTCAGCTGCACCATCCCGAAAGGCACCGTCGCACCCGGAAAAGTGTGTCCGTGGCCGCCGGTGCCTATAAATGGGTTAACGTGTTTGGCGTAGTCTGATTTTTGGGCGGAAGCCACTAGTGTAAAAAGGGATAGCAGCAGCGTAAAGTGTTTCATCAAGCTGAAATTTTGATAAAGATAAAACTTTTAAGGAGGTGTAAAACGCAGTTAGCCTCCATTATGGGCAATGTATTCAATTGGTGGAATTCGTGTCATTTGTGGCTCATTATTTCAGCACCACGCCTTCTTTGAAGATTACAGGAACTTCCTCAGTTTTGTCCTCGTCGATCGTCCCTGACTTAAACACATAGTTTTTGTCGTACAACGTGTTCCCGATGAAGAATGTCACCATAAAACTGTTGTCCAGCACAAGTACACTGTCTTCTATCATTTCAATCTTTATTGCGGTATTAGGCAGTATTTCCACAAAAGCGTGGCGCAACATAGATGTTTTGCGCAACTCACCATCTATTATGCCCGACGCGTGGGAAACCACCATTGCCGTTTCCAGCTTTTTCCCGCTGTCGTTTATGAGGTACGCATACCATGTCTTCTGCATAAAATCGTCATTCCATTCCTGAACTGCCGCCACATATACGTTTTCTACTTTTGGGATGATTATATCTTTTTTCATTTCATTGGGAATTTGACTGTATTATTAAAGGTACCTTTAACGGATAAATATATAATATGAAACTACTGCACCTTTTGTCTATTTCGGCTTTGTTAGCAATAACTGTGAGCTGTAAACAAGACCAAGCCCCTGCCATTGACTCTGTCTCAACTGTTGAAGCGTCAACGCCAATTATTAATCCCGATGCTGCCCACAACAGCGAAAATTCACTGGATTGGCCGGGCACTTACATAGGCACAACTCCCTGCTCTGGCGATTGCACCGGTATTGCAACAAACATAAAGATCGAAGCAGACAGTACCTATAATCTTTCTGTGCAGGCTATAGGTCAGGAAGACAAGCCACGCCTGTTTGCAGGAAAATTTTATTGGGATACGGCTAAAAATGTCATTACCCTTGATGCGGAAGGCGACCACCTGAAATTTAAAGTGCAGGAAGGCAGCCTAAAAATGTTGGACAAATTTGGCGACCCAAAACAAGGCGGGCCGCAAAGTGTTTACGTCCTTAAAAAGCAATAAGCCCCACAATATTGCGTGGCTCATCATTTATATGCTGGACTTAAATTGCTCTAAAAATCGCACGTCGTTTTCATAGAACATCCTGATGTCGCCTATTTGGTACAGCAGCATCGCTATGCGCTCTATTCCCATACCAAAGGCAAAACCATTATATTTGGCCGCATCTATGCCGCAGTTTTTAAGAACATTGGGGTCTACCATTCCGCAGCCCATGATCTCGAGCCACCCCGTACCCTTCGTGATCCTGTAATCAGTTTCCGTTTTCAGGCCCCAATAGATGTCCACCTCAGCGCTTGGCTCGGTAAACGGGAAGTACGACGGGCGCAGGCGAATTTTCGACTTGCCGAACATCTCCTTCGTGAAATATAACAACGTCTGCTTCAAATCGGCAAACGAAACATCTTTATCAATGTACAATCCTTCCACTTGGTGGAAAATACAATGCGAACGGGCCGATACAGCCTCATTCCTGAAAACCCTACCCGGAGAGATGGTCCTTATTGGCGGCTTGTTGTTTTCCATGTAACGCACCTGCACAGATGAGGTATGCGTACGCAACAGCACATCAGGATTGGTTTGTATAAAGAACGTGTCCTGCATGTCCCTTGCCGGGTGGTACTCCGGAAGGTTCAAGGCTGTAAAATTATGCCAGTCGTCTTCGATCTCCGGCCCTTCAGATACATTAAAGCCGATGTTCGAAAATATATCTATGATCTGGTTCTTAACGATAGATATAGGGTGGCGCGATCCTATCTGGAAAGGCTCGCCGGGACGCGAGAGGTCCCCGTAGATTCCCTTCGCCTCTTCTTTGCTCTCTAATGCCTCCTGGATTGCGGTAACTTTATCCTGCGCGGCATTCTTCAGGTTATTGATAACCTGCCCGAATTCTTTTTTCTGGTCGTTCGGAACATTCCTGAACTCGGCAAAAAAGTCATTCAGTATGCCTTTTTTTCCAAGGAATTTAATCCTGAACGCTTCAAGCTCTTCTTTGTTTTGGGTCTGGAATGCTTCCGCTTCGGTAATATAATCTTTGATCTTGTCTATCATCTTGAAATAGTAAAGTGTGCAAATTTAGCGATTTTACGCACTAATGCTGTTAATTTCTTTTGTATAATCAACCGTTAATTTTACAAACGCATTAAGTTATGAGCCCTTTTTCAAGGAAGTAATTTACGATTGCATCCTTCATCAAAATCGACTGTTCACCTGCCTTTAGCGGCGGCAGCTCTTCTTTTATGGTATAGTGTGGCCAGCTGTCCTCGTCAAACCTTTCAAACTCATAGTAGCCGTAAGGCTCCAGGAGACGGCAGATAGCGATATGCATTAAGTTCAGCTTCTCGTCTTTCTTGAATTTTTTGTTGAATTGCCCCAACTCCTGCACCCCAATGAGGTAAATGATGGCATCAAGGTCCAGCCGGTCGCCATCGGCAAAGCGGTCTGATAATATAGTTACGAGCTGTTCCCAGCGTTCTTTTAATTGTTCGTCTCTTGACATTGTAATGATTTAATCGGCAAAGATAGCAACTAGAAAATTAATAGCAGGCGGTAGTTCTTTTTGGAATGTCGGGGCGGAGGCTTACCTTTGCAGTCTATGAATCTAATAGATATAATATTAGGCGGGATCTTGCTGTACGGACTCATAAAAGGGGTATGGAAAGGGCTGTTCAGCGAACTGGCCTCGCTGGTCTCGTTATTGATCGGGATCTTTGTCGCGGTGAAGTTTTCAGGTGCCGTAGGCAAAATGCTATCTGATGAATCTTCAAAAACGGTAAGTATCATCGCTTTTGCCATAACTTTTATTGCCGTAGTAATAGGGATAATGCTTTTGGCGAAAGTCTTTACGCGCATTGCCGATTTCTCAGGCTTAGGATTGGTCAACCGGCTGATGGGTGGTGTATTCGGATTTTTAAAGATGGTTTTGATACTCAGCGTGCTGCTGAATTTTTTCACCAAAATAAATAGCACCCACCTCTTTGCTAATAAGAAGACCCTTGATGAATCGATGTTTTTCTACCCAATACTCGAAGTGTCTAATTTTATTTTTCCGGTTCTTGAAGAATGGTTTACAGATTATAAAGGCGACAAGATTACGTAGTCATGTCGTACTTCATTTTCCTTAAAATTCGCATGGCTTCTTTAAAGGACACGTATACGGAAGCTTCCGGGTATGCTTTAAAAAGGGGTTTCGCATCAACAAGTTTTTGCTTTGCATCATCAAAGCCATTGAGATAGCATATCATCAGCGTAGACGGCAAATTCTCCAGGTCGCGTTCTTCCCTGGCAGATAAGGCCACACCTTTTTGAAGCTTATCAAGCAAGGCCAAATTGGAATTATAAATATGATACATCATTTTCCGGTTGTACTGCGGCGGGTCGAACAATAGCGTCGATTCTATGTTGTAATATCCATTGTCCTGGAACCGGATGCTGACCTCCTCCAGCGGATAGTAGCTGGTCTTGTCGTTAAGCCCTAATGATACATATTCGGTAATGGAAAAAGTATCATCGTTGTATTCAATGCTCACCTCATCCAGCGCCGAGTAAAACAATTTTACCTGCTCATTGATCAGCTCAATATCAACACGCGAATAGTAAGCTTTATTTCTCACCATTTTTTTATGGCCGGCCCAGCATACCACAAACAGTTCTTTAAAAACTTTGTGTTTGGCGGTCATGTCTTTATGCCGGTGGTTAATAAAATCCAACACTCCTTCCAGTGTATGCTCAATGCTGTTGCGGGAGCTGTTTTCAATGTCTGCAACTGTAGCGGCATTTTGGTAGTTGAGTGCTGAAGGATCGTCGACAGGAATGGAGTTGCTGCCCCTTCGCATAAACATGCTGCCACCGGGAATAGTGTGGATGTTTTTTTTAAACTGGGAGAGCTTGTTGTTAGGCCAAATTGTCACCAGTCCTATCACTTTATCTTTTGGTAAGCTTGGGAAAGGCACATTCTCATACTGTATCTTCGGAGGATTCTCCAGAAAAGCATTTACAAGGTTCTGGATGCGGCTGTCGTCATAGAAGTCGGCGCCCGTTATTTCATTGTCATGGTCTTCTACCCCTACAACAATGTATGAATTGTTGGAAGGATTAGAGTTGGACAGCGCACAAATGTGCTTTAGGAATTTTGCTTTCCCCTCCCGGGTATGAAGGTTCAGCTGGCGCTTCTTGTCATAGAAACTACTCTCATCGTTGTGAGCCAGCAGGTTTTTTATGAGAAGACGTTTATTAATCACTTTTATTCAGGTTTCAGATTAGCTTCGACAAAACCACCCCTAACTCATAACCTTTTCACCTGATTTGCAGATGCCTGGGCTGTCGGTAACACTGTCAGGTCCGCGATATTTACATGGTAGGGACGGGTAACGACAAACGTAATAATGTCGGCAATATCTTCTGCCTTGAGCGGGTCGAAGCCTTTATAAACATTTTCCGCTCGTTCAGTGTCGCCTTTAAATCGCACTTCACTAAACTCTGTAGCAACCATTCCGGGATTAATTGCGCCTACGCGGATGCCATACTGATTCAGGTCCATGCGCATACCCTGGTTCAGGGCATCTACAGCATGCTTAGTGGCACAATACACATTACCATTGGGGTATACTTCCTTGCCGGCAATGGAGCCGATGTTTATGATATGCCCTGCCTTGCGATCTATCATGCCCGGTATAACGGCTTTTGAAACGTACAGCAGCCCTTTTACATTAATGTCTATCATGGCATCCCAATCATCGACATCGCCGTTCTGGATAGGGTCGAGGCCGTGGGCGTTGCCCGCATTATTTACTAAAATATCAATATTGGCAAATTCAGGCGGAAGGGAAGCTATGGCTTTTGCCACTTCTTTCTTCTTGCGGACATCAAAGTTAAGCGTGTGCACTTTGGTAAGGTCAGAGAATTCATCCTGCAGTTCTACAAGGCGATCTTCCCGCCTTCCGCAAATGATGATCCTGAAGTGGTTCTTGGCAAAATACCGCGCTGTTGCCCTCCCTATACCGCTTGTAGCACCTGTTATTAATGCTGTTTTCATTTTATTATTTAAAATTGAATGATTGAAAAATTTAAAATTTTCTGCGCCTAACTGTTGCCTTTTGCCTTACTATGGCACTTTCTCACCCATACTCTCTGTCCAAATCGCAAACCAGTCCTCGAGGTCAAGGTTTATTTCAGCTGCTTTCATTTGTGTTTGAAGCCTTTCAGAATTACACGAGCCGCTTACTGGAATTACACCTGCGGGGTGCTTCATGATCCATGCCAATAAAATAACGTCGGCGCTCACTTCATATTTCTCGACCAGTGTCAGAAGCAGCATTTTTAGCCTTTCTGCTTGCTCATCATCAGCCTTGAATACCGATCCTATCGGGCTCCATGCCATTGGGAGTATGTTATTTACCTGCATGTAATCAAGGCTGCCGTCCAGCATGGGCTGATGTGCTGTTGCAGAAAATTCTATTTGGTTCACCTCAACCTCGGTACGCGACCGAATGAGGTTGGTTTGGCTGTTGGTAAAGTTGGACACCCCAAAATGCTTTATCTTGCCTTCACTTTTTAGCTTTTCAACAGCCTCAGCGATCTCGTCGGGCTGCATGAGCGGACTTGGGCGATGCAGTAATAGCAGGTCCAGGTAGTCGGTTTGCAAGAACCTCAGTGAGTTCTCTGCCGACCAAATGATGTATTCCTTTGAATAATCATAGTGTTTCACTTTGTTAGGGCGTGTTCCCAAAAGGTGCTGTATGCCGCATTTGGAAATGAGCTGGATATCTCCCCGGTTAACACCGCTTTCAGCGAAAGCCTTGCCAAAGTCGGCTTCAGTGGTATAGCCTCCATAAATATCAGCATGGTCAAAACTGGTAATGCCATAGCTAATGCATTCGTGGATCAACCGGACCATTTCGGAAGTGCTGAAGTTGGCCTGCCACACCCCCCAATTCATTGTTCCGGCAATTATAGGCGAAAAGTTGTTTTTCATCAAATTATATTTGCCCATAAAAATAGAAAAAAAGCCAATGGATAGTCTTACATACTGCAATTAAAAGTTAAAATTAGCCAATGGCATTTATATTAAATTCAAATTTGTTTCGTTAGCTTAACATGTTTAAATTCACAGCACCAAAACAGGCACATAAATGGAACACAATACTTCATCGTTAGATATAAGGGCAATTAACGAAAAGATAGAAAGAGAAAGCGCTTTTACCGATTTGCTTACCCGCGAAATGGGCAAGGTCATCATAGGCCAGCAGCACATGGTGGAACGGCTCCTCATTGGGTTACTGGGGCAGGGTCACATATTGCTGGAAGGCGTTCCGGGCCTTGCCAAGACGCTTGCCATCAACACACTTTCGCAGGCCGTGCAGGGCAGCTTTAACCGAATCCAGTTCACGCCCGACCTGCTTCCGGCCGATGTAGTTGGAACCATGATCTACAACATCAAACAGAATGAATTCACGATAAAGAAAGGACCCATATTTGCCAATTTCATCCTTGCCGATGAGATCAACAGGGCGCCGGCCAAAGTTCAGAGCGCCTTGCTTGAAGCGATGCAGGAGAAGCAGGTAACCATAGGCGAAGAAACCTTTAAGCTCGACAGGCCATTC
>Ga0190273_10000244_pt1 | contig 24677 bp, 22 predicted proteins | sample Popmic504IS_FD_134513 | JGI IMG/M metagenome (GOLD analysis project Ga0190273, IMG submission 134513) | Populus adjacent soil microbial communities from riparian zone of Shoshone River, Wyoming, USA - 504 IS | ecosystem: Environmental > Terrestrial > Soil > Riparian zone > Trees stand | place... | reverse complement strand
GGATCGGGCCACCAGCGGCCCCAGTCCCACAGCATCACCGTGCCGCCGCCATATTCGCCCTTGGGGATCGTGCCCTCGAAGGTGGCGTAACCCATCGGATGGTCCTCGGTGCGCACCGCGAGCCGCTTGTCGGAGGGGTTGAGGCTCGGCCCGTTGGGAACCGCCCAGCTTTTCAGCACCCCGTCCAGTTCGAGCCGCAGGTCGAAGTGCAGGCGCGTGGCGTCGTGCTTCTGCACCATGAACAGCAGCGGGAATTCGGACCGCGGATCGATCGCCTCCCCCGCCGGCTCCGCGGTCTTCGCGAAGTCCCGCTTACTGTTGTAGGTGTCGAGTGGGTTGGTGGGAGTGCGTGGAGCCACGTTCAATCCGTTCGTGTCGAGCGAAGTCGAGACACCGCGAGCGAAATCGAGAAGCCAGCGATCCTCACCCTCGTGCCGTCATGCCCGCTTCCGCGCCGGCGCCGGCTTGGCGGGCGCGGCTTTCTTTGCCGGCGCCTTCTTCGCCGCCGGCTTCTTCGCCGCACCGTCCGCTTTCGCCGGAGCCGCCTTCCCGCCCGCCCCGCCAGGCTTCTCGATCGACCGTTTCAACGCCGCCATCAGGTCGATCACGTTGGTGCCCTTGGCCGGCGCTTCCTCCTCCTCGGCGTGGAGGACCTTGCCCTTGCGCTTCTGCTCGATCAGTTCGTGCAGCGCCTCGATATAGCGGTCGTGATATTTGGAAGCGTCGAACTCCCCCGATTTCCGCTCGATCAGCGTTTCGGCGAGATCGAGCAGCTCCTCGTCCGGCTTGCTCTCGCCGATGTCGCGAAAATAGTCGCGCGCCTTGTTGACCTCGTCGGCATATCGCAGCGTCTCGAGCACGATGCCGCGCCCGCACGGCTTGACGCTGACCAGATACTCCCGGCCCCGAAGCGCGAGCTGGCCGATCCCCATCTTGCGCGTCCGCCGAAGCGCCTCGCGAAGCACGATGAACGCTTCCTCGGCGAGGTCGTCGGCGGGGACGACGAAATAGGGCTTCTCGAAATACAGGACGTCGACGTCGTCATAATCGACGAACTGGGTGAGCTCGAGCGTCTTCTTGGACTCAAGCTTCACCGCCTCCAGCTCCTCGTCGTCCAGGAGGACGTAGGAGCCTTTCTCATACTGGTAGCCCTTGACGATCTCGTCGGCATCGACCGGCCCTACGCCCGGCACCACCTTCTCGTATTTGATCCGTTTGCCGGTCGGCTCGTGGATCTGGTTGAAGGCGATGGTGGCGCCGCTCTTGGTCGCCGAGAAGATTTCCACCGGGATCGACACAAGGGCGAGCCTGATCTGCCCCTTCCAATATGCGCGCGCCGCCATGCCTGATCACTCCAAACTCGTTCTGCGCCCGATTCAATCCGCAGCCGCGCCGTCTGTTCCCCGGCGGCAGGTTGCTCGGGCGGGCGGATCAGGAGAACGCCTGTATGAGGCCTGGCTCGAGAGTGACCGCCGCCGCGAAAACGACGCCGGTCAGCAGGCACAGGACCGCGCCCAGCACCCCTGCTACCGGAGGAAAGTCCTTCCCGTCCCGCAAGCGGCCGAGCGCGGCGGCAGCCATCATTGCGCCGCAGAGGATCCAGCCGGCGGCCATCAACTGCGCGAAACCATAGCCCGATCCGTGAAGCGCCCGGTGCGATGTGATGCCCAGGAAGACGAGGTCGAACGCCACAATCGCTGCAAGACACCCCGTCAGGGCAGCTTTGTGCACTTTCCTATCCGGGCGCCACAACTCCGAAGAGAGCCCGAACGCCGTCGCGCCGCCGGCGAACGGGACGTGCCACACTTGAAGGGCAGCGCCGAAATCGTGAACGGGCGCAAGCACGGCCGGCTATCTCGCTTGTCGGAGTGATCCAAAACGCGGTTCGCCCTGGTCGGTTGAAGGCTGCGGCGTCTCACACCGGCTTCTTCCAACAAGGGCATCGAGATCGCCGAAGCTTAGCCGATGCCCAGGTCTTGCAAAAGCGGGTGTACTTCCACGCGCCGTCACAGCCGCGAGGCCGCTCTCCCTTCGCTCTGCGTTCCGGATGGATTCCGGCGCTCAGCGCGGCGGCCGGTCTCCGTCCGTTGTGTGGCCCAGCTTCGCGGCGATGTCCGCCTCCACCTTCGAATTGCTCGAAACATATTCATGCACGCTCTTCACCACCATGACCGATGGGTGTCCTGCGAATGCCGCCGGCAGGTCGCTCGCCATCGACGACGGATCCTCGTTCCCGAAATAGAATGAGAGCCGCGGGGAGGGGCGAAGGCCGGCGGTGGCGGCAGCCAGATCCGCCGCGAAGTGCGCCCGGCCCGCGGTGCTCCCGTTGCCGAACACCGCCTCCTCGAACGCTTGCTGTTGCTTCGGGTCCTTCGGCCCTTGCAGGAAAAGGCTGGGCCTGACTTTGGGTTGCGCCGGCAGGGCGATGAGGGGCGCCCGCAGGAAGATGTGCTCGAACGCGCCGTCATCCGTTCCCGCCGCCACGACGGCGGAAGCGCCGCCGAAACTGTCGGCGAGAAGAAACGCCCGCGTGTAGCCGCTTCGCTTCACCCAGCGCGTCACCGCCGCCATATCCTGCCGCAGCGCCTCCATGCCCAGCCGGGGCAGCCGCTCGCTCAGCCCGATCCCGCCTCCAACCATGCCGGACTGCTCGACCATCAGCACCGTAATGCCGAGCGGCGTCAGGTCTTGCACCTCGCGCGGTATGGTTGATTCGCCGACGGCTTTGGTCGGGCCGCCGTGCAGCACGACAACCAGGCGGCCATCGGGCCGCGCCGGGCGGTAGAGAAGACCGAAGGCACCCTCTCCCCGGCTTGTCCGCCCCGCCAGCCGCACCACGCTGCGCACCACCTTCACGCCGTCGGCCAGCGAATCGGGATGCGGCACGCTGAGCTTGCCCATGCGCAGGCCGGTCTTCTCGCACAGCCGCCAGCTCCGCATCTCACTGCCGCGGATACGTACGATCCGTTTCTCGCGCTCGAGATCCACGAGCGCGAAGATCGTGTCGCCATTGGCGCTGGCGTCCTCGATGCGCAGGATCTGATCGAAGACGGGCGTGAACTCGACCGCACGTTTGCCCGCACGCTCGATCCGGTCGAGGCCGAAGCGTCCGACGATCCGTCCACTAAGCCGATCCACCAGCGGCAGAGCATAAGGGAGGAACGAGCCGGATCCGCTCTCGCTGCCCATGAAGGTCAGCCGCTTCGATCCGGGAACCAGCAGCGGCGAGGTTGCGAAGGAATAAAGGACGCCGGTATCCCATCGGCGGTCGCCGTCGAACGCAGTAACGCGAAGCCCACTGTCATACGGGAACACTAGAATGGCGGTTCCCTTGGGGCCGACATTGGCGAGCCAGCGCATCGGCGGCATCTCGCTCTGGATGCGCTGCACCATCGCGCGCATCTTCGGCGCACGGTAGAACCCGGTGTCGCCGTGGCTCAGCGTCTCCATGCGCAGGTAGGTGAAGAGCTCGGGGAAGGCCGGCGCCGCGCTCAGCCGCCGATTTGCCGGGTCGAGGAGCACCGCACCGGTCTCGCCGGCGCGCAGCAGCAGCTCGTCACCCGCCGCGCTCCACCTCAGCGGCTCCACACGCGCGACGACTGCGGCAGCGATGGAGGTGAAGCGAAGAGCGTTCGCGGTCTGCGAATCGTCACCGGGTATATCTACGATCTCGACGGAACTCGGGAAGCGCGTCAGCACCGGGTTCCGCAGATCGCGCTGGCTCTCCCAGATCGCCAATCGTCGGGAAGTGGGGTCCGCCATCAGCCGATTGACCCTGCACGGACCTTGCATCGTCGCTTCGCGCAACTCGACGTTCAGACCTCCGGCCTCGACTGCCGACAGCGGCGGCGACCCAAGGGCCGCCGCCGCTGCAAGAAGAAAGCTCAGCACGAAGCTTGTGTCATGGCGATTTCGGCTCCGGTGCCTTCGCCGAAGCGGCAGGTCATCTTATTCCGGCTCCTGGTCTTCGAGCCATTCCCACTCCTCCATCGGTCCGTCGTCCCGGCGCCACTCGCCGTCGGTGTTGGTCCACCAATCCCCGTTGCTGTCCGCGTACCAGGCCTGGTCGTAGGTGTTGTCATGGTTGTAATCCGCCAGAACATAGCCGTTCGATTGCACCATGCTGCCGCTGTCGGTCAGGTTCCAATAATGGTTTGGGTCGAAATAGCCGTTCGGGCCGCTGCCGCCGCCGCCGCCGCCGCCGTCCATGGGCACATCGTCTCCGAAGCCGCCGTTCATTGGTGGGTAGTAGAGGTATGAGTGGGAGAGCGTCTCCAAGGGTGCGTAAGCCGGCTCAATCATGTTTCGTTTCCCCTTACGGCCTGGTTGTAACGGTAGCTTGAGTGCCGGAATGGACCCCCGCTTACGCTTACATGGCCGTCTGTTTAGTCCGCCCTTGCGAAGCTTTCAGTCGCAATCGGCACTGAGAATTTCGGGAGCGGGACCGCTCCGGCACAGCGCCGCGTCGATCGGGCGGCCGCGGGCGTCATAAGCGTGGCGGCTCGTCTCAACCGCGCCGGCGGGCGAGGGGAGCATGGCCGCGGCCGCTCCGGCGGCGCCAAGTGCGGCGCCGATCAGCCAGCCGCAGCCGCTGCCGCGGCCGCCTGGGATCTGGTGTCGGAACGGGGGGCGGATCATCGCGCGTCTCCTTGGTGTTATCTAGAACACAAAGAGAACAGGCGAAGTCCTACATCACAATCGCGTGGACGGAAAAATAGGATTTCTGGGGGTGTAAGCCCTTGCTCGGCCAAGGAAATAAAAACAAAAAGGTGTAGGACTTACCTGCCCTTCAGTTCCGCGACTCGCGCGGTTCGGCGTCTGCCGCTCGCGTTCCCTCCGGCTGCCGCTGGCCCTGTGCCGCATGGTGCTTGACAGCGCCCCCGCGCCCGCCGCACCTCGGCCCATGACCCGCATCGCCCTCTACCAGGCCCGTACCGGCATCGATCCCGCCGCCAACGCCCGCGCGCTCGTCGCCGCGGTCGAGGATGCCGCGGCCGGCGGCGCCGCGATCCTGTTCACGCCCGAGATGAGCGGTCTCCTCGACCGCGACCGCGCCCGCGCCTCGGGCCATTACCGTGGCGAAGCGGAGGACCCGGTGCTCGCCGCGGTGCGCGAGGCGGCGGCGCGGGCCGGCATCTGGGTCCATCTCGGCAGCCTTGCGGTGCGCGGGGAGGGGACCTTGCTCGCCAATCGCGGCTTCCTGATCGACGCCGAGGGAGCGATCCGCGCCCGCTACGACAAGCTGCATCTATTCGACGTCGATCTTCCCACCGGCGAGAGCTGGCGCGAATCCGCCTCCTACGCGCCCGGCGCCCACGCCGTGGTGGCGGACACGCCCGCCGGCCCGCTCGGTCTCGCCATCTGCTACGACCTGCGCTTCCCGGACCTGTTCCGCGCCCTCACCGATGCGGGCGCGCGCATTCTCGCCATCCCCGCCGCCTTCACCGTTCCGACCGGCCGCGACCACTGGCACATCCTAATGCGCGCCCGGGCGATCGAGGCCGGCGTCTTCGTCGTCGCCGCGGCGCAGGGCGGGGTCCATGACGACGGCCGCGAAACCTATGGCCACAGCCTGGTTGTCGGCCCCTGGGGCGAGGTGCTGCTCGACATGGGCGAGGGGCAGGGGGTCGCATTCGCCGAGCTCGACCTGACCGCCGTCGATGCGGTCCGTTCGCGGCTGCCCGCAATCCGTCACCGCCGCCCGATCCCGCCGGTGGAGCGGGTGCCGGGATGATCATTTTCGATCTCAAGTGCGGCGCGCAAGGCCATGTTTTCGAAGGCTGGTTCGGTTCCACCGCCGACTATGACGACCAGCGCGCCCGCGGCCTGCTCACCTGTCCCCTCTGCGCCTCCCCCGACGTCGCCAAGGCCCCAATGGCCCCCGCCGTCCCGGCCAAGGCCAATGCACGCCCCGCGGCACTTTCGCCACCTTCGGACCTTTTCGCCGCCGCTCCCGCCGAAGTAAAAGCGATGCTCGCCGCCGCCGCCGCGGTGCAGAAGAAACTGCTGCAGGGCTCCGAAGCCGTCGGCCCCCGTTTCGCCGACGAAGCTCGGGCCATTCACCTCGGCGAGGCGCAGAACCGCCCAATCCACGGCCGCGCTTCCCCCGATGAAGCCGCGGCTTTGGTGGACGAGGGGATCGCGATCGCGCCCTTGCCCTTTCCGGTGCCGGACGCCGCCGAGGAGAATTGACGGGCAAGGCACCACGGCCTAATTCCGGGCGCACCGGCGGTGCGGCTCCGTAGCTCAGCAGGATAGAGCATCAGATTCCTAATCTGGAGGCCACTGGTTCGAATCCAGTCGGGGTCACCACCGCCTGCCTTTGATCTGGGACAAAGATGGACCGCGAAACGCCTGACCTTGCCGACGGCGATCTCGTCCGGCCGGCCCCGAAAGTACCCGTCCCCGACGATGTCCAGGACGCCGTGCGCACTCTGATCCGCTGGGCCGGCGACGATCCCGACCGCGAGGGCCTGCTCGACACGCCGGCCCGGGTCGCTCGCGCCTGGAAGGAATATGCCCAGGGCTATGGCGAGGACCCCTCCCACCATCTCAGCCGCACCTTTGAGGAGGTCGGCGGCTACGACGAGATCGTGCTCCTCAAGGACATTCCCTTCCAGTCGCACTGCGAACACCACATGGCGCCGATCATCGGCAAGGCATCGATCGCCTATCTGCCCAACGAGCGGGTGGTGGGCATCTCCAAGCTCGCCCGGGTGCTGCACGGCTTCGCCCGCCGCCTGCAGGTGCAGGAGCGGCTGACGGCGCAGGTTGCGGATTGCGTTTGGGAGCATCTGAAGCCGCAGGGGGTCGCTGTGGTGATCGAGGCGAGCCACGCCTGCATGACCGCGCGCGGCGTCAACACGCCCGGCGTGATGATGACCACCAGCCGGATGATGGGTGCCTTCCGCAAGGACGAGCGCAGCCGCCGCGAAGTGCTCGCTTTGATGGGCTACTAAGCGCCCACACTGGCATAAGGGTGCCGGAGCGCCCATCTGCGCTGCATGCTCTTCCGCCGCCTCCTTCAGCTCGCCGTCGGCCTGTTCCTGTTCGGCTTCTCGACCGCGCTGATGCTCAGGGCGGGGCTCGGCCTCAATCCTTGGGACGTGTTCCACCAGGGCGTCGCCGACCGGCTCGGCTGGAGCATCGGCACGGTGATCGTTGCCACCGGCGCCGCCGTGCTGCTGCTCTGGATTCCGCTGCGCGAGCGGCCGGGGGTGGGCACCATCTCGAACATGCTGTTCGTCGGTCTCGCGGCGAACTGGAGCTTGTCCCTGCTCCCGGCCGCTCAGGGGCTGCCGATGCAGATAGGCTTTCTCGCCGGCGGCATCGTCCTTCAGGCGGTCGCAGCGGGGACCTACATCGGCGCCGGCTTGGGCCCAGGTCCGCGCGACGGATTGATGACCGGCCTGGTTGCGCGCACCGGCTGGTCGATCCGCTCGGTGCGCGGCGGCATTGAGGTCGCGGTGGTCGCGGTCGGTTGGCTGCTCGGCGGCACCGTCGGCATCGGCACCCTGGTCTATGCCGCGGCGATCGGGCCGCTGGTCCAGATTTTCCTGCCGCTGCTCACTGTTCGCAAGCGGCGGCGCGGCGCCTCAGGCGACCGCTTCCAGGACTGCGCGCCGTAGCCGGTCGATCCCGAGGCCGGTTTCGGCCGAAGTCTCGATGATCTCCGGGTGCGCCGCGGCGTGCTTGCGCGCTTCGGTGGCGGTGCGGTCGACCACTTCGGCAAGTTCGCTGGCCTTGATCTTGTCGGCCTTGGTGAGGACCAGGTGGTAGCTCACCGCTGCGTCGTCGAGCATCTTCATGATCTCGACGTCGATCTCCTTGGGGCCATGGCGGCTGTCGATCAGCACCAGTGCCCGCTTCAGCACGGCGCGGCCGCGCAGATAGTCGTTGACCAGGAAGCGCCATTTTTTGACGACGTCCTTGGGCGCCTTGGCGAAGCCATAGCCCGGCATATCGACCAGCCGGAACTGCACCGGCTCGCCGACTTCGAAGAAGTTCAATTCCTGCGTCCGGCCCGGCGTGTTCGACGTGCGGGCCAGGCCCGTCCGGTTGGTGAGCTTGTTGAGCAAGGACGACTTGCCGACGTTCGAGCGGCCGGCGAAGGCCACTTCCTCCACCACCGGATCGGGCAGGAACTGGAGCCCCGGCGCCGACTTCAAAAAGGTGATCGGGCCGGAGAAGAGCTTGCGCGCAACCTCTTCCAGATCGGGGCTCTCGTCTTCGCTCACTTGGCCTTCGCCTCGATCACCGCCGGCGGGGCATTCATGCCCGGGTAGCGCGAATAGAACCACTTCTGCTGCAGGATGGTGAGGATGTTGTTGACCGTCCAGTAAAGCTGGAGGCCCGCTGCGAAGGGCGCCATCACGAACATCAGCACCCACGGCATGATTCCGAACACCTGCTTTTGCACTGGATCGGTGGGCGGCGGGTTGAGCTTGAACTGCACGAACATGGTGATGCCCAGCAGGATCGGCAGCACGCCCAGCGCGAGGAACTGCGGGGGCTGGAAATCCAGGTAGCCGAACAGGTTCACCGGCGTCAGCGGATCGGGCGCGGAAAGATCCTTGATCCACAGCACGAACGGCCGGTGGCGCATTTCCACCGACAGCATCAGCACCTTGTAGAGCGCATAGAAGATCGGGATCTGGATCAGGATGGGAAGGCAGCCCGCCACCGGGTTCACCTTTTCCTCCTGGTACAGCTTCAGCATCTCCTGCTGGAGTTTCGGCTTGTCGTCCTTGTAGCGCTCCTGAAGCACCTTCATCTTGGGCTGGAGAACGCGCATCCCGGCCATCGATCGAAACTGCTTCTGGGCCACCGGGAACATCAGCGTCCGCACGATCAAGGTGAGGCAGATGATCGCGGCCCCGAAGTTGCCGAGGTGGTGGAACAGCCAGCTCAGCAGCCAGAAGATCGGCCGCATGAACCACTCGAACCAGCCCCAGTCGACCGCCTTGTCGAACTTGGAGATGCCGAGGCTGTCCTGATAGCTTTCCAGCAGCCCGATCTCCTTCGCGCCGGCGAAGAAATGCGAGCGATAGGAAACGCCGCGGCCGGGATTGACGAGGCCGGGGGTCGGCAGGAAATCGGCCTGGAAGCTGCCGGAAGCGGTCTTGCGAAGGCCGGCATCGACCTGGCTGCCCTGGTCGGGGATTAAGGCGGTCAGCCAATATTTGTCCCCGAAGCCGACCCAGCCGCCGCGGCTGCCGAAGCTTAGCCGGGCGTCGTTTTCGAAGCTGCCATAGTTCGTGCCGTAATGCGCGGCGCCGTTGAACACGCCGACCGGGCCGACGTGCGTCGTCCAGCTGTCGGGATCCTTGCTCGCTTCGGCGCGGCTGACGAGGCTGTAGGGGCTGGCGGCAAAGGCTCCGGCGCCGCGATTCTCGACCCGCTGTTCAACCGCGAACATGTAGCGGTCGTCCACCGAGACGAGGATGTGAAAGGTCTGGCCCTGGCCATTGTCCCAGCGCAGCCGCACCGGCGCGCCGGGGGCCAGCCGAGGTCCGCTTGCCTGCCACACGGTGTCGGGACCCGGGACGGCGCCGGCGGGGCCGTTCCAGCCGAAGTTCGCGAAGTACGCGCCTGGCGCGCCGCCCGGCGACAGGAGGCGGATCGGCGGCGAATCCTTGGCGAGGCTTTCACGCTGGGTGGTGAGAACGAGATCGTCGATCCGCGCACCCTTGAGATTGATCGAGCCCTGCAGGCGCGGCGTGGCGATCGCGACGCGCGGCGTTTCGCCGATCACGGCGGTGCGGTTGCGCAGGGCGGCCGGGCTGTCGGCGGCGGGATCGGCCTGCGGCTTGGGCAGGGGCACCTGCTTGCCGTCCACGCTCTTGGTCGATGGCGCGGCGGCCGGCGGGAACCAGCGGTCGGCGACGAAGCCCCAGCCGAACAGCACGATCGCCGAAAGGACGATCGCCAGGATCATATTGCGATGCTCGGTCAACTGAGTCCCCTACGGTACCGGATCATGGCCAGAGCCCCCCCAGGGGTGGCATCTTGAAAGACGTTTGGCGGCAAGCCAGCTACCGCGCAGCGCTCCATAGCGCCGAAGCGCGGTGATTGCATAGGCCGAGCAGCTTGGCTGAAAGCGGCAGCTTGGCGGAAGCACCGCGGACGGGCCCAATTGCCAGCCGCGTGCGATCAGGATGAGCAGCTTTGCTATCACTTGCGAAGTTTCGCCAGCGCGCGCTGCAGCTCGCTGCGAAGCTGGGCGAAATCGCGCTCCACTCCGCCAGCACGGCCGATCAGTACATGGTCGGCGCCCTCGAAGCCGCTTTCCGGCAGGAGCTCACGCGCCAGCGCCCGAAGGCGCCGCTTCATGCGGTTGCGGACAACCGCGCCGCCGATCTTCTTGGTAACGGTGTAGCCGATCCGCATTGCCGGATCGCCGTCATTGCGGGCGCGGACGAGCAGCACGAAGCCCGGCATGGGCGCGCGCTTGCCTGCATTGGCGGCGAGGAAATCCGCGCGCCGGGTGAGAGTGGGAAGTTCGGTTACGGTACCCGAACCCGCGCTTGGGCTTAGGCCGACAGCTTCTTGCGGCCCCGGGCGCGGCGCGCCGCCAGGATCTTGCGGCCGCCGACCGTTGCCTTGCGAGCCCGGAAGCCGTGACGCCGGCTGCGCACGAGATTGCTCGGCTGGAAGGTGCGCTTCATCGCTCATTACCTCAAATCTGAAACTAAAAGGGCCGCCCGTACCCAGGCAGCCACCGTTGGACGGGCGGATAGGCAAGGCAGGCTGCAAAGTCAATCGCCCTGCGCCGTCTCGGCGAGCAGGCGTTCCTTCTCCCGCGCATGACGTCGAAGCGCGCTTTTGCGCCGCATGCCCCAGTCCGCCCAGGCGCCCTTGCCCGGATGGCGCCGCTTGAACGCGACATATTTGCGCTTCGCCCAGTCGCTATATTTCAGCACCAGCCCCGCACCGGCCGCAAATACGAACAGGCCGCCGGGTCCGGGCAAGAGCCCAACGATGGGCGCGCTCACGATCAGCAGCCATCCCAGGAAGAACAGCCCGGTTTGAACGGCGGGAATTTGGCCCATGGCCAGCCAGCGTTGCCTGATGCTCATGACCCTGATCTGGGAAGAGTGTGTTAGACGTGCAAGACGCCGAGGCCACCCAGACGACAATTTCCTACGCAGCGACAGAAAATCCGCCTCCCGCCGACTACCTTCTTTCCTCCAAAATGGAGGAGGTCGGGGGTGAGTTTCACTTATGGTATCGCATGTAGCGACGGTCGCTTTCCTCGGCCTTGAGGCTCGGGCCGTTGAGGTCCAGGTCCAGATTTCCAGCGGATTGCCGAAGTTCCTGATCGTGGGCCTGCCGGACAAGGCGGTGGCGGAAAGCAGGGAGCGGGTACACGCAGCACTGGCGGCAATCGGCCTCTCGCTTCCTCCGAAACGGATCACGGTCAATCTGTCCCCGGCCGATCTGCCCAAGGAGGGATCGCATTACGATCTACCCATTGCGCTCGGCCTGCTCGCCGCGATGGGCGCGGTGGATCGGGAAACGCTGGCCGGCTACGTCGCGGTGGGCGAACTTGGGTTGGATGGCCGACTGACGGCGTCGCCCGGCGTGCTGCTCGCCGCGATGCACGCCTCGGCGCGAAGCCTCGGCCTGATCTGCCCGGCGGTGCAGGGCTCGGAAGCCGCCTGGGCCGGCGATGTCGAGGTGGTCGCGACACCCGATCTCATCGCGCTCCTCAACCATTTCCGCGGCACGGCAATTCTGTCCCCGCCGCCGCCGGGCGAGGCGGAGCCGCCGGGGTCCGGCCCCGACCTGGTGCAGGTGAAGGGGCAGGAGACTGCCAAGCGCGCACTGGAGATCGCAGCGGCGGGCGGGCACAATCTGCTGATGACCGGGCCGCCGGGCGCCGGCAAATCGCTGCTCGCCGCCTGCCTCCCCGGCATCCTCCCGGACTTGACGCCGAGCGAGGCGCTGGAAGTATCGATGATCGCGAGCGTCGCCGGCACGCTCTCGGAAGGCCGGCTGATCCGCACCCGGCCGTTCCGCGCCCCCCACCACAGCGCCTCGATGGTTGCGCTGGTCGGCGGCGGCCTGAAGGTTCGGCCAGGCGAGGTCAGCCTTGCCCATCTCGGCATCCTGTTCCTGGATGAGCTGCCCGAATTCCAGCGCGGCGCGCTCGATTCGCTGCGCCAGCCGCTGGAGACCGGCACGGTCAGCGTCGCCCGTGCCAACGCCCACGTCACCTTTCCCGCCCGGGTGCAACTCGTCGCGGCGATGAACCCGTGCCGGTGCGGCCATCTCGGCGATCCGGCGCTTGCCTGCTCGCGCGCGCCGCGCTGCGCCGCCGATTACCAAGCGCGGCTGTCCGGTCCGCTGATCGACCGCATCGACCTTCATGTCGATGTTCAGGCCGTCGCCGCCGCCGATCTCGTATTGCCGCCGCCCGCGGAAGGCAGCGCCGAAGTCGGCGCCCGGGTCCGTGCCGCCCGCGACGTACAGACCCGCCGCTACGAAGCGCACGGCGTCAGAACCAACGCCGAGGCCGACGGCGAGCTGCTCGACAGCGTCGCCACGCCCGACGAGCCCGGCCGCCGCCTGCTCGCCCAGGCGGCCGAGGCCATGCGTCTCTCCGCCCGAGGATTCCATCGAGTGCTGAGGGTGGCACGCACCGTCGCCGACCTCGCCGGCAGCGAAGGCGTCGGCCGGATCCACGTCGCCGAGGCGCTCAGCTACCGCCGCCACGCGCCGCGGAACTAGTCGGGGAGTGCCAGCACAAAAAGCGCGCATTCTCCGTCGAGTTCATCCCGCGGACTTGAAACCCGGCAAGTAGCCTCAGCCGTTCAAGCACGGCCTTCTCGCCGGTCGCCATCTGCGGGAACGCTACCCTTGTCTGCCCGCTCCGATCGCTGAGCAGCCACCAGAGGTCGGCTCCCCAAGGCCCACTATCGTTTGTTTCCACATGAACCGCCGCAAGGTCGGCAAGGCGGATGCGTTGCTCCGCTTGCCAAGGCGCCCGGCAGACGATCTCGTCTTCGGCATTCACCTCCACGACAAAGCTGGCTTCGGGGTGGCGCATTCCACCAAGCTGCTCAGGATCGGTGCCCGAAGCAAGGCCCGTCTGCGTGCCAGCCGTCCAGTCCCCGTGGAGTGGGATCGGGCGCCAAGCGCGGGGGCGGCGGCGTGCACGTTGGAACTTGCGCCTCTTGCGGACCATTGACGCGGCATGAAGACCTTGCCGCTCGTCGTATCGCTCGCTGCCTGCCAAACCGCCGCCATCCCTGTCGAGGCTGAGGCGGAAGCGGCGTGCCAGGTGACGGTGCGGTTCGGCAGTTATGCGATGGGGATCGATAGCGGGGCGGCGAAAGCGGTCGATGCTTTGCTTGCGGGCAATGCCGATGTGACGGGCGTGACCCGTACCGCCGCCGGGCGCGAGGGCGAATATGTCTTGTGCGTGCAGACCCGTGGCAAGGCCGCGGCTGGGCGGCTGGTTGAGCAGATCCGGCCTTTGCTTCCGGCAAGGCCGCGTGGGCCGATCAGTGTCGAGGGTCCCGGCAAACGCATCGACGCGCCGTCACGGTAAGGGGTTGCGGCGGCGGCCCCGGTGAGGCTAGCAGGCGTTCGCGTGCCCCTGTGGCGGAATTGGTAGACGCACTCGACTCAAAATCGAATGCCGAAAGGCGTGCCGGTTCGACTCCGGCCGGGGGCACCAGCCGCTTATTTGACCCGCCAGCCGCTACTTCACCCGGTAGCGGACCTGCACCGAGAAGCTTGAATTGGCCGCCATCGCGCCCTTTGGGCGGATCCGAAAGTGGGTAACCGCCGGATCGACGCCGGTTGCGTTCGGCACCGGCGTATAGGTCCAGGTCGATCCGGTATTGTTCGAGAACTCGATGTCGTCGGTGGTGCTCGCCAGGCTTGTGTAGGTGTAGGTGAGCCCCGAGGGCGTGCTGCCCTGCTGGAAGACGAGCGGCCCCGATCCGCTGATCAGGTCTCCCACGGCGAGCTGGAGATTGGCCGGCGTCGCGTCGAGCACCACCAGCGTGCCGGTGTCCACCGTTCCCGAGCCGGGGTTGGCGACGGTGATCGTATAGGTGAGGACGCCGCCGGGTATCGCCTTGGGATTGGTGGTGCCGTTCACCGGATCGGAATAGACTTGGCTCGCCTTGACGATGGTGAGCGGCGCGGAGACCTGCACGATCGCGCTCGCCGCTTCGAGATTGCGCACCGTCGTCGTGCCGATGGTGCCGGAAACCGCAAGCGCCGCAATCGTGTTGGTCTTGTCGCCCAGGCTCGAGGCCGTGGTGTTCACCGAATAGGTGCAACTGCCCAGGCTACCCACCGTGCCGCCGCTAAGGCTGAGGCTGCCGCCGCCTGCCGCGGCGCCCAGGCTTCCGCCGGCGCAGCTCATCGTGGTGGCAGGCGTCGCCGTGTTGACCAGGCCGGACGGGTAAGTGTCCGTGAAGGCAACGGCATTCAGCGGCAATGTCGGGTTGGGGTTGGTGACAACGATGCTCATTCGGGTCGCCGCGCCGACTGCGATGGGTGAGGTGGCGAAGCTCTTGGTCACGGTGGGCGTGCATTCGCCGCCGCTGGACAGGCCGGGCATGTTGGAGGTGCTGACCGTGCTGCCCGCGCCCGCTACGCCGGAGGAGGCGCCGTAGGCCGAGTTGGTCGTGGCGGTGCTGACCGTCGCGCCGTTGCTGCCGCCGTTCACCGAAGTGCTGGCAAGGACGTTGGTGGTGGTGACGATCAAGCCGCCGCCGCCCCCTCCGCCCGGGCCGTGAGGCGCGCCGCCGCCGGTGTTGGTGCCGCCGTCGCCGCCGTCGGCCTGAACGCTGATCGAGGCGCCGGCGACCGTGCGCAAGGCCGATAGGAGAATGGATCCGCCCGCGCCGCCGCCGCCGGTGGCGTCGTTGAGCACGGTGGAATTGGCGTCGGCGCCGTTGGCGCGCACCGAGCCCGAGCCGGCGATCTCGGCCGCGCGGATGAGGACAATGCCGCCGCCCGCCGCGCCGCTCGACGCGGCGCCAGCGGCCGGGCTGCCGGTTCCGTCATTGTTCGTGCCGGCGCCGCCGCCGCCGCCCATCACGATCCGGCTGAAGCTGATGCCGTCCACCGTAACGCCGCCATGGCCGCCGCTTGCGTCACAAGCGGTCGGCACGCCGCCCGGGCACCAGGCATTGCCGCCGAAGCCGCCTTGCCCGGCATTCGCCCCGCCGCCGCCGCCGGTATTCTCGTCGTTGGCGAGCGGGTTGGCGTCGGTTCCGCCGCCGCCGGCATTGGCCGGCGCGCCGCGGGCGTAGGAGCCGGTGGGGAGACCTTCTACGAGATTGTCGACGACTGCGCCTTCGAACCAGACGAAGCGCGGCGTTCCGGCAAGGCCTTCGCCCTTGGATGCGTGCGCATTGTTGGTGGAAAGGGTGACATAATCGGTGCTTGTGCCGCCGCCGCCAGTCAGCCGCCGGCCGCCGCCGCCGCGAAAGCCTCGGCCGCTGGCGTCGACCGTTCCGCCGGAAAAGGTCAGCCGCCGGGCGACATCGATCGCGACCACGCCGCCAAGGGTGCCGTTCCACGGCAATGCCGCAACCGTGCCCGCGACCGTAGCCTGATCGTATTGCGGAACCTTGACGACCTGGAACGTGCGCTTGCCGCGTGTCGTGCTTGCTGCGGCCGCGACGTAGCTGTTGACCAGCCCGCCGCCGGTGCCGCCCACGATCGTCAACGTCCCGCCGGTCAAGGGCACCGCGTTGGCGGCGCGGACATATTCATAGAGGCCGCTTTGGCCGACCCCCAGGGCGCCGTTCCCGGGGCCGCCGTTCACCCCGTCGCCGTAGCGCGAGCTGTTGCGATCGTCGATCGTCGCATCCTGCATCTGGATGACGAGCAGGAGGTCGCCGGCCTCGATCGCCTGGCCGGCACCGGCATAGCCCGACAGGCTTATGCTGGTCGCGCCCGCGGAGACGATGCCCGCGTTCGGCGCGTAATAGGTGTTGACCACGCCGGCGATGGTGTTGGTGCCGTTCTTTCCCGGCGTCGCGCACAGATTGGCATAGACCGGCCAGGCGGCCAGCGCGCACAGGGCGAGAATGGCGGCGACCAGGGCCCGCATCAGCGCCGACCCAGGCCCAGCGCCTGCAACGAGAGCTGGTCGAACTTGAAGCGCATCGTCAGATACGGTCCGGTGCGGGTGTAGCGCGCTTCCTCGAAGTCGCGATCCTCGAAGCCCTTGACGTTCCAGCCCACGGTCAGCCAGCCATTCTCGACTGGGCTGAAGCCGATGCTCGGCCCGCCGGAATAAGCAATGGCGCGGGCGCCGAGGCCGTGGCGGACGGTGCCGGCAAAGCCGATGTCGAGCGTATCGGAAAGGTCGAAGCGCAGATCCGCGCCGGCGACGTTGCTCAGGCCATCGATATCGTCCGCGCCGAAGCGGTCCGCGACGTAGCGCGCGCCCCAGAAGAGCGACACTTCAGATCGGTCGAGCCATTCCCCCATTCCGCCATTTGGCGAATAATTGATTGAAAGAGCGTTAACCATGCGGCGCGACCGGGCGTTGCCGGTGACGGAAAGGGGGAGGCCGATCGGACCCTGAACCCCGGCGACGGCGCCGGTGACCTGGTCTTTGCGCAACTCCAGCTTTTCCAGGAACGTCCAGCGGCTGTCGGCCGGGCGGTGCGCCCAGCTGAGCTGCAAATTGGCCGTGCGGGTTTCCGCGCCATTGACCGCCTTTGCGGTGAACCAGTTGAACGATCCGCCCGCTGCCTGGCCGTCGCCGATCTGGCGGAGGGCGGCTGCGGTGAAGCCGTAGCGGTCGCCCTGGCCGCCGGCGCGATATTCGGCGCGGCCGGTGACGCTCCAGTCGCCGTTCCGATAGGTGGCGCCGGCGGTGAGTGCGGTGAAATCCTCGGACAGGCTGCCGTTGCCACTGAGCGTACCGCCGCTCGCCACAGGGTGGAGCGGGTTGAGGACTCGGGCGGGATCGATGCCGCCGAGCGTCTTGCTCGATTCGAGCGAGAAATCCACCGACCAATGGGCGTCCAGAACCAGTGACTGCGAGAGGCCGAAGGAGGCGAAGCTGCGCGGGCCGTATTCGGCGATCGTCTGGTGGTTGCCGCTCACCGAGATGCGAGCCCCGGCCCAGGGCGCGATGTCGAAGCCGATACGGGCGGTGCGAGCGTCGATGTGCTCGCCGTCCGCGATCTCGTATGTGCCGACGAGTTGCACGTCCGGTGTGACGGCGAAACGGGCACCGAGGCGGTGGCGGGCTGGGAGGTCGATGCTGTCGTCGTTGCCGAACAGCGGGATCTCGGTCTGCCCGTCCAATTCCACGCGGTTGCCGAAGAAGCGCTTTGAAGCGCCGAGCTGGAGCAAGGTGGAGCGGGCGGTGCGGCCGTCGGCCAAATGGTCATCGGCGTAGGTCAAGCCGGCGCGGCCGGAATAATCCTTGCCGCGATATTCCAGAAGCGCGCGGGCGGCGATCCGGCGGGCGTCGCTGGCCAGATAATCCTCGTGCCAGGCACTGCCGGTCAGCGACAAGGCGGTGCCGAAGCGGGCACGGGCATCGACGCCGAACTTGCGGGTGCCGTTTTCGGCGCCGCTGGTCTGGCCGATGCCGAAGCCGGCCTGGCGCTCGCGGGCATAAGCAAGGACATCGACGGTTGAACCGTGATGCTCGGCTTCCACCTGCCAGGCGGTCGCGGTGCCGCTGGTGGCGGTGGCACCCAACGTTCCGGCCTTCGCCTCGGTGTCGCTGACCGCGACTTCGGCGCGGATCTCGGTGGAAGCGTTCGGGCGATAGCGGACGTCCGCGCCCACCAGATTGGAGCGGCGCTGGTCGTCGGCATCGCGGAGCGCGGTGGCGCCGGCCTGCAGCTTGCCATTGCCGCTGCGAAGCGCAACGCGGCCCCCGGCGTTGAGCGAACGGCTGGCGATGCCGTCCACTTCATATTCGGCGATAATGAACTGCGGATCGAGAGATGAGCTGCGGCTCAGGATCGGCTCGCGGAAGCGCAAGGTGCCGGCGCGATAATCGACGTCATAGTCGATGTTGCGGGTCAGCAGGCGCTGCTCGACGATCCGGTCGGAACGGAGCCGGTCGCGCACTTCGATAGTCACCCGCTCGCTGTTCGGCAGGATGTCGCGGGCGCCGAGCGCATACGGGCCGGACAGGCCGTTGCCCTGCAGTTCGTCGCGGCGGTGCCGGTTCGGCGAGTCGGCGGCAAAGGCGGTCGCGGACACGGTGTCGGAGCGGTATTCCGCTTTCACGCCGTTGAAGGCGCGGACGTAGCGGGCGAGCTCCGGCTCGTCGATGCCGGTCTCATAGTCGCCGAACAAGGCGTAGAATTGCGGCCGCTCAAGCTTCAGGTAGAGGCGGCGCACCGAGGCCGCGTCGAAGCGCTGCTCCGAACGGTCGGCATAGACGGTGTAATAAGCTTGCGGGTCGATCGTGCCGCCGAAGCGGGTCTCGTCCTCCTGCTTGTCGCTGTCGTAAGCCAGCGTCATCAGCCATTTTCCCCGGACCCGGCCCTTGGCGTACAATGCCAGGCGGCCGTCGGTCATGACTTCGCCCGAGTCTTCGCCGGTACCTTCGACATGGCCGGCAAGCCGGTTGTAGCCGATCGTGCCTTCGGCGAGGCCGATGATCGTCCAGGGCCGCGCGCCCGGATCGAGCCAGGCTTCGATGCGCTGCTCGCGGTTCGCTTCGCCGTCGCGGAAATCGAAGCGCAGGCTGACGGTGCCTGACGCGGTGGTCGGCTCGAGTTCGATATAAGCAACGCCATCCTCGCCCACGACCTTCCAGAACGGGCGGGCACGCTCGAGGCCGGCGAGCTGGCGCGCCTGCTGGGCGTCTGCCTCGACGGCGGGGTAATAAGGCGCGGGAACCTCGAAGTCGCCGATCAGGCCGTGGCGGACCGGGCGGCCGTCGCGGTCCGTGAGGCGAATGGCGAGCACCGGGCGGGTGACGCCGTCGGCGACCAGCACCGATCGGTCGCGCAGGAACTGCGCCTGGATCGGATTGGCGCCGTAGCGGACCGGGCGGCGCAATTCCTGGGCAAGGCTGCCGTCGGTGTTGCGGACTTCGGCGGAAAGCACTGTGGTGCCGGTGTCGAGCGAGACGCCGCGCCACAGGCTGATTGCAAGCGTGCCGGCGGGGTTGACCCGCTCGCCTTCAAACGCGATCGCATCTACGGCCTTGCCGCCGGCGAACAAAGTCACTTTCTGGCCGGGGCGGTGCTTGATCGCAACGCGCACGATCGGAGCGCGCGGATTGTGCTCGATTTCCGGGAAGACCCAGTCGATGCCGGGCTCCTGATCCTTGAACCAGTCGCGCTCGGCACCCGCGGCAACCGCGTCCGTCGCTGCGGCGGCGCGCGGTGCGGCCGCCTTGCGCTCGGCGCGGGGCGCGGCCGGTGCGGCGCGGAAATCGACGCGCTTCAGCGCGCCACCGCTGCCTTCCACAAAACGGGAGAAAGCACGGCCGCCGGAGCGGGTGTTGCGGGCGCAGTCCACCGCCGCACGGTCGGCGGGGAGGGTGAGGTCGTCGAGCTGCACGACGTGGGTGCCGGGGCGAACCCCTTCGAAATGGTAGCGGCCGTCGCGGTCGGTGACCGAATAGCTGCCGTCCTCCAGCATGATCCGAACGCCCGGAATACCGCGCGCCTTGGCCGGATCGACCTCGCAGCCGCCGTCGACCACCCGGCCAACGATCGTTATGCGATTGCCGATCGTTTCCCGGCGGATGCGGATCGCCGCATCGGCGACGTTGCTGTGGATGCCGCGCGTATCGACCGCCTCCGCGCGGTTGAGGGCCTCGCCCTCGCGCGCGTCGCCACGCACTTCCAGCGTGTAGCTGATCTGCGCGGCGCCGCCTGGCGCGAGAGAGGGGATGAGCAGGCTGAAGCCGCTGCCCGCCGGTGCGATTTCGGCCGTGGCGGCAGTGCCGTCCAGGCGAACGCTGCCGATGCGCAGGCGCATGCCGGCGGGAAAAGTGTCGAACAAAGTGGCGGGAGCCGAGGCGTGCTGCGCGTCAGCGTTGCGGGCGGTGATCCGATATTGAACCGGGTCGCCGGGAGCGGCTTCGCGAACGGCGGCTTCCTTGGAAAGCAGCAATGCGCCGGCGGCCTGGGCGATGGCGGTGATCCGGATCTGGGCAGCGGCCATGGCGGTGGAGGAGCCCGGATCGAAGGCTTCGAGGCCGGTCGTCCCGCCCGATTCCACCGCAAGGCTGCAGTCGTACGGAACGGCCGGCGGCGCTTCGGCGGTTGCGATGACGCCGACAAAGGTGCCGCTGGCGTCGCCGGTTTCGATCAGGGTCAACGTTTCGCGATCCCCCGCGGCGGTGACGAGCTCGAGCTGCAGCGTGTCGCGGGCGAGCGGGTTGAGGTTTGCCGAGGCCCGCTCGATCTGGATAACCAGGAGCTGGCCGGCGGCGAACTCGGCGGCCGGTGAGATATTGCTGGTCGCGGGCGCATCGCCGGGGGCTTTCGCCGGAGATGCAAACACCCCCGCCGCCGTGCTGCAATGCGCTCCGGCGAACGATACCGCCGCACCGTCGGCCGCGAAGCGGTAGGTGGAAAGGCGGCCGGTGGGATCCCCACCAACGATCAGATCGACCCGGTTCGAGGCCTGGCTGACCCGACCCGAGCCGCTGTCCCACTCGATGGTGGCGACGTTGGAAATCGTGCGCTGTGAGGTGTGGCTCGCAACCGCCTGCGCCGACGCCGCCGTTGCCGGCAGCGCAGCGCACAAGGCGAGCGAGATCGCCCGCAGAAGGCGGAGTGCGAATTTCATGGTAAAGCGGGGGAGGGCGGTCGACACGGTTCGCACCGGCCTCTCCTCCCCCTTTTCCTTAGTTGATCGACACCCGGAAGACGAGCGTCTTGGTCGTGCTGGCGGCGAGATTCGCCAGCGTTCCGGAAACAACGCCGCCCGCATAGCTGCCACCGCTCACGCCATCGGCGTTGCAGGTGGTGCCCGTGACGGTGCCGTTCAGCTTGATGCCGTACGCGCTGTCGTACAGCGTCTGCCCCGGCAGCGTGTCGCTGACGTTGACGTTGGTTGCCGTGGCGCTGCTCGCACCGTTCGCAACCGCGATGCAATATTCGACAACCGCGCCCGGGATCATTTTCGGGTTGGTAGTGCCGTTGACCGGGTCGCTGATTACGCGGCTGGTCTTGGTTGCGGTGAGCGATGCGGCGAGGACCGTGTAATCGTCCTCGTCGAAGTGAATGCCGTCATAGGCAACGTTGCCTCCGGTAGCGCCGGTGTCGGCAAACACCGTATCGACACCCGCGGTGTTGGCGCCGGCCGTCTGCGTGACGATTGCGCCAAGCGTTGCGGCGGCGGTCGCTTCGGCCGCCGTGGCGGTCAGGCGAACGCCGGCGACGTCGCCGGTGGAACGGCCGAGCGGCACGTCCGCGACCACGAACACGCGGCGGATTTCGTCGGCGGTCACCTGGTCGAGATAGGTGATCTCGACGTCGGTGCCGGCGTCGTAGCTGCCGTTGGCGTTGGCGTCGCGATATAGTTTGACGTTGCTGACGTTGAAATTGTCGGTGCCGCCATGTTTGGCCGTGCCGCCCGTCAACTGCGACGCTGCAAGCGCGAAGTCGAGCGGGGCGTTGGAGCCGTTGGTGACGTCGAACGTGGTCACGGCGCTGAGCTGGCCCGGCGACACGCTGGTCGTCACGTTGCCGACCTCGGCCACCGTCAGGACGACCTTGCGGTCAACCATGAAGGTGTTGCTGGCGGTGACGTTGTTCTGGTCGACGTTGCCCACCTTGTAGGAGAGCGAGACGCTGTTGGTGATTGTGGTGCCCGCGGCCGTGCCTTCCGCGAAGGCGGGCGTGGCCGCGAACGCCGCAGCTGCCAGCGTGCTGGCAGTAGCGAGTAATCGCATGGTCCTGGTCATGGTTCTGGTCCGATTCTAAGTGTTGCGCGCCGTTGTCCCCCCGCCGGCGCGCATAAGCGGGGGTAAGCCTTACTTGACGGTTCCGCGGAACGTGAGCTGCCCACCAGCTCCCGCGGGGATCGGCTGGGCGAAGGCCCAGCGGATATGCGTGACGTCGGCCGGAGCGGCGGCGCGGCTGGTGCCGTCTGCTGCCTTGACCTTGAGCGCGGCGAGCTGTCCCCAGCTCTTGCCGCCGTCGACTGAGACCTGGGCGCTGCCCTCGGCGGCCGCGAAGGACACGGCAGCCGGCACCGGATTGGTGACGGTGAAGCCGGTCGCCGGCACGGCGCCCTTGTTGTTGTAGCTCAGCACGAACACCAGGCGGTCGCCCGGAGTCACGACCGCGGGCGTTTCGCGCACGATCTTGGCCTCGCCCTTGGCGTCCTTGACCGTTTTCTCAACGAACACCTGGCTCGCCAGGGAAACGTCCTCGGCGGCCATTGCGGCGGCGGGGGCGATCAGCGCGAGAATGAAAAGCAGGATTTTCATGACAGTGTGTCCCTTCAGTCGATCTTGACTTTAAACGTAACGGTGCGGCTCGCACCGGAAGCGAGAGTGCCGAGCCCCACGCCAATCGCGCTGCCGGTGAAGGCGCCCGCGTCGGCATCGGCAGCGTCGCTGAGCGCGGAGCCGTCGAGGGTGAGGGAACCGGGTGTGTAGGTCGTGCCGGCCGGGATCGGATCGGAAACGCGGACGTTGCCGAGGCTGCCCGTGCCGCTCACCGTGGCGGTGAGCGTGTAGGTGATGACCGATCCGGGTGCCTGGGTGATGCCGCCCCAGGGGTCGGCAACCGTGGCGCTCTTGGAAAAGGCAATGGCGGCCTTGGCGATCTTGTACCAGCCGTCGTCTTCGGCATCGGCGCCGGTGGCGCCGACGATGGCGTTGCCGCCGCCCTGGCCGAGGCCGGCAAAGCTGGTGCCCGGCGTGCCGCTGCCGGTCTTGGCGACCGCAAGAAGATCAACCTTGCCGCGCTGCGTGTCGGACGCGCCGGCGGGAATATTGGACAGAACGAAGACGGTGATCGCCTCGTCCGCGGCCAGCACCGGATCGTTGGAGCCGGGGACATAGACCGTGTCGATGCCGGCGTCATACGCGTTGTTGCCGTTGGTATCGAGGACGATGGCGGTGACAGACGGGTCGAAATCGTCGCCCCCGCCGTTGGCAACGGTGCTCAGGCCGAACGCTTCGCTGCCGTTGCCGCCATTGGAGACGGTGAAGCGCAGCACCTGGCCGGTGGCGCCGGGCGCGGCAACCACGTCCGAGGGATCGCCCCAGGAAACGCTGACGTCGAGCAGTTCGTCGACTTTCAAGGTGACGGTGTTCGAATCGACGGTCACTTCCGGCGCGCCGGGCGTGGGTTCGTAGGTCGCGGTGGCGACGTTCTTGATGTCGGTGCCGGCCGGGGTTCCGGCGGCAAGGGCAGGTGCGGGAAGGGCGACGATGGCCACGGCCGAGGCCGCGGCGAGCAACGCCGTTTTCTTCCTGTAACTGAGACAGCCGATATGCTTCATTTGCTCCCCCACGAGCTCTGGTCGAGGGGCTTTATGCAACGGTGAAGATAAAAATTTGTTAACGCCGCGTTTGCCAATCGGCTTAAGAAGCAAGTCACGGATAGGACGAGGGTTTAGGATGAGCACGGTGGGGGGCAGCGACAATGCGCCGGCGGCAGGGGAGTCGGAACTCGACCATCTCGAGCCCGAGGAGATCGCCTACCGCCGCGACCGCCTGCTCGCCGCCTTGACGCTGATCGCGGGCGTCGGCCTCACCATTTCCCTGCCGTTCGCGCTTCGGGCGGGCGCCGAATTCTTTCTTCCGGTGACCGCGGCGCTGGTGATCGCCATCGCGCTTGTGCCGGTGCTGGAGTGGCTGGAGCGGCGGCGCATCCCTTCGGGCCTGTCCGCCTTTATCTGCGTGCTCCTGTTCCTCACCGCCGCCAACGTGGCGATCGCCTCCATCGTCCTCCCGGCGACCGAATGGGTGCGCATGATCCCATCGCGGATCGGCCGGATCCGTGAAACGCTGGCACCGCTCCTGGAAGTGTATTCGGACCTCGAAAAGTTCATCAACAACATCGTCGAGGAGTTCGGCCCGGGGGCTGACGCACCGCGCACCGTTGCGCTCGAGACGCCGAATTCCGCGCTCGACATCATCGCGACCTCGGCACCGTTCGCGGTGATCCAGATGTTCTTCGCGATCCTGGTGATCTTCTTCTTCCTGTCCGGCTGGACGCGGATGCGGAAGCGCACGATCACCGGCCGGGCAAGCTTCGACGGGGCGATGACCACCGCCCGCGCCATCCAGCAGATGGTAGACGCGACTTCCACCTACCTCGGCACCATCACCATGGTGAACGTGGCGATGGGCCTGCTGGTCTCCCTTATCCTTTACTTCATCGGCATGCCGTCGCCGCTGATGTGGGGCGGCATCGTCGCGGTGTTCAACTACATCCCCTATCTCGGCCCGATCGCGTCGGTGCTGCTGCTGGCGTTCGGCGGTCTGATGGCCTTCACCGATCCCTGGTACGCATTCCAGCCGGCGCTGAGCTTCGCCCTGATCCACGTCCTGGAAGCCAATGTGATCACGCCGATGCTGGTCGGGCGGCGGCTGACCATCAATCCGCTGCTCATCCTGATCGCCCTGAGCTTCTGGGCCTGGGTGTGGGGGACCACCGGTGCGCTGCTCGCCGTGCCCTTGCTGATCATCACCAAAACCCTGCTCGACGCGGCCGGCAAGCCCGACATCGCGGGCTTCCTGT